>Ga0310694_10004604_pt1 | contig 13295 bp, 11 predicted proteins | sample 174DNAGHGhighgp2_FD_203884 | JGI IMG/M metagenome (GOLD analysis project Ga0310694, IMG submission 203884) | Sheep rumen microbial communities from Palmerston North, Manawatu-Wanganui, New Zealand - 1742 DNA GHGhigh gp2 (v2) (version 2) | ecosystem: Host-associated > Mammals > Digestive system...
CGAAGTTCGGCGATGCCGCTTCGATCAGCGGCTGGGCAGACGCGGCGGTCCACTGGGCCGTTGCCGAGGGCCTCATTCAGGGCATGCCCGGGAACCTGCTGCAGCCGCAGGGCGACAGCACCCGCGCGCAGGTCGCCACGATCCTCATGCGCTTTCAGACGCGCATTCAGAAGTAATCATCCTCGGCGAAGCGTGTGTTTTGCCTCCTGCGCACGCTTCGCCAATCAAACGGTTTTTAGTTAGTTAGGTCTAACCAAAAATAATCATTTTATACAGAAAGGAACATGCTTATGAAAAAAGCAACCGCACTACTGCTTGTGCTGACGATGGTACTGAGCCTCGGCTCGATCTCAGCGCTGGCAACCGATGCAGCGACGCTTCCGGAGCCTGTGGACGGTGTGATCACCCTGACAGGTAATACCGAGCTTGCTGCGACAGATGAATTCAATGGAGATCTGACACTGGACCTTGCGGGCTACACGCTCACAGGCGAGGTTTTTGTCTCCGGCGGCACGCTCACCGTGAAGGACAGCTCCGAGGCACAGACCGGCAAAATTACGCGTCCTGAAACGGCCTATGCGAACGCTGTCACAGTCAGCAAGGCCTCCTTCGTTTTGGAATCCGGAACGATCGAGATGTCCGGGCAGGACAGCGCCGCCATCATGGTACAAAAGAATGCCTCGGCCGAGCTCAAAGGCGGCAAGGTCACGGCCTCCGGCGTCGGCGCGTATGGCGTCAGCGTCATGGGCAAGCCCGGCACGATCGTGGTCTCCGGCGCGGAGATCACGGCCAGCGGACAGGGTGCCAGCGGCATTTACCTGATGGGAAGCAGCCACAAGGCCGTCATCTCCGGCGGATCCGTAACCGTGAATGGCTCCGGTTCCGGCTACGGCATCCAGGCAGTGTCCTTCATGTCCCCCGGTTGTGACATTACCGTGTCCGGCGGAGAGGTCAATGTCTCCGGCGCGAAGACTTACGGCATTTATCTGGACGGTGAGCACACGTTCACGGTCTCGGGCGGCGCGGTCAAAAGCGCAGATGATGCTGCAATTCTTTACCGCGACGGCGCCAACTTCGGCACAATCACCGGCGGCACGGTTGCCGGCAAAACCTATGGCGTCTATCTGATCAACAGCGCCAGCACTTCTCTCTCGGTCTCCGGCGCTCCGGTGATTTCCGGAGAGCTTGGCTCTGTCTATGCGGGAGGCAATCGCTATAAGGATACGCCGGCCGTTACGATTTCCGGCGGCTGGTTCAACGGCCCGATCATGGGCGGCGTGCCGGCGGACACGACCGACAACTTTGCCATCTACGACATCACCGGCGGCTATTTCACCGATGAGATTACAAACAGCGCACTCTATAACTATGCGCTTGCAAAAGACTACACCCCGGAGACCTACACCGACGAGGTGAAGGCGGGTGAGCAGAATCAGCTCAAAGCCATCTCCGAAACAAAAGACGGTGTAACATATCATTACATGATCGGTCAGCCGCAGCCGGGATACGTGCTCATGAACATCCCGTATGATGAGTTCTATGCCGGCGAGGGCATTGAAGGTGTTGACGCTGTCAGCTCCGCCACGAAGAACAAGCCTCGCACGGCAACGCTTGCCGGCGGCTCCTACCACAAAAATGCCGACGGTACCGATATCAGTGGTGTGATCTATCCGGTTTATGTGGAGGATCTCGCAATGCTCGCGCCCTTCAAGCAGGTCACGGATGAAGACAGCGTCAGCATTACGGTCACGAACCGCGGTCAGACCACCACGACCACCTTCACCGGCAGGGATGCATTGTTTGAAAACGAAGATCATGCGTACTATGTGCTCGATACCGAGCCGAACGCCTATAAGACGCTCACCATGCAGGACGGCAAGTGCAGTTTCTCGGCGACGACCGCTGCAGCCAGCTCCGGCGAGGCGACAGCGAGCTCCAATTACAGCGATCATCACGCCGATATTGTTCTGACACTCACGGCAGACGCGCTGGACGCGAGCAAGGCCACAGTCAACGGCGTTATCATCAAGGCAAAGGACGCCTCCGGCAAGGAAGCCAAATATGCGCTGCGCCACATTGCCGAGCTCTGGCGTGTCAGCCAGATCGGGTGGAGCTGGAGTTCGATGGACGGTGCCGGTCTCGCAGGCGGTACCGTCACGAATGTGACCTATTATCTGAAGGATGCCGACGGCAGCTATCAGGTCGTAAGCTATGATGTGAATATCCCCATCAAGCTCCACGCAGAGGGAATCACCGCCGCGTTTGACGACGCCAAAACGCTGACGCTGACCGGTCTTCCCGAGGACATCGAGAACCCCGTTGCCAAGGTCGCTAGCAAGGTCGGCAGGGGTGAGACACCCGTTGTGATCGCCGAAAACGCCGCGGTGCAAAACGGCAAGGTCGTCTGCACGGAGGAGGCGGTCGACGCCACAACCTACACCGTTACCGTCACAAGCGACAACTACGCCGATCTCAGCGCTGAGGCAATATATGAGCAGAAGGCTTGCCCCGGTGACGAAAGCTGCCCGTCGAAGAAGTTCAAGGATGTGGACCAGGCCAAGTGGTACCACGAGGCCGTGGATTACGCAGTCGTGAACGGGCTTTACCTCGGCACGAGCGAGAACACCTTCGAGCCCGACACCGCCATGACCCGCGGCATGTTCGTAACGGTGCTGCATCGCATGGAGGGCACGCCCGCGCCGAAGGCGGTGAGCAAGTTCATCGATCTGACCCAGGACTGGTACAAGGACGCGGTCGCGTGGGCAGCCGAAAACGGAATCGTCATGGGTACGAGCGAGACCACGTTTGCGCCCAATGAGAAGATTACCCGGGAGCAGGCGGCGACCATGCTGATGCGCTATGCCGCCTTCAAGGGCGTCGACGTATCGAAGACGGTCGACCTTTCGAAGTTCGGCGACGCCGCTTCGATCAGCGGCTGGGCAGACGCGGCGGTCCACTGGGCCGTTGCCGAGGAGCTCATTCAGGGCATGCCCGGAAACCTGCTGCAGCCGCAGGGCGACAGCACCCGCGCGCAGATTGCCACGATCCTGATGCGTTTTCAGCAGAATTTGAAGTAAGAAAAGTCCATAGAAACACATCAGGAGGAGCCGAGGCTCCTCCTGATGTGTTTCTATCTGATGGAATGTTTCTTACAGGCTCCAGCCGGCGCTGGCTGTCTGCAAACGGGTCATGCGCCGGAACATGCTGTCCTCATTGGAAAGCAGCTCCGCAGGGCTGCCCTCCTCGATCACCCTGCCTTCGGAAAGCACAACGATCTTGTCCGCCGCCTCCACAGTGCGCATACGGTGGGCGATGACCAGAACGGTCTTCCCTGAAAGCAGGCGCGACAGCGCGCCCTGCACCTTCGTTTCGTTTTCCACATCCAGAGATGCCGTCGCCTCGTCCAGCAGAACGATGGGCGCGTCCTTTAAGAGCGCGCGGGCGATCGAGATGCGTTGCCGCTCGCCGCCGGAGAGCTTAGCGCCATTCTCACCGATCAGCGTGGCATAGCCCTGCGGCAGCTTTTCCACAAACTCATCGCAGTTGGCCGCTTTTGCAGCTGCGAGGACCTCCTCGTCCGTTGCGCCGCGCTTTCCGAGGCGTATGTTTTCCATGACCGTGTCATCGAACAGCACCACGTCCTGAAACACCATGGAGTAGTCGGTCAAAAGCGTTTCGGGGTCGATCGTGGAGATGTCCACGCCGCCGACCCTGATCGCGCCGCTGTCAATGTCCCAGAGGCGCGCGGCGAGTCTGGCACACGTGCTCTTGCCGGAGCCGGAGGGGCCAACCAGCGCCGTGACCTCGCCCTCCTTCGCCGTGAAGCTGACGCCGCGGAGCACCTGCTTCTCGTCGTATGCAAAGCCCACGTTCTCAAACACGATGTCATGTCCCGCAGGCTCAAACCGCTCGCTGCCCTCGGCGGTTTTGGCGTCGTAGATCTCCATGAGGCGGCCGGCGGAGACCTGCGACACGAACATCTCCGCGATCAGCGCCAGCGCCTGATCGAACGGCGCATAGACGCGCGTGATAACCAAAAGGAACATGAACAGCACCAGAAAGTCGATCTGTCCGGAGAGAATCAGCTTTGTTCCGATGAGGATCGTGGTCGCGACGCCGAGTCGCATGATCACACTCGCGGCGTTGACGAAAATACCGGTGGAGAGTTCGCCGCGGAGCATCGTATGCTCGTGGTAGTCGATTTTTTCGTTGAGTTCGTTCAGGAAGCGCGCCTCCTGATTGGTGGCGCGGATCTCGCGGATGTTCTCCAGCGTCTCCTGAATGCCGTCGGACACGCGGACGCCTGCCGCCTTGGTGATCTCGGAATGGCGCTTTGCCATCTTCCGGCTGCCGAACAGCAGCACGAACGCCACGGGGACGCCCCAGAGGCAGGCCAGCGCCAGCTTCCAGTTGTAGGCAAAGAGCATAACGGCGATGATTGCCGTGGAGATGTAAGAGCCGTAAAGATAACCGAGGCAGTGCGACCAGACGTGCTCCAACCGGTTCACGTCGCCCATGATCGTCTCGGTGAGATCGGCCAGATCGCGCTTGCCGAAATAGCCAAGCGGCAGCCTGCGCAGACGCTCCGCGAGCGAGATGCGCGTCTTTTTTACCTCACCGTAGACAAGACCGTAGGTCGCCTTGTACTGCTGCAGGTGCGTGATAAAAGAGAGCAACAGGAAGGCGAGAACGAGGATTACAATCGGCAAGGCGCGAGGAAGCGGGGCGCCGTCGGTCAGCGTGGCCAGAAAGCCGCGCATCATCACATAAAGGATGCCCATGCCGCCCATCACAACCAGATTGACAATGACCGTCCAGAACGTGCCTGTTCGGGCATTTTTTACGCCCTGATCGCTGAGCGCATACTTGCGCTGAAAGCCTTTGCCGAACATTCACTCCACCTCCTTGTCAGCCGAGATCCGCCATTTCACTGCCTGCTGATAATCCGCCCACATACGGCCGTAGAGACCGCCTGCCTCCAACAGTTCCTCGTGCGTGCCCTGCTCCGCCACGCGGCCGGAGTCCAGCACAATGATCCGATCCGCGCCGACGACTGTGGACAGGCGGTGCGCGATCATGACGACCGTTCGACCCTCGGTCAGCTTTTGAAACGCCTTTTGGATCAGCGCCTCGTTCTCCGGGTCGGCAAAGGCGGTCGCCTCATCCAGCACCACGATGGGCGCATTCTTGAGGATCGCGCGGGCGAGCGCCACGCGCTGCTGCTCGCCGCCGGAGAGATAGGTGCCTTCGGTGCCGATCATCGTGTCGGCGCCATCGGGAAGCTTATCGAGAATGTCGCCGCACTGGGCGGCGGAGAGCGCCGAAAGCACTTCCTCCCGGGTGGCTTCAGGTCTTGCAGCTCGCACGTTCTCCAGAATGGAAGCCTTGAACAGGTGCGTGTTTTGGAACACAAAGGCAACCTGATCCATCAGCACGTGGGGATCGGTCTGCCTCACGTCCACGCCGCCGACCTCTACACAGCCGGAGCTGACATCCCAAAAGCGCGGGATCAGACTGGCAGCCGTGGTCTTGCCGCCGCCGGAAGGCCCGACCAGCGCCACGGTCTGCCCGGGCTCCACGCTGAAGGAAACATGATCCAACGCGGGGATCTCCGCGCCGTCATAGGTGAAGCTGACGTCCCGAAACGCAACGCTGTTGTCCTTCGGCACCTGCGGATTGTCCGTGATCTCCATCGCAGGCGCGCCCATGACCTGTGCAATGCGCCCGAGCGCGGTGCTCGCGAGCATCATGCCGCTGGCAGCGAACATGATGCGGGCAAGCGCGGTGGAAACGATGGCGGAAAAGACCGCGTAGAATGCAAAATCCGTGAGGAAAGACGCAAAGCTTCCGGAACGCAGCGCGGCAGGCGCCAGAAGCAGCGCCACGGGGACAAGGAAAACAAAAGCACCTTCGGTAGCGGTCAGGTTGATGGCCTGCGGCGTCTTGCAGATATCCCCCTGATAACGCTCCGCCTTGGCGCTGTAGTCCTCGATCGCCTGCTTGAAGGCCTTGAACGAATATACCGTCTGCTGGAACACCTTGACCACGGGGATACCGCGCACATATTCCGTGCCGGCCTTACTCATCACGTCTTGCGCCGCCTGATACTCCGCCATGAGCCCGGCGTTTTTGCCGCCCATCATGCTGAACATGGCAAGGATGGAGACCGCTGCCGCAAGCAAACAGGCAGCGCCCATGCGCCAATCGAAAACGAACATCAGCGCTAGCATGGCCAGCAGCATCGCAATGCTGCCGACGATGTCAGCCAGATTGTGCGCCAAAAGCGTCTCGGTCTCAGACGCTGCGCCGTCCAGACGGTTGCGCAGCAGACCCGAGGCGTTGGAATCGAAAAAGCCGAGCGGTGCCTTCATCAGATGCGCCATGCCCTGCTTGCGGATATTGGAGGCCGTGCGGAAGGCGGCGAGGTGCGTGCACATCAGCGCGGCAAAGTAGACCACGATTCCCGCCACGGCAAAGGCACAGGCCATCCAACCGTAGCGCGCAACGCCCGCCGCCTGCGTCCAGTCCGGCGCGACGGCAATCAGATCCCGCGCCACCAGCCAAACGCAGATATACGGCAGCATGCCCAGAATCATGGCGACGGCCGAAAGCCCGAGTCCCAGGAAGGTCAGCCCTTTATAGCTGCCCGCGTAACCCAGCAAAACGGCTACGTCGCTTTGTTTCTTTTCTTTCATTACGGATATCCCTCCTTGTGTAAACAGCGGCGTCCCTGTGCCCGCCTGATTCCTCTTTGGTTAGATCGCGCTAACTTCTGATTGTTGAAATCGCCCCGTGAAACGACGGGGCGATTCTTTGTTATCCGCCTGATTCCGCCAGCAGATTTGTCAGACAGTCCATGCTCAGCAGGAGCGTGGATGTATTGTGCAGCAGCGCAGAGGTCGCGGGTGCCAGAACGCCGAGCGCTCCGAGCAGGATTAGACCGCTGTTGAAGCCCATGACGAAGCGGTAGTTGCGCCCGATGCGGCGCATGAGCTTTTCCGACAGCTCCCGCAGCAGCACAAGCTCGCGCAGATCCTCCGCCGCGATGGTGATGTCCGCCACCTCGCGGGCAATCGTCGCGCCGCTGCCGATGGCGACGCCGACGTCCGAGAGCGATAGCGCCGGAGCGTCGTTGATGCCATCGCCGATCATGACGACGGTGCGACCCTGTGCCTGTTCGTCCTGAATGTATCGCGCCTTGTCCTCGGGCAGGACTTCCGCGTGGAAATCATCCAATCCAAGCTGTTTTGCGATCGCGGCAGCGGCGTTTTGACTGTCGCCGGTGAGCATGACGGCCTTCTTGATTCCCGTTTCGTGCAGAAGCTCCACGATCTCCCGCGCCTCCGGGCGCAGCGGATCAAGGATGCCGATTGCGGCAGAGAGTACGCCGCCGATAGCCAGATACAGCCAGGAGCAGCCGGGATCGAGCGCATCGAAGCGTGCCTGATCCTTCTTTCGGATTTTCACGCCCTCGTCTTCAAATACGAAATGGCGGCTGCCGATCACAGCGCGTCGCCTGCCGATCTTGGTGGCGATACCGTGCGCGACGACATATTCCACCTCGCTGTGCATCTCGGAGTGATCCAGTCCGCGCTCAGCGGCGGCGCGCACGACGGCGTTGGCGACGGAGTGCGGGAAATGCTCTTCCAGACATGCGGCGACCCGAAGCATTTCCTGCTCGTCCTGACCGTTGAACGGAACCACACTGGCCACGGTCGGGCAGGCGTGCGTCAGTGTGCCGGTCTTATCGAAGATGACGGTATCCGCCTCACTGAGCTTTTCGAGGTATTTCCCGCCCTTGACCGTGATCTTGTACCGCCCCGCTTCGCGCATGGCGGAGAGGACACTCAGCGGCATGGACAGCTTCAGCGCACAGGAGAAGTCCACCATCAGCACCGAGACGGCGCGGGTGGTGTTGCCGGTGAGCAGCCAGGTGAGCAGACTTCCGCCGAGGCACCACGGCACCAGCCGGTCCGCAAGATCATAGGCGCGGCTCTCCGCGCCGGATTTCAGCCGCTCGGATTCCTCGATCATACGCACGATGCGGTCATAGCGGTTCTCGCCGACCGACCCGGTCACGCGCACGACGCAGTTTCCTTCCTCCACCACGCTCCCGGCATAGACAGCGCTGCCGGGACGCTTGGCGACGGGAACCGATTCCCCCGTGAGGGACGCCTGATTGAGCATCACATCGCCCTGCTCCAAAATCCCGTCCATCGGCAGGACATGACCCGTGTGGATGACGATCAAATCGCCCGGATCTACGCTGTCAAGCGGCACAAGCTCCTGCGTGCCGTCCTCGCGCTGCTGCCAGACCTGATCCACCTGCAGCGACATGCTCTTTGCCAGATCGTCCACGGACTTCTTGTGCGTCCACTCGTCCAGCAACTCACCGATCCCGAGCAGGAAGCGCACGGAGCCCGCTGTGGAAAAGTCCCCGGTCAGCAGAGACACACCGATGGCGACACCATCCAATACATCTACGGTGAGTCTGCCGTGGCACAGCACTCTGCCCGCATGCCAGATGCGCGGCACGGCCAGACAGGCATTGATTGCTCTGCGGAAGACCAGCGGCAGGAAGAGCTTTTTCAGATATCGGCGCACGACCTTCATGACAAGCTTCTGCTTGTATTCCCGATTGATCGCGCGGCTGTTGCGGCTGAGGACACGCGTCTGCTGTGACGCCTGCGCGTAAGAAAAGGCGGACAGCGCGTCATACAGCTCATCTCGTTCGCCGTGGTAGACGATGATCACACCGCAGATGCGCTCGTGCACCGTCGCCTGATCCACGCATCCCAGCGCCAGCAGCCAGGCCTCCAGCAGGTCGGCCTGCTCCATGCTCATGGACGGCTGCACCGCGCGCAGACGCACGCGTCCGCGGCTTTCATGCAGAATCTGAAATCTCATCTCACACCGTGGCCGCGTCTTCGATGAAGCTTGCCTCCGCCTCGGCGGCTCTCTCCTCGTTGATGATCTTTGCGTCGGCAACGATATCGGAGCAGGTCTCCTGCACCGTCTCCACGTCGCGCATGATCTGATCCCTGCAGCGCAGCACCGCGGCCGTGACCTCCGTGTAGACCTTTCTGGCGTCCCTGCTGCCGAGCACCTTAAAGCCGGCAGAGCCGAACAGCGTGCCGCCTACGAACAGAGCGATTTTTCCGGTAACAGACATTTTTGTTTCCTCCATTTTCTAATCTATTGTGATCAGCTTTCGCTGATAACGGACGGATTCAATACTTCAGAACAGCTGTGAAATCCATCAGCCCGTGCAAGAGCACGGAAATCCAGATCGTTCCAGATTTCTCTTTGAGGAGCTGGAAACAGCATCCCATAGCGACAAGTCCCAGCATATCGGAAGAGAAAAATCGAAGCAGATATGCGCCGGTGATCTTGCCCCAATTCGCATAGGCAAATACGTGCAGAACCGCGAAGCAGAGATTCGGGATCAAATATCGGATCGGCCATGAAGCATCCCGCAGGAAGTAAGTACACACATCTCTGAAGACAAATTCCTCCGCGAACGCGATGAAAACGAAATAATAAAGCAGACTGAACAGAATGGTGATTCTGTCTTCCTTAACGATCAGACAATATGCAGCAAGCCCCAAAGCCGCTGCGCAAAGGACACCGGCTGTGATCCGCTGCGTTTTCCCTCGCAGAATTAGGTACATTCCGGAAGCAAAATTCTTTTTCAAATACAGGGTGAACAGAATCAGCAGAACAGCCGGAATCAGAAACGAGATCAGGCTTTGCATGAAGATGCCTGTCAGATTCTCCGACGCCCGGCTTACAGAAAGCAGTTCGCCGTTCCGGCCATTTGGATAAAGATAAACTGCCGCAACGAAGAACTCTGCAGCGCATATTCCGAGCGTAAAGAGGATGCCGCGCGCGGTTTGCTTTTTCATCGTGTTATTTCCGTCCCACCAGCAGCGTGGATCCGCCCAAGCCGAGCCATTTGGCCTCGGTTTTTTCCATAAAAGTTCCGTCGGTCGTGTCGATCATGCGGACATCCCGATACCCGTCAAGTTCGAGCTGCCGCACGAAGGCGTTCATATTCCCGTAGCGGTCAGGGCTCATCAGATCGTGGATGGCGAATGTTCCGCCCTTTTTCAGAACACGGAGCGTTTCCAGCAAAAGCTTCTGCTTGTCCCTGCCCGCGATGTTGTGATAGACGTAGTTGCTGGTCACGGCATCAAAGGTCTCGTCTTCAAAGGGCAGCCGAATTGCGTTTCCCTCCTGAAAAAACGTGTTGCGTACGCCCTCCGCCGCGGCGTTCTCCTCGCAGCGCTTCTTTGAAAACTCCGCCTTGTAAGCGCCGCTCCAGATGTCACACCCCACCATTTCCGCGTTGGGGTTCCGCTTGGCGCAGGCGATGGTGAGCGCACCGCTGCCGCAGCCCACATCGAGCCCGATGCCGCCCTCGGGAAGGGTCACATGCGCCGCCGTGCCGTCGATGATCGTCTTGGAGAGCTTCCGCTTGCCGTTATAGTCGAACGTCCGGTGCAGAATGAGCATCCAGATCGCAAAGAACAGCAGCACCAGCGTGCCGGCACCGAGGATTATGGCGCAGATCAGGCGCGCCGTACCGTGAAGGACCAGCCCCGTTGCACCAAGGATCAGAAACAGCCCGAACGCTGCCGCTGCCCCGGAAAAGAGGCCGGTGACCATACTTTTGGGCACCCAGTTCTTATAATCCGGTTTCATTGGAATCCACTCCTTTTATTTTTTCGCAAGCACGGTGATCCACGGCTTTTTCCCGTGATGATCGGCTCGCACTTCGGAGAAGCCCGCTTTCCGCAGAGCCGCTTCAAGTTCCGCCGCCGTATAGCACTTCATGCCGTCGATGATTGCTTCGAACTTCTTGCTCGCAGCATCGGTTCCGTCCGACTCATTGCAGATCAGAAACAGCCCGCCCGGCTTCAGCACACGCGCGACCTGCGTAAAGCAACGCTCGAGCTCTGGCCAGAAATAGACGGTTTCAAAGGCCGTAGCGAGCTCAAAGCGCTCGGACGGCAGCTTAAGATCAGACACGTCGCCCTGCGCAATCGTGCAGCGCCCGGCGTCGATCATCGCGCGGTTATACGCCTGCGCAGCTTCCACGGACAGCGCTGAATAGTCAATGGCGCTCACATGCGCCGCCGGATAGCGCTTGAGCAGCTCTCCCGCGTTCCGACCCGCGCCGCAGCCGAGATCGACCGCCCGCGAAACGCTCTGCGCCGGAAGATGCGACATGCCCCAGTCCGCGAGTCCGGCATGGCCGCTGTTCATGCCGCGGAGCATCAGCTTCCCGAGCATGCCCTCCGGCTTTCTGGTCTGATTGAAAAACCGGTGGATGAGATTCATGCTTTGTTGCCTCCAAACTCAATTCGAACGATCTTCATCCGTACAAGGCTGTCACAGAATCGGATCATCAGCCTGTGGATCGCGCCGACGTCGTCGTAAATGTCCCGGTAGCCGCGCATGTAGCTTTTTGCGGTCACAGAGGCGAACCGGTCGCTCCAGCCGAGAAGCTCCCGCTCGTCCTCCAGCGAGAAAAAAGCGTTCACATCCGTGATGCCTGCCTCTCTGAGCCAGGTCTTTCGCATCAGCTTAGCGCCGCGCTCGTTGCAGGAATCGAAGACCAGCACCGCGCCGGGAAAGCGCGCCGCCATCGCGTCGAAGAGCCGTTTCACATCCTCGGTTCTGAAATAGTAGAACACGCCCGAGGCGAAGAAAACCGCGCCGTCAGACACGTCAATCTGCTCCATCCATGTCAGGTCGTTGAGGTCGCAGGCGATGCTCTTCTCCCGCTCTCTGGCGGGCAGCAGCTCGTTTCGAATTGCGATCACGTCCGGCAGATCGAGGTTATAGCCTCTGCAGGAGCCGTTGTCGCACTTGCGGAAGGTGTCGTCCAGCCCGCACCCGAGATTTACCACGGCCGCCTTCGGATGATGGCGCAGATAGTCCTGCACCTCACAGCGAAGATCATACTGCCGCTGCGCGACCTCCAGCGCGCCAAAAAGGCCAGCGACGGATTCCATCTTCCTTCGCTTCTCGGCGAAATCATAGTCCAGCGAGTCGCAGATCCGCCTCGCCTCCGGGTCGGAGAACAGCTCCGGAAAATGCTCGGAGCACACCAGCCGCCCGAGCAGCGGGATGACCAGCGTCTCCTGCACAGTGTTTTTCTCGATGTGGTATTTCACGACCCGAACCGCTCCTTTTTCTCAAACGACCAAAACGCGCGCTTGATATTAGCCGGCGCTAACTGCAAGGCGAAAGAAAAACGCTTATAAGCGTTTGAAGGATATGGTTTTCATACCTTGATTTTGGTTAGCAGCATCTAACACAGTAGTATATCACAGCATTCTTCAAAAGAAAAGCCCTATTGGGAGATTTTATAAAAACAGGAGCAATCCGGTGCACAGCGTATCGCTCCTGTTGGATTTCGTTAGGGCAGTGCAGAGCCATGAGCTCCTTCGCTCAAAGTTTAATATCCCAGCCTTCGTTTTCGATCAGGTCTTTCCGCATGATTTCCTCGACCCGGTGGCGGATGCTGTTCACGCGTTGCACCCACAGCATTTGATCTTCCGCTTTCAGCTGCTCGGTGACTCCCTCGCGTGCGGCCATCTGGGTCACGAATTGGTCGAACATGTTTTCTGCAGAATGATCAATCTCTTCAAGATGTGCGTTCAGTGTGGCGCTTAAGAGCATTCCGGTGTAGATCGGACGCTTTACTGTCCGAAGGTACTGCCGTCTGCGCTCGCCCCAGATTCTAATGTTCGGTGATTCCGGCGCAACCAGATCCGGGATCAGAAAGTCGCCTTCCCAATGGTAAGTCAGTTTTTCACTCATTCCAAAACCCTCCTCCAAAAGCTTGCGTCCGGTGTGTCGATGATCTTCAGAATCAGCTGCTCCAAATCGGGCCGAAGCAGGCTGTCCTTGGGCAGCTCGTTGCGCCAGTCATACAGCGCCTTGACAATCAGCTGCCGTTCATCGTCGTCGATTTTGATTTTATATCGCATGAAAAAAGCCCTCCTATTCGTTTGATGGTTGCATCATAACGAAGGAGGGCGTTGCTGTCGAATGTGCGAAAACGGTTATTTGAAATAGTCGATAAAAACAAGAAACCCGAACCCGTCGCCAATCGGCACTAGGTTCGGATTTCGTTGCTTTGGTGGGGGATGGTGGATTCGAACCACCGAAGGCATCGCCAGCAGATTTACAGTCTGTCCCCTTTGGCCACTCGGGAAATCCCCCATATACAATTTTCCAAACCCTCGTCCTCAAATGGAAACCGCAAGGTTTTCATTTGAAAC
>Ga0310694_10004605_pt1 | contig 13293 bp, 11 predicted proteins | sample 174DNAGHGhighgp2_FD_203884 | JGI IMG/M metagenome (GOLD analysis project Ga0310694, IMG submission 203884) | Sheep rumen microbial communities from Palmerston North, Manawatu-Wanganui, New Zealand - 1742 DNA GHGhigh gp2 (v2) (version 2) | ecosystem: Host-associated > Mammals > Digestive system...
TGGACGGGACTGTGAAATTCCTGTATGAGCTGAGGGATGGCAATTGTGTGGAAGGCGTACTGATGCGCTATAAATATGGCGTCAGCCTTTGTATCTCCACCCAGGTCGGATGCAGGATGGGCTGCCGTTTCTGCGCGTCAACGCTTGAAGGACGGATCCGGGACCTGACGGCCGGTGAAATGCTGGGCGAGGTACTTGCAGCCAACCGTTTTCTGCTTCCCGAAGACAAAAAAGTAAGCCATATCGTGCTGATGGGAAGCGGTGAGCCGCTGGATAATTATACGCAGGTCATCCGGTTCCTCCATCTGCTGCGCGAAGAAGGCGGGATTACAATCAGCCTCCGCAATGTATCCCTGTCCACTTGCGGCATTGTACCGCGGATGAATGAACTGGCAGAAGAAAACCTCCCCGTTACACTATGTGTTTCACTTCATGCGCCGAATGATGAAACCCGAAAAAAAACGATGCCGATCGCAGAACGCTGGACAATCAGCGAAATTCTGGAAGCATGCCGGAATTACATCCGTAAAACCGGGCGCCGCGTTATCTTTGAATACGCTCTTTCAGAAGGCGTAAATGCCAGTGAGTCAGACGCTGAAGAGCTGGCTGACATTCTTCGCGGAATGCAGTGCCATGTCAACCTGATCCCCCTGAACGAGGTGAAGGAGCGGGATTTGAAAGGCGTCAGCGAAGAGACGGTGAAAAGGTTCATGCAGATTCTGGAGAAGCGGCACATTTCCGTGACCCGGAGACGGGAAATGGGCGACGATATTGAAGGCGCATGCGGACAGCTGCGCAGAAAGATTATTGGAAAGGGCGAAAATCTTCCATGCGAAAGTTTAACCTGAAGGAAAATGCAGCAAAGCGCATGATCGGGATGCAGAAGGCAGGCCTGAGCGAGAAGGATGCCTTTGCGGATATGCCTGCAGAAAAGCCTGTGGATACAGGATTTGATGACGGTATCCGGATTGTGTGGAGGACAGACACCGGCCGCATCCGGCAAAATAACCAGGACGCTGTGATCATTGGAAGCGGTCTGGCCGGCGTTGCGGACGGAATGGGCGGTCACAATGCGGGAGAAGTGGCTTCATGCGGGCTCCGGGACGGACTGATTGCTGAAACTTCCGGTTGTAAACCGGATGAAGAAACGCTGACTGAAGCAATCAAAACGGTCAATCATGATCTTTATACCCGGCAGGAAAACGACAGTGCCCTGCGGGGAATGGGTACGACCCTGACTGTCCTCTGGCCGGGGAAAGAAACCATGATCATTGCACAGGTCGGTGACAGCCGGGCATATCTGATCCGCAACGGCGAAATGCGCCAGATTACGGAAGACCATTCGATGGTGGCTGATATGGTTCGCCGCGGCGTGCTGACTGAGGAACAGGCAGCGACACATCCGATGCGCAACTATATTACCCGGGCTGTCGGCACGGATGAAGATGTGGATGTTGATATATTCCGAGAGAAGCGGGAAGCCGGGGACCGGTGGCTGGTATGTTCAGACGGACTTTACGGCCTGATGAGCCGGAAAACACTGGAAGAACTCTCTCGAATTGAAAACCCGGATGAAGCCGCGGATATTCTGATGCAGACCGCGCTGGACAACGGCGGACGGGATAATATTACCATGGTCCTGCTGATGGATGATATCGGTGCCCGGCCAACGGAAAACAGTGATTCCTGTGATGAAAAAGGCGCACAGGAGGTAACGGATCATGAATGAACCCAAAATCCTCGCAAACCGTTACCGGCTGACAGAGCAGATCGGCATGGGCGGCATGGCCATTGTATACCGGGCGGTCGACCTTCGCACCGGACACAATGTGGCTGTCAAAGTACTCAGGCCTGAATTCAATGAAGACCGGGAGTTCATCGGCCGGTTCCAGCGCGAAGCGGAAGCGGCCAGCAAGATGACGCACCATAATATTGTCAACCTGCTGGATGTCGGTATGGATGGAGACAACCGATATCTGGTCATGGAATATGTTGAAGGAAAAACCCTGAAGGAAGTGATTCAGGAGCGGGGAAAGCTGAGCGCGCCGCTGGCCTGCCAGATCACAATCCGTATCCTGAGCGCGCTGGAACATGCCCACAGGAACGGAATCGTCCATCGGGATATCAAACCGCAGAACATCCTGGTTCACGCGGACGGGCACATCAAAGTGGCTGATTTCGGCATTGCCCGGATCGCAGACAGCGCGACCCTTACCAAGGGTGACAATGTGATGGGTTCGGTCCATTATTTCTCGCCGGAACAGGCAAGGGGCGGCGGCGCCACCGCAGCCAGCGACATCTATTCCACGGGTGTTGTGCTGTATGAGATGCTGACCGGACGTGTTCCGTTTGACGGCGACAATCCTGTAGCTGTAGCAATGCAGCATCTTCACAATGCACCCGCACCAATCCAGAGTATTGCACCGGATGTGCCGCCGGCTGTGATCCGTGTGTGCATGAAAGCTATGGAAAAGAATCCGGCAGCACGATACCAGAGCGCACGCGAAATGGCAACCGACCTCCGGGCTGCCCTGGAAGAACGCGGGGAACGGATCAATGTTCCGGAAACCGAAGGGGAAGTCAAACAGCCAAAGCCCCAGGTAGCTCCCGGAGAACGTACCGGTTCAGTTACCGGGTCCAGGCACCGGATACAGGACGGACGGGGAAACGGAAAGCTTCGGCTGTTCCTGATTGCGCTGGGAACCATTGCGGTAGCAGGACTGATGATTTTCGGTACAGTGATGATTTTCCGGCAGGTGTTCAACACCAGGACCGTTCCCGACCTGGTGGGCATGGAACTGTCAGAAGCGCAGGTTGAACTGACACGGAACAACCTGAAATATTCCGTCAGTTATGTGACAAATGATACATATTCAAAAGGAATTGTTTATATGCAGAATCCGGCAGCGGATTCTCCGGCCCATGTGGATGACTGTGTTATCCTGATGGTTTCAGACGGACCGTCTGCATTTTCGATGCCGAATGTTATCAATATGTCCGCAACAGAGGCAACCGCACTGCTGGAAAGCCGCGGAATGCGTGTCACCCGCGACCGGGAGGCAAGCAGTGACGTTGCGGTGGATTACGTAATGCGGCAATCCCCGGCCGCGGATGAGATGGTTACTGTTGACACACCGGTTACCCTTACGATCAGCGGCGGAGTGACGGTCATTCCGAACCTGGTCGGACAGACGCTCCAGGAGGCAGAAATCAGCCTTCTTAACCAGAACCTGACACTGCATCCCGCGCTGAAATACGTGGATACCGGAATTGCAGAGCTGCACGGAACGGTGGCAGCCCAAATGCCGGACGCAGATACACGGGTTGCCCAGAATACGGCAGTTACGCTGACTATTTACCAGTACAGGGAAAATTCCAAGATCATTTCCTTCACCGCTCCGGAAAGTGAGCAGCAGCAGGTCATCCGGCTGGCCGTGCAGGCGTCCGGGTCGACGGTGGAAATCGATTCCCGAACCACTACGCTGGGAGCCGAAGATCCCCGGGAAATCCAGTACACCCTGGTGATTCCGGATGACCGTACATACAGTGTATTTGTCTATATCAATGACGTACTGAATTCGCAGCAGGTGATCAATCAGACAGAAGGAGCCGGCAATACCTGAGATATGAATGAAAATAAAGAGGAACTGAGCCGGGGAACTCTGGTACGGGGGATCGGCAGTTTCTATACTGCCCGGGATCGGGAAGGAAATGAATTTACCCTGCGCTGCAAAAAGAAATTCAGGCACCGGGGAATGAGCCCAATGACGGGCGACGAAGTAATGTTTTCCAAAGGCGAAGGGGAAGCCCACGGCTGGATTGAAGAAATCCTGCCCAGAAAAACTGTCTGCCTCCGGCCTCCCGTCGCAAATGTTGAGGCATTGATCCTGGTGATTTCCCCTGTACCGGAACCGGACATGCTGCTGGCAGACAGACAAATTTCCCGGGCTTTTGCCCAGGATATGGAAGTCATGATTGCTGTAAACAAAAGCGACCTGGACCATCATCTGGCTTCCGAAATACAGAAGCAATACCTGGAAACCGGTATTCCCGTGTATGAGGTGAGCGCACGGGAAAAGACCGGACTGGAAGATTTGAAGAACGCCATGCGGGGAAAGCTGTGCTGCCTGACCGGGCAGAGCGGAGCCGGCAAAAGCACGCTCCTGAATGCATTGCTTGACCTTGATCTGGAAACCGGGGATATATCCCGGAAAATTGCACGCGGAAAGAACACCACACGCCAATCCGAAATGATTGTGAAAGACGGAATCCGTGTCATGGATACTGCCGGTTTCAACCTGCTTGAACCCGAAAAACACCTGGAACCGGAGAAACTGAAGGAACGGTACCCGGAATTCCGGCCGTATGAAGGGAAATGCCGGTTCCGTGAATGCCTGCATGACCGGGAGCCGGGATGCGCTGTAACAGAAGCCGCAAACCTGGGGAGACTGAATGCCCGGCGTGTGGAACGGTACAGGCAGATTCTTGAAGAAACCAGAGAAGTATGGAGGACAAGATATGATTAAGGTCGCACCGAGTATTCTTGCAGCGGATCCGATCAACCTGGAAAGGGATGTCCGCCTGGCAGTGAAGGCAGGATGTGACTGGCTGCACATTGATGTGATGGACGCCCATTTTGTCCCGAACCTGGCGTATACGCCCGATGTTGTGCGACGCCTTCATGAGACATTCAATGTTCATCTGGACGTGCACCTGATGATGAATCAGCCTGAGTCGCTTTGTGACGCATTTATCCGCGCAGGAGCCGGCACTCTGACCATTCACGCGGAAGCCGGCCAGGATACCGGAGCCCTCCTGGAAAGAATCCGGAGCGCCGGTATCCTTGCCGGACTGGCAATACGGCCCGGAACACCCGCAGAAGCTGTGCGGCCATACATGGATCAGGCAGACCTGATCCTCACCATGACAGTTGAACCCGGATTCGGGGGACAGAAACTGGACCGGTCCGTTCTGGAAAAGATGCGTAAAATCCGTGAAAACGGATATACCGGACTGATTGAAGCAGACGGCGGACTGAATGAACAAAACCTGCAGGACCTGGCAGACAGCGGGCTGGACGTCGCGGTGATGGGTACGGCGCTGTTTCATGCGGCAGATATGGCGGAAATGATCAAAAGAATCCACCGGATCAAAATGAAACCCAACGGATCGGAGACCTGAAGAAAGATGAACCAGGATACCATTGCCGCGATTGCGACTCCTCCGGGAACCGGCGGAATCGGTATTATCCGGATCAGCGGACCGGAAGCGGAACCAATCCTGAACCGGATATTCCGGCCTTCCGGTGTGAAGCTGCCGCTTGAAAACAGAAAACTGACCTACGGGCATATTATGGACGGGGACAGTCTCCTGGATGAGTGCATGGCTGTCATCATGCGCGCGCCGGGAAGTTATACCCGGGAGGACGTTGCGGAATTGCAGATACATGGCGGAATCCAGGTTATGAATGCTGTGCTGGATACCTGCCTGAAATGCGGGAGCAGACTTGCTGAACCCGGAGAGTTTACGAAACGGGCGTTTCTGAACGGCCGGATTGACCTGAGCCGTGCTGAAGCAGTTATGGGTATGATTTCCGCACGCGGCGAACAGGAATACCGGAATGCCGTGCGGCAGATGGAAGGCGGAACTGCCGATTTTATCCGCACAGCGTCTGAGGAATTATACGGACTTCAGGCTGGCCTTGCGGCGTGCATCGATTATCCGGAGGAAATTTCGGATGAAGAAGGTACCGATGCGCTGAAACCGGGACTGGAAAAGCTGATTAACACACTGGAAGAAGCCATGGATGAGCGGTCCGCCCGCCTGATTCATGACGGATTCCAGGTCACCTTGTACGGAACCCCCAATGCCGGGAAAAGCAGCCTGCTGAATGCGCTGATCGGCCAGAACAAAGCGATTGTGACCGATATTCCCGGAACGACCCGGGACACTGTGGAAGGGGAGATTATGCTTGATGGCATCCGGGTTCATTTTACCGATACTGCAGGACTGCGGGAAACCGATGATCCGATCGAGAAAATCGGTGTGGAACGGTCGGAACAGGCAGTCCGGAATGCCGACATGACCCTGCTTGTCCTGGACGGATCCCGGAGAATCACAGAAGATGAAAAGGAAAGAATCCGGACGATTGCAGGCCGGTGCATTATATTGATCAATAAATCCGATATCCTGCAGGTTACGGAAGAAAAGGATATCCTGGAAATCAATCCGGAAGCAGCGTGCCTGACCGTATCGGCACTGGATCCGGAAACGCTGAAACCGCTGAAGGAAAAACTGAAAGAGCAGGTCCGTGTTTCCGACCGGATGACGATATCCCAGCCACGGCACCTGGACGCGGTCCGACGGGCGGTGTCTGCGCTGAAATCCGCGAAATCCACGCTGGACAGCATGACACCCGATATGGCGTCAACAGACCTGCAGTCCGCCCAGGCTGCACTGGCAGAGATTACGGGAGACCAGGCGGATGAAAAACTGCTGGACCGTATTTTTTCCACTTTCTGTGTGGGTAAATGAGAGGAATGGTATGAATGCCGGAAATCCAACGTGTTGTACGCGGACGAGGAAGCCTGAAAAAGATTATGGAGCTTGCCGAAAAACTTGAAATCCGGCATCCAATGATTGTCGGAGGAAACACGCTGACTTCCCGGCTGCTTCGCAGGGTACCGGAACTTCTGTCCGCGCCGGTATTCAGCGGATTTCATCCCAATCCGGATCTGAGCGATGCTGGAGCCGGCGCCGATATGTACAGAGCGAACGGATGCGACGGAATAATATCCATCGGCGGCGGTTCTGCGATTGATACCGCAAAAGCAGTGCAAACACTGCTGTTCTGCAAAAGCCTGGAAACTGTCGCGGCCGGAAACCTTCCGGAAAAAATGAAGGTCCCCCACATCGCAGTTCCCGGAACAGCCGGGAGCGGCGCAGAAGCAACACAAAATGCAGTTGTGTACATGAACGGGAAAAAGGTCAGCATCAGCCATCCGGACCTGAAGCCGGACGGCGCGCTGCTGGATTCGGAACTGCTGGACAGCCTGCCTGAATACCATAAAAAAAGCTGTGCCATGGATGCACTTGCCCAGGGAATCGAAAGTTACTGGTGCGAAGCGGCTGATGATGACAGCCGCGTACATGCATTCCTGGCAATTCTTGGCGTGATCGATAACCTGAAGGCCTACCTGGCCGGGGATCCGCACGCGGCCGATGAAATGCTGGATGCCAGCTACCAGAGCGGAAAAGCAATCCAGCTCACCCGGACTACCGCTGCACATGCCATGAGCTACCAACTGACAAAAACTTTCGGGATTGCCCATGGGCACGCGGTTATGCTGACACTTCCCACATTGTGGGAAATGATGACTGAAGATGAAAAAGAGAGTCCCGTCCTGGAGGAACTCAGCCGACTGATGCGCCTGGGCGATCCACTGATGGTTCCCCGGCTGCTCCGCGGTATCATGGCGGATATCGGACTTACGGTTCCGGCATTTCCGGATGACCGGATCCTGGATATGCTGACAGATTCCGTCAATCCCGAAAGGCTGGCGAATCATCCGGTGAAACTCAGCCGGAATGAAATCCGGAACGCATATGTCAGATCACTGCTTCCCATGGAAGATGCTGAACGGCAGGCGTGCATGGATATCTGGAAGTATTACAGCGTATCATAACATAAAGGAGGAATATTCGTGCCGGAAAAACGAATGGGAAAAAGCGGGATCGATGCTGCCGGTAATGATCAGGCTTTCAATAAGGGAAAGAACCTGCATGAGGGACATCGTGAAGCGCTCCGAAACCGGTTCATGAAGGAAGGCGGATTCGACCACTTTGAGGACCACCAGATCCTTGAACTGCTTCTTTTCTACGCAAACGCCAGGCAGGACACCAATCCCACGGCCCATGAACTCCTGGATACATTCGGCTCACTGAAAGGAGTGCTGGAAGCCCGGCCGGAAATGCTGACAACAGTGAAAGGAATCGGTCCGCAGGCAGCAACGCTGATCTCCATGGTTGTACCGCTTACACGGGTATGGAACCGCTGCGCCATGGAAAAACCAGACCGGATTGGAAACAGCCGAGAGGCAGAGAAATACTGCCTTTCCCTGGTTGCCGGAAACCGGACAGAGAGGTTTTATGTGATTGCACTGAACGCCCAGTGCAATGTACTTGGAAGACGACGTATCTCCGAAGGATCACTGAGCGAAGTCTCCGCGTATCCCCGGCTCGTAATGGAAACAGCCCTGAATTACAACGCGCACAGTGTACTCCTGTGCCATAACCATCCGGGCGGAACATGCGCACCGTCCCAGGAAGATATTGCATCCACGCTGCAACTCCAAAGGCTGCTGAACGGTGTCGGAATCCTGGTGCTGGATCACATCATTGTTGCCGGAAGCGTAACATACAGCATGATTGAGCATGGGGATATCGACTACCGCATCAAAAACAGGATATAGGAGAATCGGATGAGAAAGAACCAGAACAGGAAACGGCACGGGGCACTCCGCATCCTGACAGCATTGGTACTGGCCGGGATTCTTGCCTATGGAGGGATTGTGGCAATGATTTGCGTGGAGGAAGGAAAGGTGCCGAAAGCACTGACAGATCAAACAGAGTATGATGCGATTATTGTTCTCGGCGCACAGGTAAAACCGGACCGGACACTGAGCGTCCAGCTGACATGGCGGATGGATGCAGCCGCTGAAGCATATGAAAAGAAGAATGTGCCCATTGTAGTCTGCGGCGCGCAGGGAACGGACGAACCCTGTACAGAAGCGGAAGCAATGAAAGAATACCTTCTCGGAAAGGGAATCCCGGAAAACATAATCCTGACGGATCCGAAATCTTTCAACACAAATGAAAACCTTGAAAATGCACGGGAACTCCTGAAAGGTTATCCGGACGTAAAAAGCGTTCTGATTGTGACAAGCGATTATCATGTTCCACGGTCCCTGGCAATCGCACGGGATCTGGGATTCGAAGCAGAAGGATTCGGCGCGAAATGCCTGCCGGAACGCTGGATCAAGAACCATGCGCGGGAAGCCCTGGCATGGTGCAAATACTGGGCGAAAAAATACTTCCGACTGCCGCTGTGAGGACGCGACATGAAAGAAAAGATCAGAAACATTCTCGGGATCAACGGGATTCCGGCATCCCCGGACCTGCCTGAAAAGCTGGAAATTTACCTGCGCCTGCTGAAGGAATGGAATTCGAAAATGGACCTGATTGCAGATGCGCCGGATGACGAAATCCTGGATCGTCACTTTACTGACAGCCTGACTGTTCTCCGGAACGGACTTGTTCCATATGGTGCAAAATGGATTGACGTCGGTACGGGCGCCGGATTTCCGGGCCTTCCGCTCGCAATGGCAAGACCGGATATCATGATGACACTGATGGATGCACAACAAAAGAGATTGAATTTCCTTCAGGCTGTCATTGAGGAAACGGGTATTTCGAATTGCTGCACAGTGCATATGAGGGCAGAAGAAGGCGCTAGGAATCCGGAATACCGGGAAAAATTTGATATCGCATCCGCCAGGGCTGTCGCACCGCTGAATACGCTGACCGAATACCTGCTGCCATTTGTCAGAATCGGAGGTGCAGCACTCTGCTGGAAAGGCCCGGCACTCAGGAATGAACTTGAAGCGGGAAGGCGGTCTGCGCATATCCTTGGAGGAAAACTGGAGATGCCGGTCATATGCCATATCGAAGGCAGGGACTGGGAACATATGGTCCTGCCGATCCGCAAAACAGAAAAAACAGCGGCCGCGTATCCCCGGAAAGCGGGAATGCCGAAAACGAAACCGCTGGTAAAGCAGGAAGCCGAATAAAAAGAAGTATCATCAAATGCGGGACAACAGGTAAGCTCCCATGATGCCACTGGCTGTTCCAAGCCCGGGTTCAACAATATACGATGACATACCATCCCCGAAGAGCTGCTCAGGGATATATCCGTTCAGCAGGTGGGCGGTTTCCTTCCGGATGAGCGGGAAGAGATGTTTCTGCTGCATAATGCCTCCGCCCAGAATGATCACTTCCGGTGAAAAAGCAAGTATCGCATTGACACAGAGCTGGGAGAGATAATGCGCTTCCAGCCGCCAGGCGCGATGATCCGCAGGAAGATCCTTTCCACGGATTCCCCAGCGCTTTTCAACGGCCGGACCGGAAGCAAGCCCTTCCAGGCAGTGGCGATGATACGGGCAGAATCCATCAGGAGCGGGATCTTCCGGATCCGGTACCAACAGGATATGACCGATTTCCGGGTGCATCAGACCATGAACCGGTTTGCCGTGAATGATCAGACCGCCCCCGATTCCTGTGCCGACTGTTACATACAGGCAGGAATCTTTTCCCCGTGCGGCACCCAGGCTGTATTCGGCAAGGGCGGCAGCATTTACATCGGTATCAATTGAAACCGGAACCTGCAGTGCATCCGAAAAAGCCTGGCGGAGCGGAAAATGACGCCAGGACAGCTTGGGCGATTCCGTAACAGAACCATAAGCGGGGGATGACGGATTCAGATCCAGCGGACCAAAGGAACCGATTCCCAGTGAAGACAACCCCTTGCCGATGAAGAAAGAAATCATTTCCGGCATTGTTTCATCCGGAGTCCGTGTCGGAATGGATACGGATTCCAGCATATTTCCATTATCATCCATCACCGCCAGTACCATTTTGGTACCGCCGGCTTCCAGCGCACCATACCGCATGGGAAAACCTCCTATCATCACTAACGGATTATAGCAAACGAATGCAGTGAAAGCAATCATGAGAAATACCGGAAATATCTGTCCGGCCCTGAAAAAGCAAATTGTTCAAACCAGGAATGAATTTCCAGGACAATTGCCTGATGAATGAATGGCTGCAGGAAGGATATCCTGCAGCTCCGGACCATGTTCTGATGACTGTTTCCCGGATAAAGCAAAGCCGGATGGATGAACAGGCTTTCCCCAAGGGAAGCAAAAAGGAGAGTGCAAAAATGAGAAATGCTGAAATGGACAATGCTATCCTGCGCTTTTTCAGGGATGATATCGGTGGAATCCTGATTACCGACCGGGAAGGAAATATCCTTTACCATGATGACAGGACAGCTTTCGTCCGGGAAGGAAAAACAAACTGGAAGGCCGCCTGCCCGGCTCCGGCGGTCGGACAAAAGGCAGAAACATGGGACCTGATGAATTCAGATACCGGGAGGTCGTACATGGTGACGACTTCCACTTTTGACGATGGCGGAATCAAACAAATCCATCACCTGATGGATACCAGCGTGTATACCGGGCTGTACCGGGAAATGAGTGATTATTCCAGAACCCTCCGGAATGAAAGGGACCGGGACCGGCTGACCGGATTGTACAACAAAGGCAAATTTATGGAAATGAAACGGACTGTATTCCGGAAACAGGACACCATCGCTGTGTTCAATATGGATGTGAACAACCTGAAACAGATGAATGACCATTTCGGGCATGAAGCCGGTGACCGGCTGATTCAAAAAGCCGCTGAAAGCCTGAAGAAAATTGAAAACCGGAATGTGATGGCCTTCCGGACCGGCGGGGATGAATTTGTGGCAGTCGCCCTGCATTTAAGCCGTAAAAGAGCTGAAGAAATCCGCGCGGAATGGGAAACAGGGCTTGCAGAACTGAACAGGGAAAAAGACGGCATTGAATGTGTCATTGCCTGCGGATTCGCGTACGGTGACCAGGGATTCAGCCTTGAAGATGTCTTTATTCAGGCCGATGAACGGATGTATGAAGACAAAAAAGCCAAAAAAATGAGAGCCGGACAGTCTATGCGGTAAAAGGATCCGTAGGATTTCATCTGCTTCCGGCTGCGGGCGTGAAGCCTGTACACAAAACCCCTGCAGACTGCAGGGGTTTTGTGCGGATGGCGGGGGTCGAACCCGCACGCCGGTAAGGGCAGGGGATTTTAAGTCCCCGGTGTCTGCCATTCCACCACATCCGCAAGCTAAGTGAGTATATCACCTTGCGGAAAGGCACGTCAAGTGAATCCATGGCAGGGACAGCAAAAGAATCAGCCGCGGGATGTGAAATATACGGTATAGGCTTCATCCGTAACCTCATACAGCGGCACAACACGGAAGTTTTCCGGCTGGAAGCGCGTGCGGTAAGTGTTCTGCAGCCATACGTATGTATCATATGTATGCGGTATTTCGGGAAGCAGGATCTGTTTCGGGTCGGATAAACTGCCGGAAATGCCGCAGTCGCGGTCAACAAGGCCGGCAAGAACAATCGGACCATCCACCATGGCAACCAGTTCCGGCGCGCCTTCCAGCGATTCGAAACGAATTTCAGAGGGGAAGAAAACATCGACCGTATCATCAGACCAAACCCGGCTGATGGATATATATCCGTCTTTTATTACGGGTGAGGACAGTTCGCCGTTCAAAAACACATGCGGCAAACCGGAACACCAGCCCGGCACCCGGAGCCGCAGCGTCCATGCTTTGTCCGATTCAGTGCGGACTGTGAAACGAAGGCTCCACCGGGAAGTATTTCCGCCTCCGTGTTCATCAAACAGGACCTGGTTGTCGTAATTTTTCATGTGGACAGACTGTGAACAGCAAACTTCCCCGCATTCCAGGAACAGACGGGCTTCAGACGGGAAATACTGACCGACGGTAACTGTATTTTGGTCGGTGTACCATACAAGATCCGGATACATGGCCTGCGCCTGGACCATTGTACCAAAACAGCACCAGAAATCGCGGGTTCGGGTACCCCAGGTTTTGCGGCTGCCGGGCGCCATGGGAAGATAATAGGTCGGCATACCGGTGTTCCTGTTCTGCTGTGCCAGGAATCCGTTATATACAGCACGTTCAATATAGTCTGCGTATTTTGTATCCCCGGTCCACCGATACAGGTAATCCGCTGTACGAACCATATTGTAAACTGTACAGAATTCCTGATCTGTACTGCAGATAAACCTTGCATGCGCGTGGGGAGGGATCCAGAATTCACCGGCATTTGATCCGGTCGTCGCAAACATACCGCGATCCGTAACTGCCGTTTTCCAGAAGGCTTCCATCCGTTTCATCCAGGTATCGTCGCCGGTAATTTCATAAAGCCTGCCGGCACCATGGGAAACCGGAATGGAAGCATTCGCGTGGTCATCAGATAACGCATCGCCATCCCTGTCCAGACGTTCAAAGAGGGCGTTTCCCTCATAAGCAGTGATCAGCTTCCTGTATTTTTCTTTTCCGGTCAGCGCGTAAAGGTCCGCCCATACTTCGAGCATACCAGCCTGTTCACCGCTGAA
>Ga0310694_10004608_pt1 | contig 13288 bp, 11 predicted proteins | sample 174DNAGHGhighgp2_FD_203884 | JGI IMG/M metagenome (GOLD analysis project Ga0310694, IMG submission 203884) | Sheep rumen microbial communities from Palmerston North, Manawatu-Wanganui, New Zealand - 1742 DNA GHGhigh gp2 (v2) (version 2) | ecosystem: Host-associated > Mammals > Digestive system...
AAACAGAAAAGTACGGAAAACGAACTGCGGGCACTGCTTTTTAAATACGGAAGCAGCCCGCGGGAGGGCATGGAAGAGGCGGAGATCGGACGTCTGGAAACAGAGATGAAGGAATATAAGAAGCTCCGTTTCGAAGGCCTCGAATATGATAAAAAAGGATACGAATCCGGGATCCGGGAAACGGAAGAAAAACTGAGAAGTCTTCTCCCCGGTGCGGATCTTCCGGAGGGTGAGGAAAAGCAGGCGCTGCTGCGTATCCGGCAGGAACTGGCACGGCTGGAGGACTTGCGCTCGCGGGATCACAGGACCAAAGAGGCTGCGGATACGCTTCGCGGATTAAAAGAAAAAAACGATGAGATCCTGGGTGAGTACCGCAGTCTGCATCCGGAATACGGCGACGATGCGGCTCTCATCAATGCGTTGCAGGAACGTCTGACGACCTGGAGGAACCGGTCGGAGGAACTGGAGCGCGCGAAAGCGGCTCTGGCAGAGTATGAGAACGAGCATGGCGGGAATCCGTCTGCGGACACTGATACGGGCGAAGCGGAGGCGGAGGCTGAAGAGACAGCCGGAAGTGATGCAACTTCGGCGGAAACGGAAGAGGAGAACGGCGCCTCTCCCGAGGAGATCGCCAAGGAGATCGGCGCACTGGAAGAAGAGCTGGAGCAGAGAAAAGAAGACCTGCGGAAGCTGACGGAGCATATGAGCGAGAGCGAAGCGGAACTGGATCACCTGGATGAAGTCCGCGAGGAGCTGGAGGAACTGACGGAGAAAAAGCAGCTGTATACTTTGCAGCACGACATCTACAGCAAGACCGCAAAATATCTGAAACAGGCCAAAGAGGAATACCTTTCCTCCTTTGTCCGTCCCCTGGGAGAGGCGTTTGCGTCTCACTATGCCGAGATCTCGGATACCAGAGAGGATTACCGCATCGACGTCGATCTGAAACTTTCCTGTGAGAAGGAAGGCGCCTATCGGACGATCGAGCGGATGAGCAGCGGATACAGGGATCTCGCTTATCTGTGCCTGCGACTGGCTCTCGTGGATATCATGTATGAAAAAGAAACTCCGCTCCTTATCATGGACGATCCTTTCGTACATATGGATGCGGAAAAGACAAAGCGGGCGCTTTCGTATCTGGAAAAGAAAAAGGACCGTTACCAGATCCTTTACCTTACCTGTCATAAAGAAGCGGTTTAGTCCTCAGGCGGTCACCAGTCCCGCGAGGGAGCGTTCCGCCATGGCGTTGACGAGGTCGCGCCCGGACTGCGTGGAAAGCAGCTCCTGCGCCTGTTTCGCGTCGGTCAGGACCGACGTCAGCTGATCGGAGACATCTCCGTCTCCGAGTCCCGGGGTATCCGTGCTGTCCTCTTCCTCTTCGGCGAGAATGAGGTCGAGCAGGGCATCGGAAATATCACCGTTATCATCCGTTAAAAGTTTCAGGAGATCCGACGGGATCTCATCGGAGTTTAAGGCATTCCGGAGAATCTGTCTGGCTTCCTTCGTGGAAAGATCCGGTCCGGAACTTTTCGGATCCGCATCGGCGGCATCCGCTCCGGCAGCAGCCGCTGTACGGGGGGCGGTGCGTGATATGGCGTTTTCTTTTTGTACATCAGCGAAGGTTGCGGCTCCTGCGCGCTCCGCGACCGAGGCCTCCATCGCACGGAGTCTGGACGACGCCGGCGCCGTGCGGATGTTTTCGTTCTGACGGGTCAGTGCCGCGAGGACATCGGAAAAGGACGGTGCGGGTACCGCACCGGCTCCCGGCCGCTGTACGGAGGAACCGCCCGAGACGGGGCGAGTCACCGCTGTGCCGTTACCGGTCTTCTGAAAAACACTTAACTGCAGATCCATCGCATTCATACTCGCATTATACTCCTAATGGATATATCGAAGCAATATGCAAAAATGTTTAGAAAGAGGAAAGCCGGTTCAGCATATATGCGAATTCGGCGCGGCCCGCGATCCCGTGGGGATCGAGGTAAAGCTGCTCTTTCGGTGCTCCCGGGGTACCTTTATAATTGATGATGTCCCAGGTCGCGGCCCAGGTAAATGCCTCCCAGGCATAATAATCGATCTCATAGTAATCGGCGAAATCATCGCTCCGCCCGAAGTCAAAGGCACTGTTATATCCCATGCAGTCCGCATAACGATATAGCATAAAGATCAGATCCTGTCTGGTGATATACTGTCCCATGCCGAAGGTGTCGGAGGAAATATCCGGAGAGCCGCCGCAGATGTGGTTCTGATCCGCCCAGATGAGTGCCGCGGTATAGGGAGATCCGGGGGCTGCGTCCGTAAAGCGGCTTGCGGTTCCGGCTACGGCCGGACGTCCTGCAAGGTCATATAAAAACTGTACGACGGCTTCCCTCGTGAGGGGATCTGCCGGCGTCGGAAAAGCGGACGGAGCAGTCGCCGTTTGGCTTTCCGGTACTGCAACAGGGGTATTCGAAAGAGTTACGGTATCGTCAATGCAGAGGAAATATTCCAGATCCGTACCGTAATCGATCGTCCAGGAATGACCGCAGCATACGGCGTATTCGGCCTGCCTGACACCCTCTGCGACCGTTTTTACGAGCAGGGGATTGTTTCCGAGGTTCAAAGCGGTAAAGGGATTGGTGAAGGCCTGCAGGAAAAAGAGCCGGCAATTATGCGTCAGATCCAGCGCGCCGATACTGTTGCATGCACAGTCCAGATAGACCAGCTTCGGATTGCGGGAAAGATCCAGTACGGAGATCTGATTGTAACTGCAGATCAGTTTCTGCAGCTCCGGATTCCGGCTGACATCGATCGCAGCGGCACCGTTATGCGCACAGTTATAGTACTGCAGCCCCGGATTTTGGCTGACGTCGATGCTTCCGAGCCCGGTGTTATCCCAGATATCGAGTCGTTTGAGCTTCGGATTGTGCGTGACATCCAGTGAGGTCAGGTGATTCCGGAAGGCATCGAGGTGGGCAAGCTTCGTGTTATGCGTAAGATCCAGAGCCGTGAGTTCGCAGGAACCGCAGGTTAAGTGTTCCAGCTCCGGATTGTGAGACACATCCAGCACCGGCAGCGGATTCGTATTGCATTCGATGAAGGCCATCTTCGGATTGCCGGAGACATTCAGGGATCTTAAGGCACAGTCATAGCAGTAGACCCAGACGAGTTCCGGATTGGAGGAAAAATCCAGCGCGGTAAGGGGATTTCCGGAGCACCATACGCCGCGGAGATCTTTATTATTTCGAAGGTCCAGTGCGGTGATCGCGTTGTCTTTGCACCAGAGTCCCTGCAGATTGGTGAAATATTCCACGCCTTTTAAGGAGCGGATGTTTCTCCCCTCGCAGTAGAGATTGATCGTGGAGGAAAGCTCACCTGCGTCCAGGATGCCGTTTTTGTCATGATCGCAGGATGCCGTGACAACGGCCCGGAAGTTCGGATCGGGAAAAGCAGCGGCCGTGATGGCTACCGGGGCGCTGACGGCGGATACCGGTGCCTCGCTGATCGCATCGGCAGCGGATACGGATGCTGCCCGGCAAAACAGTAAGCCGGCCGATGTCAGAATGCAGACGGCTGTTTTCAGGATCCCGAAACTCTTTTTTTGCATGCTATATCCCCCCCCGGACGTAAAACGTTTATCGTAAGAAAGATTATAACACCGGAATGCGCTTTTCGTCTATGTTTCTATTCGCGTGTTAATGCTTGAAAAAGCGCATGGGATATGGTAAGATTTCAGAGGTTTACAGAATACCGGCCGAAGTTTCGGGCCGGATCGGGAAATGAAGGAGGAAGATATGGACGGGAATTTCAACAACGAAACGAACAATACGAATCCGTATATGCCGCAGGACAATACGCAGGCGGCAGGAAGCAATCCCTACGGCGCGCAGCAGGGAACGGACACTTCCTACGGACAGAACGCTTACGGTCAGCAGACGATGAGCGGTAATGTATACGGTCAGGAGAGTTACGGCCAGCAGAACTACAGCCAGCAGACCTACGGTCAGCAGACTTATGGTCAGCAGTCTTACGGCCAGCAGTCTTACGGCGGCGGCTACAGCCAGGCTCCGACGGGTGGCTACAGCCAGGCGCCGATGGGAAATCATAGTTTTATGGGGGATCTTGAGGAGCCGGTGAGCATCGGCGACTGGATCGTCACTTACCTTATTATGTGCGTGCCCTGTGTCGGGATCGTGATGCTCTTTGTCTGGGCATTTTCCAGCAGCACCAAGAAATCAAAATCCAACTGGGCGAAAGCGCAGCTGATCATTGTCGGTGTGGTCTTCCTGATCTATATCATTATGGTTGCGGTCATGGGAGCCAGCATGATGACGTATCTGCAGGAATATACCAGATAAGCTGAGCTTTTCTACGGAGTCCATCTCCCGCAGGCGCCGCAGGGCAGTACCAGTGATGGTGAGCTCTGCTGCCCGGCGGGATTTTTTTTGTCTTCCGGACAGCCGGTCACGGGGAGCCCGAGTTCATCACTGTCCGCATGTCCCCCGCGGGATGCGGTGATGGCGGTATTCAGCATGTAGCGCAGGACGCTGGACTGCAGTCCGGTGGTATAGGAATTGATCAGGAAAAAGAGCGGATCGTCGGAAAGCAGTCCCGCAGCGAGCATGATGAGGGGATAGACATCCTCCTCGATCTTCCAGATCTCGCCCTTCGGGCCGCGCCCATAAGAGGGCGGATCCATCAGGATCGCGTCATAGCGGTTGCCCCGGCGAAGCTCCCGCTCGACAAACTTGACGCAGTCATCCACGATCCAGCGGGTATTCTCCACGGGAATGCGGGAAGCGGCGGCGTTTTCCTTCGCCCAGCCGACCATGCCCTTCGCGGCATCCACATGGGTGACATGTGCGCCGGCAGCGGCGCAGGCGATCGTAGCTCCGCCCGTATAGGCAAAGAGGTTCAGCGCACGGATCCTGCGTCCGGAGCTTTTGATCCTTTCATAACACCATTCCCAGTTGGCCGCCTGCTCGGGGAAGATCCCGGTATGCTTAAAGGCAAAGGGCTTCAGGTGAAAGGTGAGGGGGGTACCGTTTTCCGTAGTCAGCGGATAGCTGATCGACCATTCCTCGGGAAGGTCGATGAACTCCCACTCGCCGCCACCCTTGCTGCTGCGGTGATAATGGGCGTTTTTCTTTTTCCAGCCGGGATGCGTATGCGGCGTATCCCAGATCACCTGGGGATCGGGGCGTACGAGGAGATAGTTTCCCCAGCGCTCGAGTTTTTCCCCGTTTGAGGTATCCAGAACCTCAAAGTCTTTCCAGCCGTTTGCGATCCACATACCGACAGCCTCCGTTTTCCTGTTTTGGCGACGCCATATTTAGTAGCGTTTCTTCTATATTATACGAAAATCTTGTGGGTTTGCAACAAGTATTGCAAAGCGGAAATGAATTTGCTACTATGTGCGGGTTTACGGGAAAAAATATTATGAAACTGAAAAGAACAACATTCTTATTAAGCTTGATCATATCCATGCTGCTTTTTACCGCCTGCGGGAAGGGCAAAGAAACCGGCGCGCAGGACGGGAGCGTAACGGAGGAGGGCATCTCTTCGGAAATGGATCTGGTCCTGGGGTACGAAGAGCCGACGCTGGAACTCATCAGTCTCGGAGACGTACAGACCGGGTGGATCGTCGCCGAAGGAGAGACGATCGGCATCCTGAATCTGGGGACGGATCAGCCGGCTCCGGATTTTGAAATTCTGGATACGGATACGCTGACGCTCTTTGCGGACAGCGGTGAGCCTGAGCCTACGACCTCTGCGGCGGATGACGACGAGGACGACGATGAGGAAGACGCCGATCCGGAAGACGGCGAAGACTCGGAGGATGCGGACGAAGACGGGGATTCCGAAGACGCAGACGACGAGGACGGCGACGACGAGGACGGCGATGATGAGGACGGCGGGGACGACGAAGAGAGCGGCGAGCCGGAAGACGACTCCGAAGGAAAGGCTGACGATGAGGAGACCGGCGAGAACGAGCCGGAAGAGGAAAAGCCTGAGGAGCAGCCGCAGGAGGAGCCGAAACCGGAGGAGCAGCCGGCAGAGGAACCCCAGCCGGAGGAACAGCCGCAGCAGGTCGCACAGACAAACAGCCGCGTGATCCCGGCGGAGATCGCAGACGTACCGTCGATCTACTATCATGCGACCTCACATTCCGGAACATTGGTGGATTTCTACTATAATACATATGAGTCCTTCTCTTATGACAGTAAATCGCAGCCGCTGCAGAAGCATGCCGTGATCTATCTGCCGTACGGATACAATGACAGCCAGCAGTATGAAGTCTTCTATTATATGCACGGCGGCGGAAATAACGAGCATGCGATGCTGGGTTCCCCTTCGAACCCGACGGAGTTCAAATATTTCCTGGATCATGCGATCGAGGACGGACGGATCAAGCCGGTCATCTTCGTCTGCCTGACCTATAACAATACGAGCCCTCGCGATTCGGCGAACTTCCAGCTTTCCATGCAGCTTTGCCGGAACTTTCACAACGAGCTGGTCAACGATGTCCTGCCGGCGGTAGAGAGCACCTATTCTACCTATGCGACGGGGACCTCGCCCGCGGAGCTTCGCGCTTCCAGAGACCATCGGGGCTTCGGCGGCTTTTCCAACGGATCGGTCTGCACCTGGCGTGTCTTTGAATACTCGCTGGATTATTTCCACTGGTTCCTGCCCATCAGCTGCGGGACCACGATGGATGACGGCGTGATCCAGGCATCCGCTTCGGGGCGCTACCCTTACAGCTTCTTCGTCTACATGATGACGGGTACTGCGGACGCAGCCTACAGCTACGACACGAACCGCGCGAACTCGCTCCGCAACAACCCGAACTTCATCGAGAACAGCGCCTATGACCTCGGTAACTTTGCTTACCGTGCAAAACCCGGCTACAAACACCGGGACGTATCCGCGAGGGTATACACCTACAACGCATTCTGTTTCTTCTACGGGAACTAACAGAAATAAAAGCAGTGGGAGGATAATTTATGAGCAACATGGTATGGGAAGTACTCGCTTTTGTGCTGTATCTCTGCCTCATGATCATTATCGGAGCGATCTACAGCAAAAAGAATGAGAATTCGGAGGATTATTTCCTCGGCGGCCGCAGCCTCGGAGGCTTTGTGGCGGGACTGTCCGCGCAGGCTTCGGATATGAGCGGCTGGCTTCTGATGGGACTGCCGGGAGCGATCTTCCTGACCGGTCTTTCCGGAGACGGCTGGGTCGCGATCGGTCTTTTGGTCGGAACGATCTTAAACTGGCTCCTGATCGCATCTCCGCTCCGGCGCTATACGATCGCGGCGGGAAACTCGGTCACGCTGCCGTCTTTCTTCGAGCACCGCTACCAGGATAAAAAGAAGATCCTGATGACGATCTCCTCCGTGATCATCGCACTGTTCTTCACGGTTTATACGGCTTCGGCTTTTGCATCCGGCGGAAAACTTTTCCACTCGGTCTTCGGACTGGATTACACGATCGCGCTGACGATCGGCGCGGCGGTCATTCTGGCGTATACCTTCCTCGGCGGATTCATGGCGGTCTGCACGACGGACTTTATCCAGGGCACACTGATGATCGTGGGTCTTCTGGCGGTTCCCATCGTGGCGCTTTCTTTTATGAAAGGGGACGGACTGACCGTGACGCAGGGTCTCATCAGCAACGGCGTGGCGGATCCGAAGACCTTTACGGGCTTCTTTGACGGAACGAGCGCGACGAGCATCCTCTCCGGTTTTGCGTGGGGACTCGGATATTTCGGCATGCCGCACATCCTTGTGCGCTTTATGGCGGTCCGGAACGAAAAGGAAATGAGCAAGTCCAAAGTCGTGGCGATCACCTGGGTAACGCTCTCACTCGCGTTTGCGGCGGTCATCGGTATCGTCGGACGTGCGTATATGGATGTAGCGATGTTTAAGGAGATCAACCCTGACGGGGGTACCGTTACTTCCGAGTACATCTTTATCGAGATGATCAAGCGGATCTTTACGGAGAATATGGGAGCGCCGATCATTGCCGGCATCTTCCTCTGCGGGATCCTGGCGGCGATCATGTCTACGGCGGATTCGCAGCTTCTGGTGTCCGCTTCGGCGATCGCGGAGGACATCTACAAAGGTGTGATCAACAAAAAGGCGGACGATAAAAAAGTCCTGACCTTAAGTCGTATCGCGATCGTGATCATCGCCGTGATCGCGTACGTCATCGCACTCGATCCGGATTCCTCGATCATGGGACTCGTTTCGGATGCGTGGGCAGGTCTCGGCGCGGCATTCGGCCCGCTGGTACTGATGAGCCTTTTCTGGAGACGCACGAACCTGCAGGGAGCGATCGCAGGCCTGATCAGCGGTGCGCTGGTGGTCATCCTCTGGGATTACATCCCGCTGATGGGCGGTCAGACCATCGGTAAAGCGACCGGGCTTTACTCTCTGCTTCCCGGTTTTGTCATCAGCCTGATCTGTATCATCGGCGCGAGCCTTGCGACACCGGCACCGTCGGAGGAGATCACGAAGACCTTTGATGCGATCAAAGCAAACAAGAATGAAGCGTAAAAAAAAGAACCATATCTTACCGAAAAACGTGCGCCGCTTCCTGCGGCACCATTCACGGATCCTTGCGGCCGCGGCAGTGATACTTGCTGTCGCAGCCGTTCTTGTTGTTGTCCTGACACTCGTGCTGCCGAAACGGCCGGCAAAGGGGGGATCGTTCTCTGAACTGACGCTTCCGGAAAACGAGTATGCGGCGCTGCAGAAGCACCGGCAGGAAGATCCGGAGCTTTTGAGCGCATTGTACTTTGACGGGATCGAGCTGGCGAAGGATCTGGAGAACCATACCTGGTACTATTCGTTCCCGGACGGGGCGGTCGCGCAGCCGGATCCCGAGGTTACGCTTGAAGGAAAGGGAGGCATCCGGATCGCTTTCCGGGATATGCAGGTTACGCCGGAGAGCGTCGAGCAGAATGAGGCGGCGGAGTTTACCGTATACACCGGCGGTTCGTATTTTTGCGGCAGGCTGGTCTATACGACGCTCCCGATCATGACGATCGGATTTGAAGGCGAAGAGATCAGCGGGGACGATGAAAACGAGACGGATGTGCACATGACGCTGTACGATAACCGGGAAGGCGAGACGCTGTTTTCTTCCGACGGACGGGCACATGTGCGGGGAAATCTCACGAGAGAGTTTCCGCAGAAAGGCTTTCGTCTGACGCTGACGAAGCCGGCGGAAGAGGACGGACATCAGAAAAAGAACAAGGTCAGTCTGCTCGGTCTTCCGGAGGAGAGCGACTGGCTCCTGTATCCGGCTTATAACGATCAGGAAAAGATCCGGAACGTTTTCTCCTGCGCGCTCTGGAAACAAAGCTGCGCGACGGACAATGCCTACGGTTACGACACCGGTATCGAATACCGTTATGTGGAGCTTTTCCTGAATGACCGTTACTGGGGACTGTATGCGGTCGGATACCCCATAAGCGAAAAAGGGATCGGGCTCTCGGGAGAGCCGGGAGAATACGGACTGTATAAAGCAACGCACGGCGTGACGGATGAAAACCGGATCGAGTTTGTGGACGATGAAGAAGGGCTGCGTCTGTATGCCCTGCGCCCGCAGATGAAGGGAAGAAACGACATGTCGCTGGCCGAGCTCTGGGAGCCGGTACTGTGGTATTATCACGAAATGTATGAGAACCGCGATGACGATGCGGCTTTATGGGAGATGACGGACCGGAACAACGTGCTGGACTATTATCTTTTTATCAACCTGATCCAGGGACAGGACCAGGCATCGGTCTTCGGCTACACGAACCGTTATCTTGCGATCCTGAAGGAGGACCGCTGGAAAGCGATCTACATCCCCTGGGATATGGACCGTACCTGGGGCAACAGCACCAACGTGGAGGAGGACTGCAATACCGGCCGGTACGAATATGATGAAACGTGGAATGTCTATAATGAAGACGGACCGCTGCACCAGCTGATCCGTAACGGCGACGAGTCGGTGCGCAGGGAGATCGCAGACCGCTATGCCAAGCTCCGGGAAGATGTCTGGTCGGATGCGGCCGTTGCTGCACTGATCGATGGTTATGAAGCGGATATTTACGGCTCCGGAGCATTCCGCCGCGATATCGAGCGCTGGCCGGACGGGTTTTACAATGCGCCGGAGGAAAAACTCGGAAGATTCAGGGAGCATGTGATGGCGCGGCTTTCCTATCTGGACCGTTTCTATGCCGATCCGGCCGTAACGGAGGAGGAGACAAACTTTTCCATGCTGGAGCGGGATATCTGCCCGGTCTGCCGGTATTACACTTTCCCGGACACGGACCTGATGATCCGCTGGTTTACGATCGCAGAGGGCTATGATCTGCTCGTACAGATCAATGATACGGGAATCTGGGATGATCCGCGTTTTACCGCCCTGACGGAGGGCCTGGGGATCGATGCTTCGGAGGCGGCATTGCGTCCGGACATGCTGGTCCTAAGGAGCGGGGAGGAGGAGCACACGGTGCTGAACGATTTCCTCGTATCCGGGACATTTGCGGATACCGTGATCGGAACGCTCTCTTTCTTTGATGTCGAGGGGGCGGATTACGGGCTGTATCAGGACGGGAAACAGATCCTCACGCAGGCATCCTCGTCACGTGCTGAGGAACCGTTCCGGTTCATCTTTTTCTCGCAGTATGTCGATGATGCGGGAGACACGTATGACCCGCATGTGATGACGCAGGAACAGCTCTTCCGATAGTTTTGAAAAAAATTACAAAAAATGCTTGCAATTTTCGGCAAGTGTGTGTATACTAGCCCTTGCTGTGACATTGATAGCTGTGAAGCGCAAGATTGCCGCGATCTTTAAGGAAAGCGGGTAACTTCGCGGAGCGAATGTCTGACGGGCAATAAGCCCGAAACATTAAGACGACAGGGTCACCGGATACTTGAACCGTCCGCTGAATAAGCGGAGACGACGTGTGGGTAGAGATCTGGGGCGAATGCGCCCTTTTGAAAAGACTGATCAGGACACACACGGGAGAGTGGACAGTCACCCCGAAGCAACAAATAAGGAGGAGACTTATTTATGGCAAAGACAGAGACTCAGACAATGCGCGTGCTGCTGAAGGCATACGATCACCAGCTGATCGATTCTTCGGCAAAGAAGATCATCGACACCGTACGGAAGAACGGCGGCGAGTTCAGCGGCCCGGTACCCCTTCCCACGAAGAAGGAGGTCGTAACGATCCTTCGTGCAACGCACAAGTATAAGGACAGCCGTGAGCAGTTTGAGCAGAGAACGCACAAGCGTCTCATCGACATCCTGAACCCTTCGCAGAAGATCGCGGAGTCTTTACAGAAGATGGATCTGCCGGCAGGCGTCCATGTGCAGGTTAAGTTTTTGTAAATCAAAAAACCTCTACTAACTTTATGTACTGTCCGAACGGATCGTACCGCTTTAGTAGAAAAAGAGAGGAGAGAACAATATGAAGAAAGCAATTCTGGCAACGAAGATCGGCATGACGCAGATCTTTCAGGAGGATGGATCCCTGATCCCGGTCACCGTACTTGAAGCGGGTCCCTGCGTTGTAACGCAGATCAAGACCGTGGAGAACGACGGCTACAGTGCCGTTCAGGTAGGATTTGCCGAGAAGAAAGACCGCATCATCAACAAGGACAAGTCCGGTAAGAAGAAGGTCGTAAACCGTCACGGTGTCGGCCAGGCTCAGCAGGGTCACTTCAAGAAAGCCGGCGTATCTTCCAAAAGATATGTCCGTGAGTTCAAGTTTGAGAATGCGGATGAGTATGCACTTGCGCAGGAGATCAAAGCAGACATCTTCGCAGTAGGCGACAAGATCGACGCTTCTGCGATCTCTAAGGGAAAAGGCTTCCAGGGCGCGATCAAGAGACACGGTCAGTCCAGAGGACCGATGGCGCACGGCTCCAAGTATCATCGCCATGCAGGCTCCAACGGTGCGTGCTCTTCGCCGAGCCGCGTGTTCAAGGGTAAGAGAATGCCGGGACACATGGGAAGCGTAGCGGTAACGGTTAAGAACCTCGAGGTCGTACGCGTGGATGCGGAGAAGAACCTTCTCCTCGTCAAGGGCGCGGTACCGGGTGCAAAGAAGGCGCTCATCACGATCAAAGAGACGACGAAAGCAGAAGCTTAAGGAAGGAGGGTGACATACCATGGCTAATGTAAAAGTTGTAAACATGGAAGGCAAGGAAGTAGGCTCGATCGACTTAAGCGATGCAATCTTCGGCGTAGAGATCAACGAGCATCTCGTACATCTCGCTGTCGTACAGCAGCTTGCAAATAATCGTCAGGGCACGCAGAAGGCAAAGACCCGTTCGGAGGTTTCCGGCGGCGGTCGTAAGCCCTGGAGACAGAAGGGGACGGGACATGCCCGTCAGGGTTCCATCCGTGCTCCGCAGTGGAAGGGCGGCGGTGTCGTATTCGCACCGGTACCGAGAGACTATTCCTTCAAACTGAACAAGAAGGAGAAGAGAGCGGCATTAAAGAGCGCGCTTTCGAGCAAGGTGGCAGATCAGAAGCTGATCGTGGTCGATGAGCTGAAGTTCGACGAGATCAAGACGAAGCGTTTCGCGGAAGTGATGAAGAACATCAATGCGAGCAAGGCGCTGGTCGTACTGAACGAGAAGAACGACAACGTGATCCTGTCCGCACGTAACATTCCGGATGTCAAGACGGCACTGACCAATACGATCAACGTCTATGATGTAGTAAATGCAGGAACGCTGGTGCTGACGAAAGAAGCAGTAGCGTCGATCGAGGAGGTGTACGCATAATGGCTAGCATACTTTATTATGATGTCATCCAGAAGCCGCTGGTGACGGAGAAGAGCATGAACGGCATGGCGGAGAGAAAGTATTCCTTCCTCGTTCATCCCGAAGCAAACAAGACGCAGATCAAAGAGGCGGTCGAGAAGATGTTCGACGGCGTCAAGGTTGCGAAAGTGAACACGATGAACCAGGACGGCAAGACGAAGCGCAGAGGTCTGAAGTACGGTAAGACCGCGAAGACCAAAAAGGCGATCGTGCAGCTGACCGAGGACAGCAAAGACATCGAGATCTTTGCAGGGTTATAAGCCGCCCCGCCCCCTCGAAAACGCAAGCGTTTTCTCGGTGATGCGGCTCCGCTCGCAATCGTCTTTGACCAAACCCGATTGAAACATACGTTTCATCGGCTTTTGTCAAACCCGAAAGCTCACTTAAGCTAACGCACATTCTGGTGGTAATGCGCATGGGGGTCACACCCGTTCCCATCCCGAACACGATGGTTAAGACCCATGCGGCCGATG
>Ga0310694_10004612_pt1 | contig 13275 bp, 5 predicted proteins | sample 174DNAGHGhighgp2_FD_203884 | JGI IMG/M metagenome (GOLD analysis project Ga0310694, IMG submission 203884) | Sheep rumen microbial communities from Palmerston North, Manawatu-Wanganui, New Zealand - 1742 DNA GHGhigh gp2 (v2) (version 2) | ecosystem: Host-associated > Mammals > Digestive system >...
GAAACAAGATATGAAAGCATTAATGTTCGGCTGGGAATTTCCGCCTCACATCCTGGGAGGACTGGGAACAGCAAGTTACGGACTCACCAAGGGCATGTGGGAGAACGGTGACATGGACATCACCTTCGTCATCCCCAAGCCCTGGGGCGACGAGCCCAAAGATTTTGCCAACATCATCGGCGCCAACAGCACGCCGGTAGCGTGGCGCGACGTGAACTGGGACTATGTGCAGGGCCGCATCGGCAACGTGATGGATCCCCAGATGTACTTCAACCTGCGCGACCACATCTACGGCGACTTCAACTACATGAGCACCAACGACCTGGGGTGCATCGAGTTCTCGGGTCGTTACCCCGAGAATCTGCTCGAGGAAATCAACAACTATAGCATCGTTGCCGGCGTTATCGCCCGCACCGTGGACTGTGACGTGATTCATAGCCATGACTGGCTCACCTACCCTGCCGGCATCCACGCCAAACAGGTGACCGGCAAGCCCCTGGTCATCCACGTTCACGCCACCGACTTTGACCGCTCCCGCGGTAATGTCAACCCCACGGTGTTCAGCATCGAGAAGGACGGCATGAACAACGCCGACCACATCATCACCGTGAGCAACCTGACGCGCCGCACCGTCATCGAGAAATACGGCATCAGCCCCGACAAGGTCACTACAGTGCACAACGCCGTGGAGCCGTTGAACGAGGAATTGCTCAAGCTCGAGGCACCTCCAGGCAAGACCAACAAGGTCATCACCTTCCTGGGACGCATCACCATGCAGAAGGGTCCCGAGTACTTCGTCGAGGCCGCTGCACAGGTGCTGCACAAGGTCAACAACGCCCAGTTCGTCATGGCCGGCAGCGGCGACATGATGGACAAGATGATACGTCTGGCCGCCAAGCGCAATATCGCCGACCGCTTCCACTTCACCGGCTTCCTCAAGGGCAAGCAGGTGTATGAGATGTTGGCAGCGAGCGATGTGTACATCATGCCGTCGGTGAGCGAGCCCTTCGGCATCTCGCCGCTCGAGGCGATGCAGATGGGCGTGCCGTCGATCATCAGCAAGCAGAGCGGATGCGCCGAGATTCTTGACAACGTCATCAAGATCGACTACTGGGACATCAATGCCATGGCCGATGCCATCTACAGCATCATCAAGTACCCGGCGATGTTCAACGAGTTGCGTGAGCAAGGCCTTGCCGAGGTGAACCAGATCACCTGGGACAAAGCCGGTGCCAAGGTCATCAACATCTACCGCAACCTGATCAACCGTTAGGAGTCATCCCTAGACAATCTAGAGAATCTAGACGCTCTAGAGTATCTAGATCTTCTAGAAAAGAATAAGATTCAAGAAATCAAACAATAAAACGACAATAGATATGAAAGCGATTTGTTTTTATTTTCAGATTCATCAGCCGTTCCGCCTGAAGCACTACCGCTTCTTTGACATCGGCAACGACCACTACTACTACGATGACTTTGCCGACGACGACATCATCACGCGCATCGCCCAGCGGTCTTACCTGCCTGCCAACGAGATGCTGCTCGACATGATCAAGGAGCACGGCAAGAAGTTCAAGGTGGCTTTCTCCATCAGCGGCACCGCCCTCGAGCAGCTCGAGCAGTATGTACCCGAGTTCATCGACTCGATGAAGGAACTGGCCGCCACCGGCTGTGTAGAGTTCCTGAGTGAGACCTACGCCCACAGCCTGTCGTCGCTCTACGACCCCGACGAGTTCGTCGCTCAGGTCAAAGCGCATGACGAGAAGATTTTCCAACTGTTCGGCCAGCGTCCCAAGGTGTTCCGCAACACCGAGTTGATCTATGACGATGACATCGCCTCGATGGTTCATGCCATGGGCTTCAAGGCCGCCATCACTGCCGACGCCAAGCACGTGCTGGGCTGGCGTTCGCCCAACTTCCTGTACAGCTCGGCTTCGGCACCCAAGCTCAAACTGATGCTGAAGAACGGCAAGCTGAGCGACGACATCTCGTTCCGCTTCAGCAATCCCGAGTGGGCTTCCTATCCCCTCACGGCCGACAAGTATATCAACTGGATTAACGAGTTGCCGCAAGAGGAGCAGCTGGTGAACCTGTTCATGAACTATGACGCATTCGGCGAGTTGCAACCGCGTGAGAGCGGCATCTTTGAATTCATGAAAGCGCTGCCCCGCTTTGCTGCCGAACATGACATCCAGTTCTGGACGCCCAGCGAGGTCGTATCGAAGTTCAAACCCGTTGCCGAACTCGCCGTTCCCTACCCCATGTCCTGGACCGACGAGGCCCGCGACACCAGCGCCTGGTTAGGCAACACGCTGCAGCAGGAAGCTGTGAAGAAGCTCTACTCCATCGGCGAGCGCGTGCGCCTGTGCAGGGACCGTCGCATCAAGCAAGACTGGAACTACCTGCAGGCCAGCGACCACTTCTTCTACATGTCCACCAAGCACAACGACGATGGCTCGGTACACTCTCACTACAGCCCGTATGACTCGCCCTACACCGCGTTCACCAACTACATGAACGTGTTGAGCGACTTCATGACGCGTGTCGAGGAGCAGTATCCCACCAGCATCGACAACGAGGAGCTGAACTCACTGTTGCTCACCATCCGCAATCAAGAGCAGGAGATCGAGAAACTGCACCGCGAGGTTGAGATGATGCGCAACAACATCGTCAAGGACACCACCGGCGACTTCCCTATCGACGAGGAGCCCAAGCCTGAGCCCGAGCCCGAGAAAAAGGAAGAAAAGCCAGCCCCGAAGAAGGCGCCCGCCAAGAAGCCCGCGGCCAAGAAGGCTCCCGAAAAGAAGCCTGCCGCAAAGAAGCCTGCCGCAAAAAAGGCACCGGCTAAGAAGCCCGCGGCCAAGAAAACGAAATAACACTTCATTGTGACTGAAACGTGAACCCCAAAAGTTTTTTTTCCAACTTTTGGGGTTCATTTCATGTCTATTCGCTGATAGGTGGCCATCATCATCTCGAATGATTAATTTTTGTTAAATTCCTAAAAATAACTATGGTTTCTAGTTATTTCAATGTATCTTTGTCACAATTAGTACATTTCCCACCAACATTTCTTATCAGTTTATATATTAACCTCAAAATTTTACAACTATGATTAAAAAATCTCATTTTAAATTGCTAGCCATTGTCATGGCCTGCCTGCTATGTAATTCTGGCGCTTATGCCCAGGAGTATGACGATACTTGGACCATCGATGGCGTCGAGTATGCTTGGTCGTCGGGCGAAGCGGCCGTCATCGGTTGCTATAGTCAGCATCTGGTAGCGCCGCCCGAGGTCAATCTTTATCGTGATGATGGAGGCGAATATGTTGACAGGATTGTTCCTGTGGGCAACGTTGCCCGCAACGCGTTTGAAGAGTCAAGTCTTATTACCGTGGATTTAGGCCCCAACGTAACAGATCTGAACTATCATTGTTTTTACAATTGCAACAGCATGACGGACATCGTATGCCGAAGCACGATCCCCCCCTATGTTAACTATGCGTTCTCATCCAGTATGTACAGCCGTGTGACGGTTCATGTGCCGGCAAGTGCATACAACACCTACAAGGCCCACGCCGAATGGAAAAAATTCACTAACATTGTGGTCATTGACTCGGAATGGGGCGTGGACATCAACAGCACCAATTTCCCCGATGCCAACTTCCGCAGCTACCTGCTCACTCAATATCCCAAAGGTTACCTCACCCGGCAGGATATCCTGTCTCGCACCGAGCTCAACTTGTATAACAAGCGTATTTCCAACGCTAAAGGTATCGAATACTTCACCGCACTGACTTATCTAAACCTGGGTGTCAACAACCTGACATCAGTAGACGTGTCAAGTAACACCGCCTTGCAGAAGTTGTTCCTGCAAGGCAACAATCTCAGCACCGTCTCGGTCACCTACCACAGCGCACTAACCACCCTGTGGGTGAGTGACAACCCGTCGCTGAATGGCGTCTACTGCTGGCGCAATGCGTTGACAAACTTTGACGTATCGGGATGTCCTGCATTAAAGAACATCAAGTGTTACAATAATGCCAACTTAGCTCGAATAAACGGTTTGGCTGGTTGCACCGCCCTGGAGTACCTTGACTGCGAGGATTGCGCCATTACCGACTTAAGCGACGTTAGTGGCTTGAATTCGCTCGCTACACTCCTCGCCAGCAACAACAAGATTACCACGCTTGATGTCAGAGGCAAGAGCTCATTGACTCGCTTGGACTGCTACAACAACCCACGGCTGACGACGATTAATTGCCAAAACTGCAGTTTGAGCACTTTTGATTGCCATGGTTGCACAGCTTTGAAAACGCTCCACTGCTGGAACAACCGATTCTCTACATTCAACGTGACAGGCAACACGACGCTCACCGAACTCGATTGCGGACCTTGTCGCACGCTGAGTTCCATCACCGGTCTTGCAAGCTGCACAGCGATGGAGGTGCTCATTTGCTACAGTAATGCCATGACCGAACTGAGCGACGCTATTTCCAACATGAATAATCTGGTAAGACTTAACTGCGATGAGACCCAGATAAGAAACCTCACGGTTCAAAACAAGAGTAAACTGACTCAGTTCAGTTGTAACGTTTGTCCACAATTATTGTGGATAGAAATAACCGACAATGAGAATCTTACTTCATTCTATTGCATAAACTGTCCCACACTTCAGCTGATCAGGTGTTCACACAACAATCTGCCATCGCTTGACGTTACAGGCAACACGGCATTGACAGCCCTGAACTGCTACAAGAACCCCAATCTATCAAACATCACAAGTTTGTCGTCTTGCACCAACCTCATCCAACTCCAAGTCAATAACTGCAACTTCAGCACCCTTGACGTATCAAACTTTACCAAACTGCAAGAGTTGCGATGCCATGACAACAAACTGACGTCTCTTAACGTGTCGGGCAAGACCAAGCTGACGACCTTGTACTGCGACAATAACCAGCTGAACTCACTTAATGTGCAAAATTGCAACGCCTTGGCAGTTTTGGATTGCCGAGATAACCAATTGAGAACGCTCAATGTTCAGGGATGCAGTGCACTCCGTGACATGTATTGTTCGGGCAACTCCATTACCGAGTCGGGCATGACCACCTTGATTAACTCCATGCCCACGATCTCCAGTCCCCAAACAGGCAATTTTCGCGTTTTGACCAGATTTGACGAGAATAATGTCCTCACCTCGGAGCACATCACCAATGCCAGGAACAAAAACTGGATTCCCTACATGTGGACTGGCACCGAGTATATAGAGCTCTCCGCAACAATGCCAGGCGATGCTAACGGTGACGGTATCATCAACATCAGCGACGTGACTGGTATGCTCAATGCAGTCATGAGTGAGAACTTCGACAACATCAATTCATCAAATGCCGACATGAACAATGACGGAATCATCAATATCACCGACGTGACCTTGCTGATCAACCATCTCATGTCGTTGTAATCCCAAAGTGTATTTCATCCCGCATAAACACTTTATCCACTTTAGGGTGAGCCATCATTCAGGGTTGGCTCACCCTCTTTTTTTTGCTAAAAGCAGAAGTTGTTGAAAAAACACAGGCAGTGTTGTTGGCCAAGATGAAAAAACGGTGTATATTTGTCGGTTATTAGCAACTGAACACAAATTATACATTACTGTTATGGCAAAGATTCGCAACTTCATGCTCGTGTGCTTGTGCGCACTGTTGACGGTTCCGGCATTGCATGCCGACCACCTGATGATTATCGCTGTTAATGACACCCACAGCCAGATTGACCCTGCCAGCGACGGCAAGGGCGGCGTGGCCCGCCGGCGTGCCATCTACGACCAGCTCCGCGCCACCAATCCCAACACTGTGTTCATCCACGCCGGCGATGCCGTTCAGGGCACGCTGTTCTTCTCGCTCTATCGCGGCGAGGTGGAATATGCGCTGATGGACACTCTGGGCTATGACGCAATCATCCTGGGCAACCATGAATTTGACAACGGCATGGAGGAACTTGCCGCCCATTACAAGCATGTCGATGCCACGAAAATTTGTGCCAACTATGACTTCAGTGCTACTCCGCTCAACGGTCTGTTCCAGCCCTACTGGATCAAAGCCGTGGGCGACAAGCGCGTGGCATTCTTCGGCATCAACGTGAACCCCGAGGGACTGATAGCCGACATGAACTGTCAGGGTCTGCGCTACCGCAATGCCCCTGACGTGGCCGATGCCACTGCCCGCTACCTCAAGGAGGTGCAGGGTGTTGACTATGCCATCATGGTGTCACACATCGGTTACAGCAGCTATGAGCCCACCGAGCCCAACGACACGCTCATCATCGGCCAGAGTCATTACATCGACATGGTCATCAGTTCCCACTCCCACACCACCATCAAGCCTGGCGGAGGCATGGACCGTCACCGCAATGCCGACGGCAAACTGATTACCATCGGCCAGAATGGCAAGAGCGGCAAGTTAGTGGCCACCTACGACCTGGATCTGGAGACCGGCGACATCGTGTATGATCACATTTCGGTCGATGCAAGCTGGGACGATGAAGCCAGCCGCTATACGGCCATGAACACTTGGCTCGACCAGTACCGCCATGGTGTGGACAGCATCATGAACAACCCCGTCGCCACCAGTGCCCGCTTCATGAAGAACTCGAGCGATGCCGCTCAGAACTGGGTGAGCGATGCCGCTATGGAAATCATCAAGGAACTGTCGGGCATCAAGGACATCGATTGTGCCATCATGAACAAGGGCGGCATCCGCACCGATATGCCCAAAGGCACCGTGACCGAGGGCGTCATCGGGTCGATGTTCCCGTTCGACAACCGTTTCGTCGTGCTGGAAATGCCCGGCACCGAGCTGATCGAGAGCATCAAGCTGATGTGCGGTCGCGGCGGTGATGCCGTCAGCAAGGAACTCAAGGCGACCTACAACGACAAGGGCGAGCTCGTGAAAGCCACCCTCAAGGGCAAGAGAATCGACCCCAACAAGACCTATATCGTGGCAACAATCGACTATCTGGCCAACGGCGGCGACTACATGACCCCCATGACCAGGTGCAAACGCCTGTTTGTCGACACCCAGAAGTATGGCAACCACATTCTCACCTACGTCAAGAGACTTGAGGCTGCCGGCAAGAAGATCGATGCCAAGGACGACGTGAGAATCAAGAAGAATTAGACGTTAGTCCTGAGGGAATCTTTGGGAAGCAGAAACTAAAAAACACTTGATATAATGACCAAATTCAATCGTATTTTGCTGACTGCAGTGGCTGTCGTGCTCGCATTGAGTTCGATGGCTCGAGAATCAGCCAAACTGCCCAACATGTTCAACAGGGTGGATCAGGTGGCGATGAACCAGTGGGTGGACAGCGTGTTCAACAGCCTGTCGCCCGAAGGCCGCATCGGCCAGCTCATCGTGGCTGGTGTGACGCCCTCGAGCAACGACGCTGCCCGCGACTTGGTGAAGCGTCTTGTCTCCCAGAATCTGGTGGGCGGCCTCATCTATGAGAACAGCACCATGGCAGCTCAGGCCGAGATCACCAACCTGGCTCAATCGCTGGCTGCCGTGCCCCTGATGATCACCATCGACGGCGAGTGGGGACTGGGCATGCGCCTCAAGGAAGTGCCCAATTTCCCCCGCAACCTCATCCTTGGAGCCATTGATGACGACATGCTCCTGTATGAGTACGGTCGCGAGGTGGCTCGCCAGTGCCGCCGCATGGGCATCCAGGTGAATTTTGCCCCGGTGCTCGATGTGAACGACAACCCGCTCAACCCCGTGATCGGCACCCGCTCCTTCGGCGAGAGTCCCGAACTGGTGGCACGTCATGCCATCGCCTTTGCCCGCGGACTGGAGGACGGCGGTGTGATGGCTGTGGGCAAGCATTTCCCCGGCCACGGCAATTCAAGCGAGGATTCTCACAAGACATTGCCCGTCATCAACAAGTCGCTGCAAGAGATCAACACTTGTGAGCTGGTGCCCTTCCGCCGCTTCATCGATGCCGGCTTGAGCGGTATCCTCACGGCTCACCTGCTGGTGCCCGCCATCGACAACGCTAACGCTCCCACAAGTTTATCGTCGGGGTGCGTCAACGATGTGTTGCGTGACCAACTCGACTTCAACGGACTCATCTTCACCGATGCCTTGAACATGAAGGGTGCCACCCAGTTGCTCAAGGGCTCGGCCTGTGTCAATGCCCTGCTGGCCGGCAACGACGTCTTGCTCATGCCCGAAAACATCGGCGACGAGATTGCCGCCATCAAGGCTGCCGTCAACAACGGCACCCTGAGCCAGAGCGTCATTGACGAGCGCTGCAAGAAAATCCTGCGCTACAAATATGCCCTCAACCTCACCGGCAAGCAACACGTCAACACGGCCAACCTGTTGAATGAGGTCAACTCGCAACGGGCCGAGGTGCTGAAGCGCCAACTCATCGCCGGCAGTATCACCGTGATCAAGAACAACGACAATGTGCTGCCCATCCACAACCTGCAAAGCCGCCACATCGCCGTGGCGACTATCGGCAACGAGAAAGGGACAGCGTCAAAGTTCACCCGTCGCTGTGCCGACTATGCCCAGATCAAGCGCTTTGACCTTGACAAAGCCGGTAATGCCGCAGCGCTTGCCGAACTGCTGCACGACGGCCATTTCAACACCATCATTGTCGAGGTGGGCGATGACAGCGAGGAGTCTCGTGCCGCCCTCAATACCGTAGTCAAGAAATGCAAGAACCTGATTGTGGTGTTGACCTGCAAACCCTATGACATCAAGAATTACGGCACCGCCATCACCAACAAGCATGTCAAGGCCGTAGTGCTCACCTACGAAAACTCGACCCTGGCCGAGGACTATGCCGCTCAGACCATCTTCGGCGGCAACAGTGCCGGCGGCAACCTTCCCATCTCGTTGGCCTTTGAGGGCAAGAAGACTCGATATCAAGCAGGCGACGGCATCCACTACGATGCCAACCGTCTGGGCTATTCCATTCCCGCTGAGGTGGGACTGGACAACCGCCTGACCGCTCAAATCGACTCGGTGTGCCGTCTGGGTGTTCAGCAGCACGCGTTCCCCGGCTGCCAAGTGATTGTGGCACGCCATGGTAAAGTGGTTTATAAAGGCTCCTTCGGCGCCATCGACTACAACAACCCCGTCAAGGTGGACGACAACACCTTGTTCGGACTGGCGTCGGTATCCAAGGCCACGGGCACCATCAGCGGTGTGATGAAGGCCTTTGACGACGGCAAGTTCCGCCTCGACGACAAGGCGAGCCAATACATTCCCGGCCTGCGCGACGGCGACAAGGAGGACATCACCTTCCGTGACCTGCTCTACCACGAGACCGGCATGCCCGCATCGCTCAACATGTGGTACATGATGATGGACGACAAGAGTTACACCGGTGAGCTCATCGCCGGTGCCGAGGACGCCACCCACACCATCAAGATCATGAACGGCGCGTGGGGCCACAAGGACGCCAAGATGCGCACCGACATCCTGTCGCCCGTCAAGACCGACAAGTTCAACATCGCCATCGCCGACGGCCTGTGGGGCGGACGCGTGACCTATGACTCGATCATGAACCGCATGTACCACGCCAAGTTGGGCAAGAAGAAATACCTGTACAGCTGCTGCAACTTCTCGTTGCTGGCCGATGCCGTGCAGCGCATGACCCACTCGCCGCTCAACTACTATGTGAACAACTACATCTTTGCCCCGCTGGGTGCCTATCACACGATGTACCGCCCGCTGAGCAAGTTCTCGCGAGACGAGATCGCCTATACCGAGAAAGACACCTACCTCAGGCGTCAGCACATCCATGGCTATGTCCACGATGAGTTGGCAGCCTTCTCGGGCGGAGTTCAGGGCAATGCGGGTCTGTTCAGCAACGCCAATGACCTGGCCAAGCTCTTCCAGATGTGGCTGAACGGAGGCACCTACGGCGGTGTGCGCCTGCTCAAGGCCTCGACCGTTGAGACGTTCACGACCCAGAAGAGCCCCAACAGCCACCGTGGCCTGGGCTTTGACAAGCCTGTCATTGGTGACCCCGATGCCAGCAACACCTGTGCCGAGGCAACCCCCGAGACCTTCGGTCACACCGGTTTCACGGGCACATGCTTCTGGGTGGATCCCAAGAACGACATGTTCTACATCTTCTTGAGCAATCGCGTTTGTCCCACGAGGAACAACCCGAACTTCGGACGCATCAGCGCCCGCAGCCACATCCAGTCCCTGATTTACAAGGCGATCAGAGATTAAAGACAAGTGAGTTTTTTATTTACAGAGAGTATAGTTAGATATGAAAAAGTTTTCAATTTTTCTTACGGCTTTGTTGCTGCTTGCATCATGCAGCAAGGGCTACAAGGTAACCGTCACCTTCCCTGACGACAGCGCCAACGGCGAAACCGCCTTCCTGACCGACTATGACACGGGCGACACCATCGCCACAGCCACTGTCGAGAACAATGCCTGCACCTTTGAGGGCAAGACCGAGAATGGCTTCTTCGCACGCCTGTATGCGGGCGGCAACCCTTACGGCTTTATCGTCGAGCCCGGCGAGGTCAAACTTGACATTGCTGCCGGTACGGCCATCAGTCCGCTCAACGACAAGATGGCAGCCTGGAGCAAGGAGATGCAAGCCATCGCCGACGACACTACCCTCACCGAGGCCGAGAACGATGCCCGCTATGCCGAGGGGTTACTCAAGTTCTATCAAGAGAACAAGGACAATGCCATTGGTCCCTGGGCCTTCTGCAACTACCTGATGTATAAAGATCTCCAGGAGGCCGACATTGATGCGCTGCTCAAGGACGCCCCCATCGAATATGCTCAGCTGAAGCGTGTCGAGAAAGCCAAGAACGCTGCCCGCCAGCTCATCGCCACTGCCGAGGGCAAGAAGTTCACCGACTTTGAGGTGAAGGCCGAGGACGGCGCCGTGCAGAAGCTGTCGGACTATGTGGGCAAGGGCAAAGTCACTCTCGTGGACTTCTGGGCCAGCTGGTGCCCTCCCTGCCGTGCCGAAATCCCCAAGTTGCAAGCGCTCAAGGCCAAATACGGCGACAAGTTTGACGTGCTGGGCATCGCTGTGTGGGACAATCCCGACGACACCCGTAAAGCGATGACCGAGCTTAATATCACCTGGCCCGTCATCATCGGCACCCAGAAACTCACCGAGCCCACCGACCTCTACGGCATCAAGGGCATTCCCCACATCATCATCTTCGGCCCCGACGGCACCATCCTGTCGCGCGGCCTGACCGGCGACGACCTTGCCAACAAGATTGCCGAGGTGGTGAAATAACACGATCACAGCCTGAGGCTGATCGCTTCACAAGGCAAGCGGCTGAGTTCTATCGGGAATTCAGCCGCTTGCTACATGATGGAGACTGCAAGGACCGAGACACATTCAAAGCCTGAATGCCGCTGGAATTCAATTAAAAATGTAATGAAAAGCACTGCTTTTCCTTACAAAATGCCACATATTATAAAAACGGGTGAACTTGTTAATAAAAAATGCGTTTTTTAACAAGGATTATGCTAAAAATTGGGGTAAAATCATTACCTTTGCACCGCATAATGAGAAATTCATAAATATTACCTAAATATTCAAACAGAAAAAGTTAAGTAAATGAAAGCGATTTACACTTTTGGTAACGGCCAGGCAGAAGGTCGTGCCGACATGAAGGATTTACTGGGTGGCAAGGGCGCTAACCTTGCTGAGATGAACTTGATCGGCGTTCCCGTTCCCCCGGGTTTCACCATCACCACCGAGATTTGCACCCTCTATAACCAGAAGGGTCGTGAAGCCGTCGTTGAGATGATCAAGGACGATGTGATGAAATCTGTAGCTCACATCGAGAAACTGACCGGTAACAAGTTCAATGATCCCAGCAATCCCCAGCTGGTATCTGTTCGCTCGGGTGCTCCCGTATCGATGCCCGGTATGATGGACACCGTCCTGAACCTGGGTATCAACGATGAGGTGGCCGAGACGCTCGCCAAGAAGTCGGGCAACCCCCGCTTCGCATGGGACAGCTATCGCCGCTTCGTGCAGATGTACGGTGACGTTGTGCTCGGCATGAAGCCGACCAACAAGACCGACATCGACCCCTTCGAGGCCATCATCGAGGACCTGAAGGAGAAGAAGGGCGTGAAGTTTGACACCGAGCTTGATGTCGATGACCTCAAGGAACTGGTTGTTCGCTTCAAGGCCGCTGTAAAAGAGAATACCGGCAAGGACTTCCCCACCGACGCCTACGATCAGCTGTGGGGTGCCATCTACGCTGTATTTGACAGCTGGAACAACGACCGTGCTATCTTGTACCGCCGCATGAACCAGATCCCCGAGGAGTATGGTACTGCAGTCAACGTACAGGCCATGGTCTATGGTAACATGGGTAACAACAGTGCTACTGGCGTTTGCTTCTCGCGTGACGCCGGTACCGGTGAGAACCTGTTCAATGGTGAGTACCTGATCAATGCTCAGGGTGAGGACGTTGTGGCTGGTGTACGCACCCCGCAACAGATCATGACCGAGGGCAGCCGCCGTTGGGCCGCCATGCAGGGCATCAGCGAGGAAGAGCGTGCTGCCAAGTATCCCTCACTCGAGGAGTCGATGCCCGAGTGCGCCAAGCAGCTCGTTGACATCCAGCAGAAGCTCGAGGACCACTACCGCGACATGCAGGATATGGAGTTCACCATCCAGGATGGTAAGCTGTGGCTGCTCCAGACCCGCAACGGTAAGCGCACCGGCGCCGCTATGGTGAAGATCGCCATGGACCTGCTTCGTGAAGGTGCTATCGACGAGAAGACCGTCCTCAAGCGTATGGAGCCCGGCAAGCTCGATGAGCTGCTGCACCCCGTGTTTGACAAGGCTGCCGTCAAGACCGCCAAGGTGATGGCTAAGGGTCTGCCCGCCAGCCCAGGTGCCGCTACCGGTCAAATCGTGTTCTTTGCCGACGACGCTGAGGAGTGGGCATCACGCAAGAAGAAAGTCATCATGGTGCGCCTGGAGACCTCTCCCGAGGACCTGCGCGGCATGAGCGTGGCTCAGGGTATCCTCACCGCCCGTGGCGGTATGACCTCACACGCAGCCGTTGTGGCTCGCGGTATGGGTAAGTGCTGCGTTTCGGGTGCCGGTGAAATCAAGGTGGACTACAAGGCCCGCACCGTCGAGATGGGTGGCAAGACCTATAACGAGGGTGACTGGATTTCGATTAACGGTAGCACCGGTGAGGTTTATGACGGCCTCGTAGCTACTGTAGACGCTGACCTGAGCGGTGACT
>Ga0310694_10004615_pt1 | contig 13274 bp, 10 predicted proteins | sample 174DNAGHGhighgp2_FD_203884 | JGI IMG/M metagenome (GOLD analysis project Ga0310694, IMG submission 203884) | Sheep rumen microbial communities from Palmerston North, Manawatu-Wanganui, New Zealand - 1742 DNA GHGhigh gp2 (v2) (version 2) | ecosystem: Host-associated > Mammals > Digestive system...
GTACATTCTCCGCGGAGAAAAGATGTACGACGCTACCGGACGGTTGGTAAAATAAGACCCCGAAATACCGGTATGTAACAATGCCGGTATTCCGGTAAATTCAAGAAAAAAGCGTGTCAAAAGCGCTTTTTTCTTTTTTTTCTTGCATATGTGCAAAATTTTTTGTATCTTTGCAGCCGATTTTGTATTTTGAATAAGTATGCGCATTCGTGTAAGTATATTAATAGGTATCGTTTGCGCCCTGATGGGTGTGCAGCGCGTCTATGCCCAGGGCAGGCCGTACTTATGCGAAATCGGCCTTCAGGCAGGATGCGGATACTATGTCGGCGAAGCGGCTCCGCATATCTTTATGAACCCCCGCGAGGCGTACGGACTCCAGTTCCGGTACAAATTCACCAAGCGCTGGGCTGTTCAGGCGAAGATAGCCGGACAACGCATCACCGGCGATGAATACGCTTTTGCACCCGGCGTCACGCCGCACAAGACGGGAAACATGTGGCAGAACCAACTCTTCCATGCCGATTTGGTGGCTGAGTTCAACTTCTTCCGCTACGATGCCGCCAACAAATACGACAAGCGCATCAAACCCTATACGCCGTATATCTTTGCCGGTGTGGGCATGAGCGCTTACGAGCCTTGGGGAATGCCCTGGGAAAAAAGCGGTTGGGCGGGATATATACCTCTTGGAATAGGCTTCAAATGGAAGTTCCACGAGCGTTGCGGACTGAATATAGCATGGCAGCACAATATTTATTTTGCGGACGATATCGAGAACCAGACCGACACCGAGCACTCGCTCAACAACCGGTTCCGGATGAACGGTGTGAACTGGCTCAACTGCGACGTGACGGGAATGTTGACCATAGGACTAGTCATCGAGTTCGCAAAAGCAAAAGCGCCGTGCAGGATTTGCAATGAATAGGAAAGCATGAGTTACAAAGAGCAAATAGACAAATCGCGTTTACCACGCCACGTAGCCATCATCATGGACGGTAACGGCCGATGGGCAAAGAAACAGGGGCTGGCACGTATGTTCGGCCATAAGAAAGGCGTCGAAACGGTGCATAACATTACCGTCGCCGCTACCGAACTGGGCGTCGAGTTCCTCACACTCTATACCTTCTCGACCGAGAACTGGAACCGGCCCAAAGAGGAAGTGGATGCGCTGATGACGCTTCTTGTCGAGACTATCGTCAAGGAGACGCCGACCCTGATGAACAACAACGTCCGCTTGCAGACTATCGGCGACATCGGCCGTCTGCCGGAAACCACAAGGCAGAAATTTCTTGCCTGCATCGAGCAGACAAGCCGTAACACCGGGCTGACAATGGTCATTGCGCTCAGTTACTCCGCACGATGGGAGATAACCGAGGCCGTACGCAAGGCTGTACAAATGGCACAACAGGGCACGCTCAGAGCAGAAGACGTCAACGAGCCTTTCGTAAGCAATCTGATGACCACCGCCGGCATACCCGACCCTGACCTGCTCATCCGAACCAGCGGCGAGTACCGCATCAGCAATTTCCTCCTGTGGCAACTGGCTTACAGCGAGTTGTACTTTACCGAATGCCTCTGGCCGGAGTTCACGGAAGAGGAGTTTTACAAAGCAATCGTCGATTTCCAGAAACGGGAACGGCGGTTTGGCAAAACAAGCGAACAGATAATAAGTTGAAACGGATTTTATACATAGTATTCTTCATCCTTTGTGCACTCTCCTTCTGTCCCGTTGTTGCGGCGCAGGAGATAGAGTACGGCATGACGCGCAAAACATACGAGATTGCCGGCATCGAAGTCGAAGGAGCGGACAGTTACGAGGATTTCGTGCTCATCGGCTTCTCAGGACTCGCCATAGGCGACAAAATCGAAGTGCCCGGTGACCAAATAACCAAGTCTATCAAGCGCTTCTGGAAGCAGGGATTGTTCTCCAACGTCAAAATAAAAGCAAAGAAAATAGAAGGCGACAAAATCTGGCTCGTCATCGTGCTCGAACAGCGTCCGCGTATCAGCGAAGTGCAGTTTGAAGGACTCAAGAAAAGCGAGAAAGAGGAGGTCGAAGTGAAGGCGGGAATCCGGCAGGGAAGCCAAATGACACCTAACCTGGAGGACCACGCCAAAACCGTTATCAAGAAGTACTTCGCTGAGAAAGGATTCCACAACACGGAGGTACATATCATCCAGCGCAACGACCCCGACCGGCATGGCTATGTACGCGTTCTTATTGCCGTGGACAAGAAAGCCAAAACCAAAGTCGGAAAGATTTACATTACCGGCAACAAGGCACTTACCGACCGGCAGATTAACAAGGCGATGAAGAAAACCAACGACAACGACATAGTCAACCTCTTCCGAACCAAGAAATTCGTGACCGAGGAATACGAAAAGGACAAAGCGGCAGTCATTGAGAAATACAACGAGTACGGCTATCGAGACGCTTACATCGTTTCCGACAGTGTTGTCCCGAATCCCGAAGACCCGACGCGCGTGGATGTACATATGACCATCAGCGAAGGAGACAAATACTACGTCCGCTCGGTCAAATGGGTCGGAAACACGGTCTATCCGTATGAGTTCCTCGACATGACTTTGGGTGTCAAACCCGGTGATGTGTACAACCTCAAAACGCTCAACGACCGTCTGACCGGAGACGATGATGCCGTCAGCAAACTCTATACCGACCGTGGCTACCTCTTCTTCAACGTCGAGCCGGTCGAGGTCAACGTCGAGAATGACTCCATTGACTTTGAAATGCGGATGTACGAGGGCAAACCGGCTACTATCAACGAGGTGAAAATCGTGGGAAACACACGTGTTTACGAGCACGTCGTGCGCCGCGAACTATACACCAAACCCGGACAACTCTACTCGCAGTCGGACATTATGCGCTCGCTGCGTGAACTGGCGCAAATGGGCCATTTCGACCAGGAAAAACTGGTACCGGACATACAGCCTAACCCCGAAGAAGGGACGGTGGACGTAACATACCAGCTGGAAACCAAATCGTCTGACCAGATTGAGTTCTCGCTCGGTTGGGGTGCTACGGGTCTGGTCGGCTCGCTCGGACTCAAGTTCACCAACTTCGCCATTCAGAACCTCTTCAACAAGAAATCTTACCGCATTGTGCCGCAAGGCGAGGGACAGACCTTCTCTATTAACGCGCGCACAAACGGTATATACTATACATCCGCAAGTATTTCCTTCCTCGAACCCTGGCTCGGCGGTAAACGCCCTAACAGCCTTAGTGCCAGCATTTATTTTGCAAACCAAACCGGTTATTCGAGCCGTTACCAGAAGGCTTATCAAAACCTCTACAACACCTATTCGAATTACTATTACTACTCCGGCAACAGCAATTATTACCAGCAGTTGGCGGAATCCGAGGCGGACAAAGACAAATACCTTCGCACGCTCGGTGTCTCGGTCGGTTACGGTAAACGTCTCCGCTGGCCGGACGACTACTTCATGTTCTACGGCGAGTTGAGTTACCAGTTGTATATGATGAAAGACTGGCCCTATCTGCTTATTTCGGATGGCACGAGCCACAACCTTGCGCTCAACCTCCAAATCAGCCGTTCTTCCATCGACAACCCCATTTACACACGACGGGGAAGCCAGTTCACGCTCGGTCTGAAAATCACGCCGCCTTGGTCGCTGTTCAACAGAAAAGACTACTCGCAGATGTCTGCGTCCGAAAAATACCACCTCATCGAGTACCATAAATGGAAGTTTACAGGCAAAGTATTCACGCCGCTCACGCGTGACAGCAAACTCGTGCTCATGACACGTGCCGAATTCGGTTACCTCGGACATTACAATGAGAACGCAAAATCGCCGTTCGAATCTTATTATATGGGTGGCGACGGTATGTCCAGCTACACCAGTTATTCCACCGAATATGTCGCTATGCGTGGTTATTCATCCGGCTCGCTGACGCCGTACGACATAGCTACCGGAAGAAATATGGGTTACCTTTACAATAAATTTACAATGGAGCTCCGTTACCCCATCTCGCTGGAGCAGAACGCCACTATCTGGGCGCACGCATTCGTCGAGGCGGGTAACTGCTTCTCGGATATACGTGATTACAATCCGTTCAACCTCAAGCGCTCAGCCGGCGTCGGAGTACGTATCTTCCTGCCGATGTTCGGTCTGCTCGGTATAGACTGGGGCTGGGGTTTCGACGAAATCAACGGCTCGAAACAATACGGTGGAAGCCAGTTCCACTTCGTTCTCGGACAGGAATTGTAACCCTCCTAATCCCGTAATAACGTAATTCCGTAATAACGCAATAACGAAATCCCGTAATAACGAAAAAAATCAACAACAATGAAAAAAATAGTATTCATCATTATTGCCCCTTTGCTGCTTTGTTTTGGCACAGTATTTGCTAAGGATCAATCGGTAGCGTATATTGACATGACGTACATCCTCAAGAACCTGCCGCAATACGAACAGGCGAACGAGCAGCTCACGATGCTCTCGAAAAGATGGCAGAAGGAGATCGACGCTGCGCAACAGGAAGCACGTGTCATGGCTACCAACTACCAGACAGAGCAAATCTTCCTTACCGAAGCTATGCGCACGGAAAGAGAGCAGGAAATAGTGAAGAAAGAACAGGAAGTTCTCGAACTCAAACGCAAATACTTCGGTCAGGAAGGCGAGCTCTATAAAAAACGCGAGGCGCTCATCAAACCCATACAGGATGAGATTTACAACGCCATTCAGGACCTCGCCAACGAAAAGAAGATTGATGTCGTCAAAGACCGCTCCGCCGACCCGGCTCTGATTTATATGTCCTCCAAACTTGACGTCTCGGACCAGGTACTCCATAAACTCGGTGCCAAATAAAGAAATATGCAACATTATGCAGGACCGAGAGTATCTCGAAGGCGTCTCGAAGGCATCTCGAAGTAAAACCGAGGTAAAAACAGAGGTAAAATAGAACATAAACTAAAATACATATTAAAATGAAAAAATTATTCATCACTTTGATGCTGTTTGCACCGATGGCACTCAGCGCACAGAAATTCGGTCACATCAACAGCCAGGAAATCTTCACGCAAATGCCCGAAGTGGCACAAGTGCGTCTCAAAATGGATACAATCCAAGGCCAATACGAAAGCCAATTGGCTTCGATGAACGAAGAGTTCCAGAAAAAAATGCAGGATTATCAGGCTCAGGAAGCTACTATGGCTGACGCCGTAAAGCAAATCCGCCAACAGGAGTTGCAGGAAATGCAGCAGCGTATCCAGCTCTTTTACCAGACAGCGGAACAGGATATCCAGAAAAAACAACAGGAACTGCTCGCACCTATTCACGAGAAAATGACTAAGGCTATCAAAGTTGTCGGAGACCGCGAAGGATATACCTATATCTTTGATTCCGCCGCCATGGTTCATATCGGTAGCGATGCAACCGACGTTACACCCTCTATCAAAAAAGAACTCGGTATTAAATAATTTGTACATTGTACATCGTCACTTTGTACATGTTATGGCTGACGGTTATTTGGAAACCCACTACGCCGAGTATGAAAAGAAAAAGGCTGAGTGGCTGAAAAAGAAAAAATCTTATTCCTACAATTATGGTAGAAAAAATACAACAAACGCTTCGTGATAGTGCCTTCGCACGGTGGGCTGTGCTGGTATTGGTGGCATCGATGATGTTCTTTGCCTATATGTTTGTGGATATTCTCTCGCCGCTGGCTTCCCTGCTCAACGAAACGCTGAGTTGGGACCAAGGCGTTTTCGGTACATATGCTGCCGGAGAATACCTGCTTAACGTCTTCGGATTCCTTATTCTGGCGGGTATTATCCTGGACAAGATGGGAGTTCGTTTCACAGGACTGCTCTCTGCAAGTCTCATGGTAATAGGAGCCGCAATCAAGTATTGGGGCATCTCGTGGGCCGATGCCAATACGGTCGAATGGCTCAACGCCTGGTGGCCGTCTATGCCCGGCTCGGCTAAACTCGCTATGTTCGGTTTCATGATTTTCGGTTGTGGATGCGAAATGGCGGGTACAACGGTCAGCAAAATTCTTGCAAAGTGGTTCAAAGGCAAAGAAATGGCACTCGCAATGGGTCTTGAAATGGCGATTGCACGACTCGGAGTCTTTGCCGCAATGTGGCTGTCACCCGTCTTCAGCGAGAAATTTGCCATAGACGGCGTGAACTCGGTAACGGCTCCCTTGCTCTTTGCTTCTTTGCTGCTCGTAATAGGCTTGCTCAATTTCTTTGTCTTCACGATCATGGACAACCGCTTCGACCAACAATTGGTGGCTATCGGAGAAGCGACTGCGGAAAAAGACCCGGAGGACGAATTCCATGTTTCCGACCTCGGACAGATCTTCCGCTCGAAGATGTTTTGGATTATTGCACTTCTCTGCGTGCTCTATTATTCCGCTATCTTCCCCTTCCAGCGCTTTGCAACCAACTTCCTCGAAGAGACGCTGCAAATCAGCAATGCCGAAGCGGCAGGGCTGTTCAAGTGGTTCCCTATATTGGCAATGGTACTCACTCCGTTCCTCGGCGCGTTTATTGATTACAAAGGAAAAGGAGCCTCGATGATGCTTCTCGGAGCAGTTATTATGATTGTTTGTCATAGCGTCTTCGCCTTTGTGCTGCCGGCTTATCCCAGCAAAACACTTGCGCTGATTACGATTCTTGTACTCGGAGTGAGCTTCTCACTCGTACCCGCTTCCATGTGGCCTTCTGTACCGAAAATCATTGACGAGAAAGTGCTCGGCTCGGCTTATTGCCTTATTTTCTGGGTACAAAACGTCGGCCTCTGCCTCGTGCCGCTACTGATAGGAAAACTGCGGGTCGCTACTAACGGATACCTCGTACCGATGATTGTATTCGCTTCATTCGGTGTGCTCGCATTCCTCTTGAGTCTCGCACTCAAAGTGGAAGACAAACGCAAAAACTACGGTCTTGAACTACCGAACAAAAAGTAAGTAAACCTCATATGAATTTTATAGAACTGATTACTAAACTATTCGGCAACAAGGCGCAAAAAGATATGCGCGCCATTCAGCCGGTAGTGGACCAAATAAAGGCAGCGTACGAGAAAATCGATACGCTGTCTAATGATGAATTACGCGCGCGCTCATGGGCGCTAATGGACAAACTGCAACAAGCTGTTGCCGACAAGAAAGCACGTATCGCCGAACTGAAAGCTTCCATCGAAGGACTGGAAATCGACAAACGCGAAAAAGTGTATAACGAAGTGGACAAACTGGAAAAGGAAATAAAGGAAGTATATGAAGATGTACTGAACGAAATCCTTCCGGAGGCATATGCCATCGTCAAGTCCACCGCACGGCGTTTCACGCAGAACGAGATAGTGGAAGTGACGGCAACACAAATGGATAAAGACCTGGCTGCTGACAGCCGGTTCGACTTCGTGGACATAGAAGGGGACAAAGCCCTTTACAAGAACCATTGGATGGCTGGTGGTAACGAAATCACATGGGATATGATTCACTACGACGTACAGCTATTCGGTGGTGTCGTTCTGCATCAGGGAAAGATTGCCGAAATGGCTACCGGTGAAGGTAAGACCCTCGTGGCTACGCTGCCGGTGTACCTCAATGCACTGACACACGAAGGTGTACACGTCGTGACCGTCAATGACTACCTTGCTAAACGAGACTCCGAGTGGAACGGACCGATTTATATGTTTCTCGGCTTGACAGTGGATTGTATCGATAAGCATAAACCCAATTCCGACGAGCGCCGCAAGGCTTATGCCTGCGATATCACGTTCGGCACCAACAACGAGTTCGGCTTCGATTATCTTCGTGATAATATGGCGACTTCGCCGCTCGACCTCGTACAGCGCGGACATAACTACGCAATCGTCGATGAGGTGGACTCCGTCCTGATCGACGATGCCCGTACGCCCTTGATTATCAGCGGTCCCGTGCCAAGAGGCGAGGACCAGATGTTTGATGAATACAAAGACCGTGTTGCCAACCTCGTTCGCCAGCAAACAACGCTGACAACAAAATTGCTCGTCGAGGCAAAAGCCAAAATGGGTTCCGAGGACGAAAAAGAACGCGAAGCCGGAGAATTGGCATTGTTCCGCTCTTTCAAAGGTCTGCCTAAGTCCAAAGCGCTTATCAAATATCTCTCGGAACCGGGCGTCAAAGTGAGACTCCAAAAAACGGAAGAGTTCTATTTGCAGGAAAACGAAAAGAACATGCACATCGCAACCGATGAACTCTATTTCGTAATTGATGAGAAAAACAAATCCATCGAGTTGACCGACAAAGGTATTGATGCGCTCACAGGAACAACCGATGACCCGAACTTCTTCGTCCTGCCGGATGTGGGTTCCGAAATGGCGGAATTGGAAGAAAAAACGCTGCCGCCGGAGGAATTGCAGCAGAAGAAAGACGAGATTCTTACCAACTATAGCATCAAGTCCGAACGCGTACATACCGTGCATCAGCTGCTAAAAGCCTATACCCTCTTTGAGAAAGATGTGGATTACATCATTGACAATGGGGAGGTAAAAATAGTGGACGAACAGACCGGACGTATTATGGAAGGCCGCCGCTGGTCGGACGGACTACACCAGGCGGTCGAAGCAAAGGAGAATGTGAAAGTGGAAGGTGCTACGCAGACCTTTGCTACCATCACGCTGCAGAACTACTTCCGTATGTACCACAAACTGGCAGGTATGACCGGTACCGCGGAAACAGAGGCAGGGGAGTTCTGGAATATATACAAACTGGATGTGGTTGTTATTCCGACCAACAAACCCATCGCCCGTATCGACATGAACGACCGTATTTACCGCACTAAACGCGAGAAATACAATGCCGTCATTGACGAAATCGTTTCCATGGTAGAGCAGGGAAGACCGGTTTTGGTGGGTACAACGAGTGTCGAGATTTCGGAGTTGCTGAGCAAAATGCTCAACATCCGCAAAATCAAACACAACGTCCTCAACGCCAAATTGCATCAACAGGAGGCACAAGTGGTGGCCGAGGCCGGACGCGCAGGAGTCGTTACCATTGCTACCAACATGGCCGGTCGTGGTACCGATATCAAACTGACACCCGAAGTAAAAGAGGCCGGAGGTCTCGCGATTATCGGTACCGAGCGGCATGAGAGCCGACGCGTGGACAGACAGTTGCGCGGACGTTCAGGACGTCAGGGAGACCCCGGCTCGTCTGTATTCTACGTTTCGCTCGAAGACGACCTGATGCGTATGTTCGGATCCGAACGTATTGCAAGTGTGATGGACCGGATGGGTTTCCAAGAGGGAGAAATGATAGAGCACAACATGATTTCGAACTCTATCGAGCGTGCACAGAAAAAAGTGGAGGAGAACAACTTCGGTATCCGTAAACGGCTCATCGAGTACGACGATGTGATGAACCAGCAGCGTAACCTCATCTACTCAAAACGCCGTCACGCACTGATGGGAGAACGTATCGGTGTGGATATTACGAATATGATTTACGACACCGCAGAAGTTATTTTCTCCGATGCACGTGCTGCACATGATTATTATGGCTTGCAACAGGATGTACTCCAGACTTTTGCGATAGAAGTCCCGTTCAGCGAGGATGAATTCCATACAGGCCGGCCTTCCGTGCTGGGAGAACAACTGGCAAATGCTGCGCTGGATAGTTTCAAACGCCGTATGGACAAACTGATGCAAGTAGCAGACCCGGTAATCCAAAAAGTGTATGAGACCAAAGGACAGATGTACGAGAACATCCTCATCCCGATTACGGACGGCAAGAAGGTGTACAACATATCGGTGAACCTCAAAGCTGCTGCTGAGACCCATTGCAAGGAAGTGGTTCGGGAGTTCGAGAAACGTATGTTGCTATACGTCATTGACGACGAGTGGAAAGAGCATCTCCGCCAGTTGGACGACCTCAAGCAATCCGTGCAGAATGCTTCGTACGAGCAGAAAGACCCGCTCTTGATTTATAAGTTGGAGTCGTTCAATATCTTCAAAGGTATGCTGGACAATCTCAACCGCCGTGCGATAGCTATCCTACTCCGCGGACAGATTCACACGCAGGAACCGGATCGCGTGCAGCAGGCTCAACAACAACGACGTATGGACTACAGCCGTTACCGCACACAGAAAGACGCCGTACAACAAGCGGCTCAGGCTTCGGGCGCAGCAGCTGCTGCCGGACGTGACACACGCGAACAACAACGGCCGGAACCTATCCATGTGGATAAAAAGCCGAGGCCGAATGACCCCTGTCCGTGCGGAAGTGGAAAGAAATACAAACAATGTCACGGCAAACTGGCTTCCGCAGGTGTTTAAAACTCCCGAAATATCGGAATGTCCAAAAATCGATATATAGTAGTTATCATATTGCTTGTTTGCGCCGCCATCCCAATGACGGCGCAACAAGTATATCCTGACACATTCCGTTTGAACGATATCCGGATGACGGCGGATATGGACGGTATGCTTCTGGACCTCCTTGCTGCGCATAGCGACAGCCTTCATGCCAATGACACGGTTGACACACTGACCTTGGCGGAAATCATGCGGCTCGATTCCATCGCCCGTGAACAGGCGGAACTGGACTCCCTGCGCGCTGTGAATGCCGATTTGGCATACAAAACAACAGCCAAACTGCCGACAATAGATGTGGAGAAATCGTGGATTAAGGATGCAGAGGAAGACCGTAACGATGTCCTCCGCGCTATTCGGGATATGAAGACTCCGTGGAGAAAAGAAGCGACACTCATGCTTCAAATCACGCAAAACTACGTTACTTCCAATTGGTATCAGGGTGGTTCAAGTTCCTTCGCCGGCCTCGGTATCGCAAAAGGACAAATCAATTATTTGGGAGAGCGGTTCACATGGGAGAACACCGGTGAATGGCGTATGGGCGGATCGACGATTTCCGCCGACAGCCTCCATAAAGTGAATACTACCGATGACCTGCTTCGGCTCTATACGAAAGGCAACTTCCGTATTGTGCCAAAATTGTTTGCCTCTCTCTCTGCGGAGATAGAGACACGTCTGTTACCCACGTATAAGTCCAACTCCAATGAACTCAAATCGGGACCGTTTGCGCCTTTCCGTTTCAATGCCGCATTTGGTATTGACTACAAACCGATAAAGGGCTTGTCTATTTCAGTTTCGCCCGTTTCGTACAAAGTGATTCATATTGCGGACACAGCGCGTGTCAAAGTGACCGAATACGGACTGGAAGCTGGACAACAAACCCTGCATAATATCGGTTCCTCCGTGCGTGTGGAGTTCATATGGAAACCGGTGCGTGAAGTATCTATCGAGACGCGCTTTTACACCTATACCAACTATAGGCAAGTGGAAGTGGACCTTGAGGTAAACTGCGATTTTATCATCAACCGCTTCATGTCTGCCCGACTCATGATTCATCCGCGCTACGACAGCTCGGTCATCATGGAAGGCGACGAACACGCGAAAATACAGTTCCGGGAATTGCTCTCGGTCGGCTTTGCGCATAAGTTCCACTAAAGATCCTCGCCGCAGAGCGCGACCAGTTCATTCCAGCGCAGGAAAGCTTCGTGACCGTATTTCCAGATGTTGTATTTGATTTTCTCGATAGCCACCTCTTCGCCGAGATGGCTTTTGGAGTAGAATTTATCGGCGTAGCAGATTATTTTCTCTTCAAGGCTTTGCGGACAATAATCCCGTTCGGGAATAGGTAGTTCCTCGCGTTCTACTTGCTCTATCGTGATTCCGGTTCCGGTGTGACGCTCTGCTACAAGCGCGTGTTTAGGCAATCCCTCCTGACGTAATAATTCCGCTCCTAAATAGCCGTGCTCGATATATTTATGACTGCCGAAACAATGAATCTTAGGCGCGTCGCAAAAAATAATACCTATATCGTGCAACATGGCCGCCTCCTCAACAAACTGACGGTCAACAAGACCATTAGCCTCCCATTCGGGATGACGGTCTATTATGGATAGCGCACGGTCTGATACCTGTCTGCTATGAGTCAGGAGAATGTGCCGCAATTCAGGCACATTGCCATAATACTTGTCTATCAGTTTAATGTAATCCATTCAAAAATGACTTCGCGTCCATTCGTTTCTTCCCCGGTACCTGCAATTCAAGAATTCGCACGGCGCCATCTTTGCACGGCACAATGATGTCCTTTGTATTTTGTGCTTTTTCCCGTAGCACTTCCACAGCAAACACTTTTACATTTTCCCATTTCTGTCCGTTGATATCGAGTGTACACCACGACGCGGGATACGGACTAAGTCCGCGGACAAAGTTCTTTACCTCAGTAGCACTCATCTCTGCGAAATGAATCTCGCAATCTTCTTTGAAGATCTTAGGGGCAGGTCTCAACTCGGCAACTTCCGGCTGGGGAGTGGTCGGAACAGCTATACCTTTGTTCTCGCAATCAATAATCAAATCCACCGTATGTAGCACAAGGTCTTTGCCTAATTCCATCAGCCGGTCATGCACCGAGCCCACATTCTCGTCCTCGCCGATAGGAATCCGTTCCTGAAGAATCATGTTACCGGTATCAATCTCGTGTTTGAGCATAAAGGTCGTAGCGCCAGTTTCCTTGTCTCCGTTCATAACCGCCCTGTTAATCGGAGCAGCCCCGCGGTATTGGGGCAGCAAGGATGCGTGCAAGTTAAATGTTCCTAAACGAGGCATGGACCATACCACTTCCGGCAACATCCTGAATGCCACTACAATCTGCAAATCCGCCTGGTAAGAACGCAACTCTTCGACAAAAACCTCATCCTTCAATTTCTCCGGTTGCAATATCGGCAAACCGACCGACAAAGCATATTTCTTCACATCGGAGAATTGTAACTGATGACCTCTGCCTGCCGGCTTATCGGGCATCGTCACAACGGCTACCACATTGTAACCGCCTTCTACCAAAGCACGCAAACTCGCCGTCGCAAACTCAGGCGTTCCCAAATAAACTATTCTTAAATCAGATTTTGACATAACTATTTAGTGTCTTGGTATTTCTTCTCAAGACTTTTCGGCTGTTTGTCTACGACCGGCGAAAGCGGCCTTCTATACGCGCGTATAATAAGGTATAAGCCAAGCACGATGAACGGAATACTGAGCAGTTGACCCATATTAAGCACATGACCTGCCTCAAACGCCTCTTGGTCATTTTTGATAAACTCCAGCAGGAACCGCGTCACAAACACAATCTCCATGAACACGCCGAGCAGCAAACCCTCACGCCGGCGGGCTTCCGTGTACCAATATAGCGGCCACGTTACAAGCAATGCCGCAAAACAATATAAAATCTC
>Ga0310694_10004616_pt1 | contig 13273 bp, 13 predicted proteins | sample 174DNAGHGhighgp2_FD_203884 | JGI IMG/M metagenome (GOLD analysis project Ga0310694, IMG submission 203884) | Sheep rumen microbial communities from Palmerston North, Manawatu-Wanganui, New Zealand - 1742 DNA GHGhigh gp2 (v2) (version 2) | ecosystem: Host-associated > Mammals > Digestive system...
AGTTAAACTCTTTCTTGTCATTCGACTCCTTGCCCGTATAGCTGTTCTGATAGCCTGTCGACGTGTAGAGCCAGCAGTAGCCCGTCTCGCCAAACGTCCAGGAGTAGCCCTGATAGAAGAAATTCATCTCGTCCAGCTCTTTCATCTCCTCGTAGGTATGGTTAAACAGCATCTGCCAGATACCCAGTTCGTCCCAATAGGCGGCGACGGTCTGCAAGAATTTCTTACCATTATAGGTGTACGGGAAGCCGCCGAGGGCAGCATTGGGATAGTTAGCGCAGGTCGTCTCGTACTTTCCTGGATTAAGGATCGCCCAGATGAGCTGCGTCAGGTTGTAGATATGCTCACGGCTATAGGACAGCCCAGTCGGCAGCAAGATGGTTCGCTTGCCGTACTTATCCAGTTTGTTCCAGCTGCGCTTGATATTGGTTTCAGGCAGTCCCGTTCCGTCACCGTCATAACTAGCATTAAAGATATTGATCCAGTGGGAGTCGCCCTTGCTCTTGCACTCACCGTTGATCGGGGCGAACGACGGACGGACGCACACCCAGTAGTAGCCGTCGGCATCCCGGATGACGTCGCCGAAGCGATAGTACGGCGTACCCTTCATGTCGTTGCCGGAAACACCGTTCTGACCCGTCTGTTCCGGCGCACAGTAGACCAGTTTCTGCAGATGGGGCATGATACGAGAGCGGACGTCGACGACAGCGATGTTCTCGGCACCGGCCTTCGACGGCTCCCACGTCATCGTGCCGGCTGTACCGCCACTGACGGTCACCTTGCCGGCGAGCTCGCCCGGTTCCTTGTCAGCAAGACTCGCGAAATGGTCTTTCGCGTCGTCGAGGTCATCGACGACGATGATGCGCGTGAACTCACTGTTGGCAGACGGTTCTCCTACCGTAGGCTCATAGGTCTTCGTGCTCCAGTTGGCATCGATAGTCTCGGCACTCGTCAGGCTACACAGCCAGCGCCAAGCCGTGCGGACCTCGTCGTTGTCCAAGGGGTCGGCGCTGATGTTCTCCGACTCATTACCATTGTCGTCGTCATCCTTACACGAAGTGACAGTTATGCTGAGGCCGCACATCAGTGCGACCATCAGCATATACCTATAGGCTGACCGTATCATACGTCTTATTAGAATTCGTCGTCCTCGTCGATATACTGAATATGTTCCTCAGCGCGGTAGACAGTCTCGAACTTGGTGTTCTCCTTGCCATTGTCCTTAACATCCATCTGACGACTGGTGATGTTGTGCAGTCTCCAATCGAGATCCTCATCTGAGTTCAGGTTGATGACCCTGCCTTGCATCTCACGCAGATTCTGCGTGAAGTTCATCAGGTGCTTATAGGTCGTACCACCATCCTTAAACTCTTCATGCGTCCAGTGCATGGCCACGACATAAGTATAATAGGTCACACCATCAATGTTGACAGACTCGTATGACTGGTACTTGAAATGACCTTCGTCCTTAAACTGAGAGCTGACTTTGTCTAACACATTCGTCTGGAAACTAGTTGCCTCAGAGGCCTTGATGAGCACGAGGTAGGGCACCCAGTAGTCGTAGGTAAAGCCCATGGACCAGCGCATCGCGTCGGCAAGGAGCAAGCCGGTGGGTGAGACGGTGCGAGTCACCTTGTTAGACTTGGTCTCATCACTATAAGAATAAAAATCTGTCGCACGCAGCTTGGTCTCACCGAGGATGGGGGCGTTCACATCGAGAACGATAGTCGACTTATCAAACTTCAGCGCATTCAACAAATCCATACGCATATCATTGCTGGAAGGAACAATCTGGTTGATGGCAGACTTAGGCAGCGAGCCCATATGCTCGAGAACGCCCTCGTAAATTCCTTTGTTGACGACGAAAGACTTGAGCCACCAGACGATGGACTGTGCATTGGCCTGCGCCTTATTATAGACAATGTCTTTACCTGTACCCATCCAGTTGCACGTGCCTGTAGAGAGGCTTTTGACATCATCGCCACAGTCGAAACTGATCCATGTAGCAAAGGCGTCCTTCGTGTGATCGTTCAGACAGATGTAGTACTTGCCGTCCTTCGCATACTTCACGATGTCGCCCTTCGAGTAATAGGGTTGCTCTATGTAATTTTCCTCAAAATCCTTCACCAGGCGGATGGTGGAGAGACCGGGCAGCTGCTTCACGCCGACACGGATGACACCGAGCTCGTTACCCGAGCCAGTTCCATAGGAGACGGTGCCGATGTTCGGGTTCGTCCACGTAAAGCCGACTGGCTGCTGCGGGTTGATGCCCAGTGTGCCCAAGGCGTTGACGGCATACTGGTCGGCAGCCTCCTGAGTACCCACGACTATCGTGCGCACGGTGGCGTTCGCCTTGTCGGCCTCGCCGACATCAGCCACAAAGGTCTTGCTGAGGATGCCGGGGACAACATCGGTGGCGGTGAAGTCGGAGACCCAAGCCTGCAACAGCGCGCCTAACTGAACCTCATCGTTGGTTGGCAGGCCATTAATCACTTGCTGCTCGCGCTCGTCGACAGCACCACCATTGTTATCATCATCGTCGTCGCTACAAGCAGCAAACGACAGACCGAGGCCGCACACCAGCGCAGCCGTCAGCATCCAATTGAAACATTTCTTCATCATATCGTTTTCTGTTTTTGATTCCGTTGCAAAGATACACGGATGGTAGCACTTGACCATCGTTGGGCATCATCTTTATCGTGTTCTTATTACGACATCGCCGCCATTTTGCGACAAAACGGCAGCGATGGTTCAGTTCTTGTCGCGCGTCAGCATAGCGCGATACTCCACTGGTGTCATACCGATGACCTCCTGTATACGTCGTTGTAGGGTACGCACATTGCCAAAGCCAGCCTCCTCGGCAACGGCGGCAATGTTATACTGAGGTTTCTCGCGCAACAGGCGCAGGGCAGTCAGCACCCGCAGGTTGTCAATATAGGCATCGGCACTGCGGTAGATGGTGTGGTGACGGAACAGACGGGCCAGACGCTCCTGACTGACGCCGATGAGACGTGCCAGATCGGCAGCACAGAAGTCGGCAGTGAGGTTTTCGGGCTGCTGTTCCATACGCAGTTCGATGAGCGCCATAAGCTGGGCATCGTCCTGCAGGTCGGCATTGCGCTGACGCTCGATGTTACCATCAAGCAGTTCCTTAGCGATGCGGGCTCGGCGACGCAACTCAACGTTGGACTCCAATTGTTCGGAGAGGTCCAGGTTGCGTCCGATGAGGCGTATCATCTCATTGCGCAGTTTCTCCACCTCGTCGCGCAACAACTGGTTCTCCTCCTGTAAGCGTTTCAGTTCGTTGGATGTTGCCATAATCTGCTTAGCTTTGTGAAGTCTATTTACCAGTCTTCATCGTCGTTACCCACCAGACCGTTCTTCACGGCTTCTTCAATCTTGTCGATGACGGCGTTCGAGTAGGCATGGGTCATCACCAGCGCCTTGGCACAGGTACGTTTCTGAGCGTCTTTCTGCACGAAAGGATAGTGGTGGGCTATCTCCCACTGCTCGTCATAGAGGTTGGCGTTGGTCTTGTCGTCGGCCTTACGCTTCGAGTCGCCGTAGGTCTTCTTAGCATCATCGGTAGGGCTGAGCCAGCCGCCACTGATATCAGCCAGCACGTCGTAGGTCTGCACAGTGTAGGTGACACGTATGCGACCTTCCTTAATATCAATACGGATAATGGGGGTGATGCTAACCGAATACTTGTTCAGCGTACCCGTATGCTGGGCGATATTCTTAATGGTCGACGAGATGATAATACAGCCAGCATCCTTGTCGTTCAGGGTAATGGCCTGATTGTCCTTGAAGGTTGCCGTGGCCCAGTAGTTCATGGCCACATAGAGCTGCTGCTTGGTTTTACCGGGCGCCTCAATCACCTGCTGGTAGGTGAGCGACTCATTCTTGTCGAGCGACAGTCCCGAAGCCAGGTTGGCAGCGGCATCGAGCCACTTGTCGCCATAACGTTCCTTGGCATATTTCTCCAGGTCGGCGGCTTTCATCACCTGTGCCTGCATACTCACTGCGCCACAGAATAGGATGGAGGCTGTCAAAACACGAAAAAACAATGATTTACTCATAACTTTTTAACTATTTCGATTGCAAAGATACAAAAAGTCGAAAGCAGAACAAAAAAAATCTTTATTTTTTTTCAATATTGATAGAAAAACACTACCTTTGCGAGAAAATCTTGAGAACTTATGCACAATAGCGACAGTATCGTCATCATTCCGACGTATAACGAAAAGGAGAACATAGAGAAAATCATCCGGGCCGTCTTCGGACTGGATAAGTGCTTCCACATCCTCATCATCGACGACGGTTCGCCCGACGGCACAGCCACCATCGTCAAGGGACTGATGGCACAGCCGGAGTTCAGCGACCGCCTCTTTATCGTAGAACGTTCAGGAAAGCTGGGACTGGGCACGGCCTACATCGCTGGTTTCAAGTGGGCGCTAGAGCGCGACTATGAGTACATCTTTGAGATGGATGCCGACTTCAGCCACGACCCCAACGACCTGCCACGCCTGTACAGTGCTTGTGCTGACGAGGGCTACGACGTGGCTATCGGAAGCCGCTACGTCAGTGGCGTGAACGTCGTGAACTGGCCCATTGGCCGCGTTCTGATGAGCTACTTCGCCTCGAAGTACGTACGTATCGTTACAGGCTTCAAGGTTCACGACACTACTGCCGGTTTCAAGTGCTACCGTCGCCGCGTGCTCCAGACCATTGAGCTGGACAAGATTCGCTTCAAGGGCTACGCCTTCCAGATTGAAATGAAGTTCACGGCCTACAAGATTGGTTTTAAGATCAAGGAGGTGCCCGTCATCTTCGTCAATCGTCGCGAAGGTACCTCGAAGATGTCGGGTGGCATCTTCGGCGAAGCGTTCTTCGGCGTTATGCGTCTGCGCTGGGACGGCTGGACACGGAAGTATCCGAAGATTTCGGAATAACGACAAATCGATTAATGTGAAGACGGTTAGACGATTAAACGATTAGTCGATTAAACGACAAAACGAAAAAAGACATTTCGCCTTACTGGTCAGGATTCTCCACTAATCCCTGATACTCCGGCGCGAGGCTTGACATGACGCTGTCGTAAGCCTGACGCATGGTGGCTTCGATGTTGTCGCTCCCCTGCCCTACTGGGTAGATGGGCTCATGGATAGTGAGCCTCAGAGGATGCCACGTGATGAAGTTGAAGCCTTTCATACGCGGCAACACATCAAACGAACCGTTGATGGTAATGGGCACCACGGGCAACTGTAGCTCGTCGGCCAGGGCGAAGGCGCCCTTGCGGAAGTGAGCCATGTGACCAGTGAACGTGCGGGCTCCCTCAGGAAAGACGGTGACGCTATAACCCTCCTTCAGTATCTCGCGAGCCTGCTCATAGGTCTTACGGATTTTACTGGGACCACGCTTGTCGACGAAAATCTGATGCGAGCGTTCACAGGCGAAGCCGAGGAACGGCACCTTGCGCAGCTGCTGCTTCATCATCCACTTGAAATTGCGATTCAGGAATCCATAGATAAGGAAGATATCGAACGACCCCTGGTGGTTGGCGACGAAGATGTAGGACTGGTCTTTCTCCAGATGCTCGCGTCCCTCGACCTTCACGGGCAGCAGCAGTGAGCGGATAATTGTCTTACCCCAGACGTGACCAGGGAAATAGCCCCAGAAATGTCCGTTGCCAAGGGCACAGCCAGTGGCTACCGTAAGGGCGGTGATGATGGTTCCGAAGATAACAACGGGCAGGCCAACGATAAGCTGATAGACGTAGTAAAGGTATTTCATAGGTTTTCGTTATTTTGACTTTTTCAGGGTGATGACAACAATCTCGGGTGTGACACCTATACGCACAGGGATGGCACCATTGAGACCGCTGCTGACGTGGAGCCAGCGGTTGTTGATGGTGTAGAGTCCTGCGTATTCGCGGTAGCGCAGTGAGGCTGGCGACCAGCCAAAGACATTGAGTTGCCCGCCGTGGGTGTGGCCGCTGAGCGTCAGCTGGGCATGACAGTGGCGCAGAATCTTACGGCGCCAGGCCGTAGGGTCGTGCTCAAGCATGACAATGAAGTCGCCGCGATGGATGCCGTCGAGCGACTGCTGGATATTACCCAACTGCGGGGAGGGGGCCTCGCCGTCGTTCTCCATGCCGGCAATGACAATGAACTGGCTGTCGCGACGCACGATGAAGCGGGTGTTTGCCAGCACGCGCCACTCCATGTCCTGCTGGTAGCTCAACAGCTGCCCAATGTTGTTATACTTTTCTCGTTCCTCGGCGTAGGAGTAGTCGCCGTAGTCGTGGTTGCCCAGGATAGAGCAGATGCCATCGCGCGCCTTCAGGCGCTTCAACTGTGGCAGCAGCGGCTCGAGCTCTTGGGGTTCAACGTTCTGCATGTCGCCCGTGAACGCAATCAGGTCGGGATGCTGGGCGTTGACGCTGTCGACAACACGGCTCAGCAGGTCGACGGGCATCGTGCCGGCATGAAGGTCGGAGACCTGTACGATGCGGTAGCCATCGAACGCCTCGGGAAGCTCGGCAAAGGCCACCTCCACCTGGCGCACGGTCAACTGGCGGGCACCGATATACTTACCATAGAGATAGGTGCCGGCAGTCAGGACGGCAAGCATGGAGGCGATGACGATCGGGACTACGGCGTTTCGTTTTGCTTTTTTCCTGCTCCTTCGGCTGAAGAGGTAGCCAACGACGAGGAACAAGAGAGGGAAGACCAGCAGGAAGAGCAGGTCTACAAGATAGAGGTGGTTGATTAGAAATCGTGCCATTATAAGTTAGCTGCTATGAATTTACGCATCAGCTCGACAGGCACACCACGGCGCTGCGCATAGTCATGCAGCTGGTCGTCGCCAATCTTGCCGATACTGAAATAACGTGATTTGGGGTGAGCCAGCATCAGGCCTGAGACACTGGCATGTGGACGCATGGCGCCACTCTCGGTCAGGCGGATGCCTATTTGGGAGAAGCCAAGCAATTGGTCGAGCAGGAAGTTCAGGCTGACATCGGGCAGCGAAGGATAGCCGACGGCAGGACGGATGCCCTGGAAGTGTTCCACCAGCATCTCCTCCATTGAGAGCTGCTCGTCGGCGGCATAGCCCCACAGCTCCTTGCGTACCTGCTCGTGCAGCCGCTCGGCGGTGGCCTCGGCCAGACGGTCGGCCACGAGCTGCATCATCATCTTCTCATAGGGATCGCTCTCAAAATCGGTCACCATCGAGGCGTCGACGGTGGTGGCGAAAAGGCCAACCTTGTCACCGTCAGGACTGATGAAGTCGGCCAGGCAGAGGAAGTCGCTCCCCTCCTGCTGTTGGCGCAACAAGGGGATTCTCGTAACGCCGTCCGCCAGACCATCCGTACCCTCGGACAACAGGACAATGTCCTCGCCCTCGCTCCGGCAGTCGAAGAGCGCGAAAACGGCGTGGGTATGGTAGCGGTCGGCATAGCGCTTCACACGCTCCTCGGCCTCGCCGCGCAACTTTTGCCGCTCGGCGTCGGGCTTACCGCTCATACCCCATGCATGGTCGAAGTAGAGCCAGTTGATGTAGGACGCCACGTCGGCGATGCTATACGTGAGGGTCATGGTCGTGGTTGAACAGGAGGGATTCGCCGATATACGTGCTGTCGACAGAACCGTCGGCATAGACAGTATGGCCGTTGCAGAGAGTACGCTCGACGCGCCACTGGTAGGTGTGTCCTTCGACAGGACTCCAACCGCACTTGCTGAGGACTGTCTCCGCCGTCACCGTCCACGGACTATGGGGACGCACGACAACGAGATCGGCACGATAGCCTGGACGCAGGAATCCGCGCTGGCAGACGCCAAAGAGACGGGCGGGGTTATGAGCCATCAGTTCAACGAGTCGCTCTATACTGAGTACCCTCTGGTCGACGAGCTCGAGCATGGCGACGAGTGAGAACTGCACCATCGGCATACCGCTGGCAGCCTTGCAGCAGCCGCCCTCCTTCTGCGACAGCAGGTGGGGGGCATGATCGGTGGCGACAGTGGCGATGCGTCCGTCGGCGAGCGCCTGGCGCAGCATGAACTGGTCGACAGGACTTTTGATGGCGGGGTTCACCTTGATTCGCGCGCCCAACCGCTCGTGGTCGAGCATCGTGAAGACGAGGTGGCCGACACAGGCCTCGGCGGTGATGTGGGGCAACCGGTAATCATACCTCTCAGTTCTCAGTTCTAAGCTCTCAGCTGAAAAGAGTTCCAGCTCCTCGGCAGTGGAGAGGTGCGCTACGTGCAGGCGCGTACCATACTCCTTAGCCAGCTCCACAGCCTTCCGCGTAGAAGCCAGACAGGCCTCCTCGCTGCGTATCATCGGATGGAGCGTCACAGGCGGGTCGTCGCCCCACGCGCTCTTGGCCTCGGCCATGTTACGGTCGATGATAGCGGTATCTTCGCAATGAGCCATCAACGGCAACGGCGAAGATGCGGCGAAGATGCGGCGCAGGGAGGCGTCGCGGTCGACGAGCATATTACCCGTCGAGGAGCCCATGAAGAGCTTGATGCCTGGTATGCGGTCGGCAGGCAGCTGAGGAAAGAGGTCGACGTTGTCGTTGGTGGCACCAAAGAAGAACGCATAGTTGACGTGGCTCTTCGTGGCGGCCAGCCGCTGTTTCTCTTCCAGCGTCTCCAGGGTCGTCGTCTGCGGCACGCAGTTGGGCATATCGAAATAGCTGGTGACACCACCTGCTGCGGCGGCAAGACTCTCTGTTGCGATGTCGGCCTTCTCTGTCAGCCCCGGCTCACGGAAGTGTACGTGGTCGTCGATGACGCCAGGAAGAACGAAACATCCCGATACATCGACCGTTTCGTCGAACGATGCGTCGGGATGTTGGTTAGCGGGAAGTATGGCGGCTATGTTGCCGTCCTCAATGATGATGGAGGCCTTTACGGTCTTTCCTTCGTTGACCAAGGTGCCTCCGTATAGGAGTGTTCTCATTCTGCTGTTGATAGGGAGTCTGTTTGCATCAGCGGCGGCTGCGACAACGGGGCAGCCTGTTCCGCAGGCGTCGACGGCAGAGGCTCTGCTCCACCATCATCGGCCAGTCCGTTCTGCTGTGCCTGAATGTCGTTGGCCGTCTTATAGTAATCCCTGACATAGGGGTCGTTCTTGAATTTCGTCGTGGCCTTGCTCATGATGTCCTCTATCTGTGGTGTCAGCACCGGATAGGGATAGCTGCCCGTCATCATCATGAACACGCCAGGGCCCAGAACGTTGTCGAAGTTATCGATAATGAAGTGGGTGACCAGGCTGTCCTCCTGCTGGGCGATGCGTGCTGCCTCAAGGCTGAGCTGCTCGTTGATAACCTCCTCGTCCTCGCCCTCGAGCAGCATCTGGCTATGGCGGTGTGTCAGCTCTGTCATCTCGTTGTCCAGCTGGTCATGGCGGTTCAGGAACTCGTAGAGCTCCTCGTTCAGCGGCGTACCGCTGACGCGTCGTGAGGCGTTGTCGATACGTATGCTGATTTCGCCCTTCTCCAGCACCACGGGCATGATGCCCTCATCGTCCATGAAGAGGGTGGCCATACGCACGGTGTCGAGCAGTCCGGCAAAACGGAACTGTCCGTGGATGACGTCACAGGAGTCGATGTTCTTCAGGTCACCCGACTTGACGGCTTTCAGGTATAGTTTGCTGCCGTCGAGGGCTGCTATCGACGATGTACCCTGCACCGAATAGTTCTCGGCACAAGAGGTAAGCACGGCCACGGCGGCAAGCAGATAGAGTAGACTTTTGTTCATATCAACAGATTATCGGCACAAAAGTACAATGTATTATTGAGGTACGGAAAAAAATTTGCGCAATTTAAAACAATTGCGCAATCTTTTATAATTATTTTAAGTTTCCCGGCTCAGCTCATGGTCTATGCGATGGGTGGTATAGAGCTGAAGGATGGCAGCAATCAGGAGCGTCACCACCCATTTGTTGTAGACATACTGGAGGAAGGTGAGCTGCGAGAGTCCGAAGATGTTGCGCTGGCCGGCGAACATGAGTACGGCGCTGATCAGGAAGAGCAGGTCGCTGAGCAGCATGATGCGGCGCAGGCGACGGATGGTGATGCTGGGGCCGTCATAGCGCTGAAGCATCTGCATGGAGGTGAAGCCTATGGCGCCCAAGGCGTAGATATAAGGAGCCAGGCTCCACTGGAGCAGGCTGGCGCCAGCACCTATGACCATCAGCAGGGCTCCTGTGAGGAAGATGGCGGTCTGCAGTCTATTCAGCTGTCTCATGGGTGGAATCGGGTAAGAGAGTGTTAGTATGGCGGTCGTCGTCGCTCAGCACGAAGATGTCCTCGTCGTCGGCCTTCATGAAGTAGCGCTCACGGGCTATCTTCTCCATCGCCTTCGGATTGGCCTCCAGACGGCGCAGCTGCGACTGGTCACGCTGGTGGCGGCTGTTATAGTCATCTATCTCGGTGTTCAGCTCGCTGATGCGTCGCAGGTTACGGAAATGGGCCCAGATGCTATTCTCGCCAACGAAGCCGACGATCAGCACGCCCAGAACGATGGCCAGGGCATACTTCATGAACGGGACGTGCCAGAACTTGCGGGCAATTTCCTTGATACGAAGGGTGATTTCTTTATATTTCATTTGCTATGGGGGGATTATGCTAATTCTAAGTCGAATGCCTGGCGGAGCAGGTCGACAGACGGGTTCTGGCGACACATCTCCTCGAACTGCTCGCTGCGTGTGAGCATACGCTGCGCCTCGTGCTCGGCCACGGTGACGGTCAGCGTGATGGCACTGTTGTGAAGGTATTTCTTCAGCGTGTTGACAATGCTGCCGTGGATGTTCTCCATCTCCTCCTTGATGAGGGCATTGCCGACGGTCACCTCGACGGCCGGCAGAACGGTGATGACGGGTGTCATGTTCTTCATGCGCGTGGCTAGTCCTACAAGCTGCGCCGGCATACGGTTGCACATCGACATCCACTGCAGTTCTAAGTCGTCCTGGGTGAACGGCTGCTGCTCGCTGACCTGTGCATCGGCCAGTCCTTCCATGCCTGGCAGCATGTTCATCTTCTTCGTACGCGTCTGCTGGCGCAGTTTGTTCCAGGAGTTGCCTATCGACGACACCTTGATGGCGGGACGGCTGCTCGCAGCTGCCGGCGTATTCTCTTCTATGGTCACGGCCTGACGACCACGCTCCTCGTTGTTCGTCTCTGTTCGCTCAGCCGCAGCTACCTGCGGGGCTGCCTTCTTGGGCTGAGGTTGACGAACCAGTTGTTTGAACAGGGATTTCAATCTTCTGGGCCTACGCCCACTGGCTGGCCCCTCGTCGGGCTGGGTGATCTGCGCCACCTCGATGAGTGTCAGCTCCACCAACAGCCGCTTGTTCGACGACTGACGGTAGTTCACGTCGCACTGGTTCATCAGGCGCAGCGCCTCGTAGCAGAAGCGCGTCTCGGCACGCTGAGCCTGCTCCTGGTAGCGCTGGCGCTGCTGCTCACTGACCTCCAGCAGGGGCAGCGTCTGCGCGTCCTTGGCCATGAGTACGTTGCGCACATGCTTGGCCAGCCCCTGTATGAGCAGTCCGCCGTCGAAGCCTTTGTTGATGACGTCGTTCAGCAGCACCATCAGTTCGCTCACTTTGTTGGCGATGCAGTAGTCTACGATGCGGAAGTAGTATTCGGCGTCGAGCACGTTCAGGTCCTCGATGACCTTCTGGTAGGTGATGTTACCCTGACAGAACGAGGCCGCCTGGTCGAAAATGGAGAGGGCGTCACGCATACCGCCGTCAGCTTTCTCGGCAATCACGGCCAGCGCCTCTTCCTCATACTGTATGCCCTCCTTCTCGGCCACGTGCTTCAGGTGGTTCACGGTGTTCTGTACCGTCATGCGCTCGAAGTCGTATATCTGACAGCGGCTCAGGATGGTGGGCAGTATCTTGTGCTTCTCTGTTGTGGCCAGGATGAAGATGACGTGTGTCGGCGGCTCCTCCAGCGTCTTGAGGAAGGCATTGAAGGCCTGCGTCGAGAGCATGTGTACCTCGTCGATGATAAACACCTTGTACTTGCCCACCTGCGGCGGTATGCGCGTCTGCTCCATCAGCGTCTTGATGTGCTCCACCGAGTTGTTCGAGGCAGCGTCAAGCTCGAAGATGTTCAGCGAGCGCTGCTCGTTGAACGACTGGCACGACTCGCACTCATTACAGGCCTCGCCGTCGGCTGTCGGGTTCTGACAGTTGATGGCTTTGGCAAAGATACGCGCACAGGTGGTCTTTCCCACGCCGCGCGGGCCGCAGAACAGGTAGGCGTGGGCCAGTTTGCCCGACTTCACCGCATTCTTCAGCGTCGTCGTCAGCGCCGCCTGCCCCACCACGGTGTCGAACGACATCGGGCGGTATTTCCGCGCCGAAACAATATATTCTTCCATAACTTTGTCTGTTGAAAGTGCAAAGATAACAAAAAGGAGTGAAAAGCCGCGCTTTCCACTCCTTATTTTTCACCTTTTAACGTTTACTCGCCGTAAACGCGGGTGGTGTGCTGGATTAACAGACCACCGAAGATGCTCTTGTCAACATATTCCACCTGCGACACCTTCGAGATACCGCCGTTCTTGGCAGCAGCTTGGAGGTTGTTCTGCTCACCCTGAGAGCTCCAGAGGCCCCAGAGATAATAGGTTGATTTAGCTTCGCCCATCTTCTGGCCGATAGCACCCTTTTCACCAATAGCGGCACCAGAGTTAACAGTTGCGCAGCTGCTCATGAAGCAGACAGCGAATGCTGCAGCAGCAGCGAAGGTCATGATCTTTTTCATTACTGTAATGATTTAAGTTATTAATTATATCAACGGCATACCGAGTTCACGGCACGCCTGTCTCATGTCGTCGGGCCATATCGAGGCCTGAATCTCGCCGATGTGCGCCTTGTGGAGCAGCACCATGCAGAGGCGGCTTTGGCCGATGCCACCGCCTATCGACAGCGGCAACTTATCCTGTAGCAGCTGCTGGTGGAAGAAGAGCTGTTCGCGCTCCTCCTGATGCTCAATCTGCAACTGGCGCAGCAGCGACTCCTTGTCGACACGGATACCCATCGATGAGAGCTCGAACGAACGGCCCAGCACAGGATACCAGATCAGGATGTCGCCGTTCAGGCCCTGACGGCCATCCTCGGCCACCGTCGACCAGTCGTCATAGTCCGGCGCACGACCGTCGTGTTTCTCGCCGTTGGCCAACTTGCCGCCTATACCTATTATAAATACGGCTCCGTAGGCCTCGCAGATGGCATCTTCGCGTTCCTTCGG
>Ga0310694_10004617_pt1 | contig 13272 bp, 9 predicted proteins | sample 174DNAGHGhighgp2_FD_203884 | JGI IMG/M metagenome (GOLD analysis project Ga0310694, IMG submission 203884) | Sheep rumen microbial communities from Palmerston North, Manawatu-Wanganui, New Zealand - 1742 DNA GHGhigh gp2 (v2) (version 2) | ecosystem: Host-associated > Mammals > Digestive system >...
CTCAATGAGCTTGTCAGCTCTGAACCGGGCCTTGCAGGCCTTGCAGTCCATCAGCGGGTCGTTGAAATTTCCCACATGTCCGCTGGCCACCCAGACCTGACGGTTCATCAGGATCGCGCAGTCAAGACCGACATTGTACCGGTTTTCCTGAACGAATTTTTTCCACCAGGCACGCTTGACATTGTTCTTGAATTCCACGCCCAGCGGACCGTAATCCCAGGCGTTTGCCAGGCCGCCGTAAATTTCGGATCCCTGGAAGATAAAGCCGCGGCCCTTGCACAGGGCGATAATTTTGTCCATCATCTCATTCGATGCCTTTGCCATGTTTCCGTCTCCTTCACTTCTGTGCTCAATACGCCCCGCCGGCAGGCACAGTCTGTCCCGGCAGTTTCTTCGGAATATAAAAAGTCGCGAAGTGCTCCACCCGAATCAAAGCACTACACCAGATTCAAGGGACGAAGTCAACTCCGCGGTCCCACCCTTGTTGATGCCAACGGCATCCGCTTTTTTCTTTTTTTCGCGGCTCCAGGATGCCATCCCCTTCACTGCCGCTGACGGCCTGTATGATACTATTCCGGCTGTCTTTTGTCAAGAATTCCGGGCGGTTCCTGTCCATTTCCGCCGGTTCACTATCCGCCTGTAATGCACAGCAAAATCCCCGTTTCCCGCACCGTAAAGCGATCCTCCTCTGCAATCGCCCCTTGATGACACCGGACTGATTCGGTATAATAGGCGCATTCAGGACATCTGAGAAGCATCATTCCCCCTCTGTTTCCGGCCAGCGATTCCGGAACAGCATCGGGAATGGCCCTGTCGCGCAGCGACAGTAAGTCAAATTTGGGTCAGAACCAAGCTGGTCCGGCATAAGACCAACAGTGAGGCCCGCAAAGAAACGGCCCTGCCGCACAGCGGCAGCCGGTCAGATCCGGACAAACCCGCTCCGGCAGATGATCCACGCTGAAAAGCGGCCCTCTCTCCCACTGTCACTCCAAAAGGAGGAAACTATGACGTACATTCCCAGCGAAACGCGTTACGACACCATGTCTTATGCCCGCTGCGGCCGCAGCGGACTGCTTCTTCCGAAACTGTCCCTCGGACTGTGGCACAATTTCGGTGAAATCACGCCGTTTCAGACGCAGCAGGCCATTCTGCGCACGGCCTTTGACTGCGGCATTACGCACTTTGATCTGGCCAACAACTACGGCCCGCCCTATGGGGAAGCCGAGCGCAGTTTCGGCATCCATATGGACCGTGACTGGCATACACACCGGGATGAACTGGTCATCTCCACCAAGGCCGGATATGATATGTGGCCCGGCCCGTACGGCAACTGGGGATCTCGGAAATACCTGATCTCAAGCCTGGATCAGAGCCTTCGCCGCATGCACCTTGACTATGTGGACATTTTCTATCATCATCGTCCCGATCCGAATACCCCCATTGAGGAGACCATGGGTGCTCTGGATCACATCGTGCGAAGCGGAAAGGCCCTGTATGTCGGCATCTCCAATTACAATGCCGACCAGACCGCTGAGGCCATTGACGTTCTGCGTTCTCTCGGCACGCCCCTTCTGATTCACCAGCCGCGGTACAACATGCTGGACAGGTGGATTGAAGACGGTCTGACGGATGTGCTGCGCCGCGAGGGCGTGGGCGCCATCGTGTTCAGTCCGCTGGCCGGCGGCCGCCTGACCGGCAAGTACCGCCACGGTATTCCCGGGGACAGCCGCATCGGTCACGATCCGCGCTACCTGAAGCCGGAAGCGGTCACCGACCAGCTTGCGGCCATTACGGACGGGCTGTCCGCCATCGCTGAGGCACGGGGCGAAACCCTGACACAGCTGGCCCTTCAGTGGACTTTGCGGGATCCGGTCATCACCTCTGCCCTGATTGGGGCCAGCCGCCCCGAGCAGGTGCGCGAAAACGTCCGCATTACCGAACTAGCCCCCCTTTCCGACGAGGAAATTCAGGCAATTGAAGACATTCTGAACAGGAACGAGGCGACAAAATGATCTCTGAAGTATTCAAGTCCATGCTCTCCGCCAAATCCGTCATCCGTGAGCTCAGTGAACAGGCTGCCCGGATGGCCATGGCAGATCCATCTCATCCCATTGAAATCTATGACTACAGCCTGGGCAACCCCTCTGTGCCAGCCCCCGCTGAGGTAAACGAAAAAATGATCGACATCCTCCGCCATGAGGATCCCCTGCTGGTCCACGGTTACAGTCCCAGCCTGGGAATTCCCTCCGTGAAGGAAAAGATCGCTGCCTCTCTCAACCGCCGCTTCGGCATGAACTACAAGGGGACGGATATTTTCCCCACCAGCGGTGCCGCCGGTGCCCTGGCTCACGCCTTCCGTCTGGTGACCAGGCCGGGGGATACCATTCTGACTTTCGCCCCCTACTTCCCGGAATACGGCCCGTACATTGTACCCACCGGCTGTCATCTCAAAGCCGTTCCGCCCGATACCGAAAACTTCCAGATCGACTTTGACGCCCTGGATGAAGCGCTCACGCCGGATGTCATGGCGCTCCTCATCAATACCCCCAATAACCCCTCCGGTGCCATGTATTCCGAGGAAACGCTCCTGCGGCTGGCTTCACTTCTGCTTCTCAAGGAAGCGGAATTCGGACATGAAATCTGGCTCATTTCCGATGAACCGTACCGCGAAATCGTCTTTGACGGGAAAACGGCGCCGTATGTTTCCTCGTTCTATCCCAGGACCCTGTCCTGCTACTCCTTCTCCAAGTCCCTGTCCCTCCCGGGTGAACGCATCGGCTATCTGGCCGTTAACCCCGCCTGCGGCTGTTCAGAAATGCTGGTTCAGATGTGCGGACAGATTTCCCGGGGCATCGGGCACAACTGTCCATCCGCGCTGATGCAGCTCACCGTTGCCGAAACCTGCGATCTCACCTCCGATATCAGCGTCTATGAAACCAACATGAACCTCCTCTACGATGCCCTGACCGATCTGGGCCTTGAAATCGTCCGTCCCGGCGGCACCTTCTACATGATGCCCAAATGTCCGGAACCCGATTCCAACCTCTTTTCCCGCAAGGCGCTCCGTTACAATCTCGTCCTCGTTCCCTGCGACAGTTTCGCCCTTCCCGGCTATTTCCGCATCGCCTACTGCACGGATACCGCAAAGGTCGAACGTTCCCTCGATGCGTTCCGCAAATTTATCCGAACCGAATACTGAGAAAAAGGGCCGGGAGACGGCAGGCTGTCTCCCGGCCCTTTTCATTTTTAACCTTACCCTCGTATAATGGTTACATGAAAATTACCAGTTGCAAAGAATTCTCCTGTTTCATCCCGTCCTGTGTCAGAGAATCTTTAATGCGATGTTATTTTTGAAAGGCGGTAGCACTCGAAGATCTGGCAGCATGACGATCATGGGCAGAAAGCTCGTGTTCAAACCGTTCAATCTTTTGAACAAGTTCTTTTTTGCGGTTGTTCCCTGCCGAATGCAATTCCTCTTTTGTCTGTGAAATACGCCGGGCGAACGGTTCCCGCCTGGCATTGGTAACGCCTTCACTTTTTGCGTCCACCATAATCACAACCGCACCAATCAACAAGCCCAGATAATAGGTCATGAACCGCCAGACCAGCATGACCGCCAGACAGGAAGTTCCAGGGAGCAGTTTTCCAAAGTACAGGCTGAAAACGCCTTCCTGTGCGCCGGATGCCCCAGGCATGGGGATGTAGAAAGCGGAAATGTATTGGCACAGTGCCATCATCAGGATTTGCCCATATGATGCGCCGGTCAGGCCAAGTGCTTTATAGACACAGTACAGAATACTCATCAGCATCAGCAGTTGAATTGCACTGAAAAAAAGCTGCTTTATCCATTCTGTGGGATGCGCTTTCAACTGTTGCATGCTGTCATGAAAAGTATCAGCGGTTTTTAGCCATTTTTCCCGCATAGCTTCCGGATCTTTTGTCAAATGGAACTTTTCGATGATCGCTATCGCTATTTTTACCAGCCACAGTACGGGGCGACGACTAAAGTTAAACAGCATGACACCTATAATCGTGACCGTGTTATAGATATACCCGAATACCAGGATTGGCCAATAACTGCCCACATTGGAAAATGCAAAACCCGCATAGGGAATACCTACCAATGTGGTGAGCACTGTCAGCATAATTTGCTGAGCAATGAAATGGCACATAACGGCAGAAGTACCAGCGCCGACAGGAATCCCCTTTTTGTGTAAATGATGAACATGCATAGGCTGTCCACCTGCCGCACCGGGAGTAATATTGGAATAATAGCTTCCTTTGATAGAAGCCACACAGGAGTCAACCATGTGCAAATGATACCCCTGACTTTTAAGCGCAGAACGAACGCTGACCGCATCTATTAATAAATACCAAAGATAAAGTAAAACACATAATGCGATAGGAATCGGCTTTGCGCCGGCTAGCGCAGCCAATGCTGCAGGCAACGTGCCGCTGATAATTCCTGAAATTATCACAATCGCAGTAGCGGCCACGATCAGAATTGGACCAAGCCATTTCTTCAAAAACTCTTTCATTGCATTCACTCCGTTTTATAAGCCTGGAAGTATTTTTGCCTCTGACAGGGCGATGATCGCATAACCATGTTTGAACGATGTTTGCATTTTGTCCGGGCAAATTGGTAGATATTCGTAGTTCCGTATACAAGCGTGAAAATAGCTGTTTTGTGAAAATAGCTTTTTTTGATACCGGGGTCAAACGATATGGGTGAAGACTCAAATAATCCAAACACAACTGCGCTGATTTGCAGAAATCGTGGAAATCCACATATTCTGCAAATCAGTGCTTTGTGCTATAATGTTACCGGGGAGAGCATTATCCGACGTTCCAGTTGCAAAATAAAAAGATGCGATAAGTTAGCCGCTCATCACATCTGCAACGGATCGATAATGTTCAAAAGCTAGCGATATGATAAACCATTTTTTTGAAAAAAACAATATCTATCATGGGACCATTATCCGGGGTTAAGGTTTTAACTCATTATCCCTTTCTTCTTCAGCGTTTTTTAAGCGCGTGTTCCTTACCAAATGCAACAATTTCATCCGGTTTGCTTTCATCTTTTTAACAAATCTGCAGAAATCTGTCCGTTTTCATTTACGCACCCTGTTTTTTCCGTTATACTGACACATACTTTTTTTACGTCCATTCACGGAGAATGAATCCCTCAGGAGGTCCGGATGAAACTATTTCTGACCGGCAAACCCTGTTCACAGGTGCGCCACTGTTATTTTGTGCAGGGAAGCCATGTTTCATTTATTGTTGACTGCGGGTATCAGCGCCGGTATCCGGGAGATGAGGTTCCGCATCTGACCGAGGAACAGATTCGCAGCGCCTCCTATCTGTTTCTTTCCCACTCCCATGAGAATCAGTCCGGTGCGCTTCACTATCTGTTTGCCAACGGTTTCAACGGACGCGTCGTTCTGACCACGGAGACCGCGCGGCAGCTGACCATTTCCCTTGATGATCCCCTGATTCTTGAGGCACTCAGCGTCCCGTACGATCCGTTCCTGCTGCCCGGCGGTCTTCAGGTTGTCTGGGGCCGGAGCGGTCACTGTTCCGGCAGCGCCTGGTTCCGCTTTGAGGAAAACGGACGCAGCATTTTCTTTTCCGGCGACTACTACGCCGGTGCCCGGGTACACGCCCTCGACCCCATTGTCGGCATTCGCGCGGACCTGGCTGTCCTTGACTGCGATTACGGCCTTGCGCACGGAAATGCACGGGAGGATCAGGTGGAAAAACTGGCCACGGTCATCTCGGAGGCACTGACGGACGGTCGTCCGATCCTCCTGCCGGTTCCCAAATTCGGTCGGGGCATCGGGATCATGACCTACCTGTGCGAAAAATTCCCGTTCACCGACATCTTTGCCGACACCCACTTTATTACTGAACTGGGCCATCTGGATGCCTCTGCCCTGTGGGTCCGTCCCGATTTCCAGAAAGTCCTTGATGCCGTCTATATCCGGGCCATTCCGGATGATTTTGTCGCCCTTGGCATCTACTTTGTCAGTGATCCTCAGATCGACAATCCCGCAACGCGCCAGCTGGCCTCGCGCATCATGGAATGCGGCGGACTCGTCATCTTCACCGGAACGGTGGAACCGAATTCCCACGCCTCCCTCATGCTCCATTCAGGCCAGGCACAGCTCATCCGGTATGGGGTGCACTGCACGCAGGAGGATATGCTCCGCATTGCCTCCCAGAATACCTTCCACCGGATTATCGCCTATAACTCCGACTTTGCCCCGGATCGCCCGGTCTATGAAGTCTGATTCCCGTCAGGGAATCTTTTTTTTGCACCCGTTTTCCTTAAAAATAGACCGTATCCTTTTCCGCACAAAGTCACTATAATGGGCGACATCACACTCCGTGTTCAGCCAATCCCACCAACAGACCTCATCCAGTCAGAAAGGTTCTCCATGCAGCGTGTCCATGTCATGAACATGACAAAGGGGAAACCGCTTCCCCTTCTGGCCGTGTTCGCTTTTCCCCTCCTGATCGGCAACCTTTTCCAGCAGGCCTACATGCTGGCCGATTCCGCCATTGTCGGACGGCTGCTGGGGGCCGGCGCCCTGGCCGCCGTCGGCTCGACCGGTTCCATTTCCTTCCTCTTCTTTTCCCTCTGCAACGGCATCAGCAGCGGCGGCGGGGTTGTCACCGCCCAGTATTTCGGTGCGGACAAGCCGGAAATGGTAAAGCGGACCATTGTCAATTCCGCCTATGTCCTCCTGTCCATTTCCCTTGTCACCGGCGGCCTCTCCTTCGCGCTGGTCCCCACCGTTCTCGCCTGGATGGGAACGCCTGCCGACATCCTGCCGGATGCCATCACCTACATGCGCATCACCTGCGCCTCCATGCCAATGGTCGCCCTCTACAACTATTCCTCCTCCATCCAGCGGGCACTGGGCGATTCCAGAACGCCGCTCTACTTTCTGATTTTCTCCTGCTTCGTGAACATCGGGCTGGATCTGTTCTTTGTGGGGCCTCTTCACATGGGTGTCTTCGGTGCGGCTCTGGCCACCGCGCTCTCGCAGCTGCTGGCCGGAGCAGGTTCACTGCTCTACGCCGTCCGCTTCAACGACTATTTCCGAATCAGCCGCCGGCTTTTCGCCTTCAGCCCCCGAATTGCCCGGGAAACCCTCCGTCTGGGACTTCCCATGGCCATGCAGTGGAGCCTGATTGCCATTTCCACCTCCTCCCTGCAGTCCTTTGTCAACCGCTTCGGCACCACCGCTGTGGCCGCCTATACGGCCACCTGCCGGATTGACCAGCTGGTTCAGCAGCCCTTCGGTTCCCTCAGCATGGCGCTCGCCTCCTACTGCGGGCAGAACTACGGTGCCGGCCTTCACAGCCGGATCCGTCTCGGCTTCAAAGACAGCATGCTGGCCATGGCAGTCATTTCCATCCTGATGACCCTGGTCATGCAGTTTTTCGGCCGGTCGATTGTCGGAATGTTCGTCGCAGAGGAAGAGGTCCGTCTGCTGGGCGGCACCGCACTGCGGATTACCAGTCTTTTCTACCTCTTCCTTGGCGCGATTTACGTCACGCGCGGCGTTCTCAACGGTGTCGGCGATGCCTTCTTTTCCTTCCTCAACGGCATCGTGGAGATGGCCGGCCGAATCGGCCTCCCCTATCTCCTCGTGCTCCTTCCCGGCGTAGGGGTCTGGTCCATCTGGCTGACGGCGGGACTTACCTGGATGCTCTCAAGCCTCATCTGTGTTTTCCGATACCTGCAGTGGCTCCGGCGTCTCATGCACCGGACAGGCTCCGCCTGATTCCCTTCCCTGCGCTTCCGAACAACAAAAGGCACAGGCTGCTGTACATCTGTACAGACAGCCTGTGCCTTTTCTGCTTATTCCAATCTTTCCGCTGACCGTTTCAGCGCTTCCAGCAGTGCCTCGGGCATCTTGTCTTTGGCACAGGTCTGGTCATGCCGGACCGGCGTTCCGGGCAGTTTCTTGATAACCTCCGGTTCCTTTGTTCCGGTCAGTGCCGAAAGCTTCACACAGCATTCAAAATCATCCATCGTTTCCACATCCAGTCCGCCAATGGCTGAAAGCACCGCCGGACCGAATTTGTACGGGCTGGCCGTTGAAACAATGACATTTTTGCGGGTATCTCCCGTCTTCTCCACATATTCGCGCAGCACCGCCGATGCCACCGCTGTATGTGTATCCATCAGGTAATGCTGATCATGCCAGCGCTTCCAGATTTCCGCCTTCAGCGCGACCTCATCCGCATATCCGCAGGCATACACCGCCTGAAGCCGGTTGAGCATCTCCTCATCAATCTGATACCGTTTCTTCTCTGCCAGTTCCCGCATAAACGCGGCCGTTTTCTCCGGATCATTCCCCGTCAGGGTAAAGATCAGGCGCTCCAGATTGGAGGAAATCAGGATATCCATGGACGGTGCAACGGTCTTGAAGAAGGGACGCTGCGAAATATCATAGCTGCCCGTCTTAATGAAATCCGTCAGAACATTATTGGTGTTGCTGGCACAGATGAGCCGGCCAATCGGCAGACCCGCACGCCTTGCATAGTCCGCCGCCAGAATATCCCCGAAGTTGCCGGTGGGGACACAGAAATTCACTTCCTCACCGGGCCGGATCTGGCCATCCCGGATCAGATCGGCATAGGCGGAGAAATAATAGACGATCTGCGGAACCAGGCGCCCGAAATTGATGGAGTTCGCCGAGGACAGCACCCGTCCCTGCTCATCCATCGTCCGGGCAAACTCGCTGCTTCCGAATATCCGCTTAACGCCGCTCTGGGCATCATCAAAGTTTCCCTCGACGGCGATCACGTGCGTATTCCGTCCGCCCGTCGTCACCATCTGCAGGCGCTGGGCCTTGCTGACACCATCTTTCGGATAGAACACGGCACACCGTGTCCCCGGAACATCCAGGAAACCTTCCAGTGCCGCTTTCCCGGTATCCCCGCTGGTGGCAACCAGAATAAAGATTTCCCGTTTCTCCCCGTTCTTCCCCGCGCTGAGTGTGAGGAGATGCGGCAGAAGCTGCAGGGCCATATCCTTGAATGCCAGCGTGGGGCCATGCCAGAGCTCCAGCGAGTAGGTGCGCTCATCCAGCTTTACCAGCGGCGCAATCCGGGCATCGTCAAAGCCCGTCCCATACGCGCCATGAATGGCCTCTTTCAGTTCATTAACCGTAAAATCCGGCAGAAATCCGCTGAGTATTTTCAGTGCGCGTTCCTCATAGGACGCCTCCGCCAGATCCATGATCGTTTCCATTGAAAACTCAGGAAATGTCTCCGGTACATACAGTCCGCCATCCGGTGCCAGTCCGCGCAGAATTGCCTGTGAAGGCTGAACGCGTTCATTTCCTCTTGTTGATCTCATGTTTTTATCCCCCATTGTTCATGGTCACCCTGGATTCTTGATCCGGCTCCCACTGTTCCTCTTCAAAACCTTTTGTTTCTAAACGCCGCCCGATTATACACGCGCTCCCGCCGGAAAGTCAATGATTCCGCTCTGAAAATCACTTTTCTGCTTTATGCGCAGCTATCCGTTCTTTTGTCCGGGCCGCGCATTCAGGGCTCCCCTGAAATCAGCCTGGGTGTATTCTTTCTCCTTCCGCTGTATCCTCTCTTCCAAATTCTCCTCATTTTATCTCGCTAAGTCGTTTTTTAAATTACTTACCGAGATTTATCGTGGAGGCGTAACTTGATCATTTCAAGAACAAAAGAGGTGGAAGCGCTCAGGAGTGCAAAAGAAGCCGACGAATCCAGATTTATTGCGGTGTATGGCCGCCTCCGTGTGGGAAAAACCTGTCTGATTCGGGAGGCTTATGGGTATCACTTTGTATTTCAGCACGCAGGACTTCCCCTCAGGATGGAGGGAAAACGAAAAAAGCACAGCCGGATGCTTTTGCGGTGTCCCTGAAAAAAATCAGGTCTGAGAAACTTCAAACAGCCGGAAAGCTGGATGGAGGCGTTCAGTCTGCTGGAGGACTTAATCAATCTTTCGGATGAACCCAAAAAAAGTCTTCTTTATCGATAAGCTGTCTTGGATGGACACAAGAAGTCCGATTTTATCCCAGCCTTTGAAGCTTTCTGGAATGCAAGAATGACCGTCCGAAAGGATATTGTGCCGGTGATATGCGCCTTGGCAAAATGCCAGATGATGAAACAAATGGCCTGAACAGTAATGGTTGCAGGTCACGGAGAGTTCTCCTGACAGATAATCCCTCCGCGCCGCAATCCCGTTTATCCTACCGCAAATCACTTTTCTGCTTTATGCGCAGTAAAACTTTCCTTTGTCCGGGCCATGCGGTCCTGGGTTTCCCCTGAAATCAGTCTGAACATTCTCGTCTCTTCCGCTGCACCATCTCTGCCGAATCCTCCTCATTTCATCTCGCTAAATCATTTTTAAAACGGCTTAGCGAGATTTTATCAATAAGCACTGTCCTTATAAATAGCGCTTGTTCTTTATAAAAATCCATGATAAAATCTCGGTAAGTGGATTTTTATACGGCTTACCGAGATTAAATTGTGGAGGGGTAACATGATCATTTCAAGAACAAAAGAGCTGGAAGCGCTCAGGAGTGCAAAAGAAGCCGATGAATCCAGATTTATTGCTGTATACGGCCGTCGACGTGTAGGAAAGACCTTTCTGGTTAGAGAGGCTTATGGTTATCATTTTGTATTTCAGCATGCAGGACTTTCCCCTCAGGATGGAGGGAAAACGAAAAAAGCACAGCTGGATGCCTTTGCGGTGTCGCTGAAAAAATCAGGTCTGGGGAACTTCAAAAAGCCGGAAACCTGGCTGGATGCATTCAGTCTACTGGAGGATTTAATCAATCTCTCGGACGAATCTAAAAAAGTCATCTTTATCGATGAGCTGTCTTGGATGGACACAAGAAAGTCAGATTTTATCCCGGCCCTTGAATATTTCTGGAATGCAAGGATGACCGCCAGAAAGGATATTGTGCTGGTAGTATGCGCCTCGGCAACAAGCTGGATGATGAAAAAAGTTGTCCATTCCAGAGGTGGTTTATATAACCGGCTGAACTTGAAAATCAATTTGCAGCCTTTTACGCTTTCCGAGTGCGAAGCATTTACAGCGGCTAAGAACATCCGCATGAGCCGGTATCAGCTGCTTGAGTGTTACATGATTTTGGGTGGAATTCCCTATTACTGGGATCAGCTGAACAAAAGTCTTGGACTGTCTCAAAACATCGACGCATTGTTCTTTGCAGATCATCCGATCCTTGAAGATGAGTTCAGGTACCTGTACGCCTCTGTCTTCAATGCTCCGGAACCTTATATCCGAATTGTGACTGCTTTGGGAAAGAAAAAAGTCGGGATGTACCGCGACGAACTTTTAAAAGAAACCAGAATTCCTGATTCCGGCACATTTTCCGAGCTGTTGAGCAATCTTGAAAGCTGTGGCTTCATTCGCCATTATGATGAGTTTGGAAAGACGAAGAGAAATAAACGTTATCAGTTGATCGACAATTTTACATTGTTTTATTTCAAATTTCTTGATCAAAAGCCCAATGACCCTCATTATTGGACGAATCATCTGAATACACCAGTCAGGAATGCCTGGTGCGGTCTGGCCTTTGAGCGTGTGTGTCTTGAGCACATCAGTGCGATTAAGCATAAGATCGGAATTGACGGGGTTGTGACGGATGCAGTGTCCTGGTCCTGCGCCGGGGATCTGGAAAAGGGATTATTCGGTTCTCAGATTGACCTGCTGATTGTCAGGAAAGACCAGGTGATCAATCTGTGTGAAATGAAATATGCCTCTGCACCGTATGTCATCACGAAGAAAACGGATGAAAACCTCCGTAAAAAAATCAGCGATCTGGTCACTGAAACCGGCACAGCTTACGCGATTCATTCAACGTTCATCACACCATATGGTCTTGCCAAAAATGAATATGAAGGAAACGTGCAGGTACAGATCACCGCAGATGATCTTTTCTATGATGGGTGAAAAAAGACACTGACACGATATGACAGGCGGATAATCCCTGCAGTCATTGGAGACAGCGTGTAATTCCAAAGCATGTTCTGAAAAACACAGAAATCGCAGGCACGTTTTAAATAATGCCTGCGATTTTTTATTCAGATTGATCGGTTGCCATATAAACCTGAATTTGCTTATCAGCATGACTCGAACAGATCATCTCCTGTTATTTCATTCAGAATGATTCCTGCATGTGCGTTATGAACGAGACCGCTGGCGGAAACCATCATTAAGTGGACAGCTTTTTTGTCTTTGATTCCGTGCAGAAAACAGCTGATTTTTCATTTTTCGCCGCATTCACCGGTGGCACTGAAAGAAAATCGATCACTGAAGTATTGCCGGATCAGATGCGTTTTTCCAACACCGTATCTGCCGAATACGGCCAGAAATTCCGCTCTGGCGAATCGAGACAGTCAGCCAGGGTTTGCAGTTCTTTTTGTCTTCCGATAAGCATTATGCCTTATCCCTCACATAATCAGCTAAAATGCATGCAAAATGATCTGTTTTAGCTGATTATAGCATCTTTTTTAAAACATAGTCAGCTAAAACGGCAATCTGATCCTATCATTGATCTTTCCAGAATGCAAGATGGAGCACAAAAAAGCAGGCACGATCATCGTGCCTGCTTTGGTCTTCCCGGATGTCTTCCCATTTTCAGGTCGGATCCCGCTTTATGGATAGCCTGAACGGAAAAGCCGTTTTTCGGTCAGAAATCAGATCTGATACTGGCGGATGCACTCCGGAACATTTGCCGGATCATCGCTGTAACTGATCACCAGATCACAGCCCGCATGTGCCGTCAGTTTCTCCAGCTTGGAGAAGAAATCAAGCAGTTCCTGTTCATTTGCCTGGAGCAGTTTGAGGAAACTGTCGATATAGAGAACATCAATATCATAATTGCCCGCAAGAATGCCCGCAATGAACCCATAAAAAGACGCAGCACCTTTGACAGCATATTCGCTCGCATCTACAAAACGGATCTGAGGCTTCAGATTCAGTGTGTAATCCTTGTTGATATCAACAAAAAGAACATAGCCTTTCGCATCCTTCACAGAGTTGTTCGCCATATCAAGAATGCGTTTGGTCTTGCCGGAGCCTTTCTTTCCAAAGATGATTTGGATCACGGTCAATACCTTCCTTTCATATTTCGATGACATCATTATATCCGAATTTCCCATCCATGACTAGACCCAAAGACGTTTTTCTCCTTCAAAATGTTCGGGTTTCGGATGCAAAAACCGTGTTTTTCAGGTGCAGGACTT
>Ga0310694_10004618_pt1 | contig 13269 bp, 9 predicted proteins | sample 174DNAGHGhighgp2_FD_203884 | JGI IMG/M metagenome (GOLD analysis project Ga0310694, IMG submission 203884) | Sheep rumen microbial communities from Palmerston North, Manawatu-Wanganui, New Zealand - 1742 DNA GHGhigh gp2 (v2) (version 2) | ecosystem: Host-associated > Mammals > Digestive system >...
CCAAAAAGTATTTAATGAAAAATTAAAAATTAAAAGTGAAAAATTAATAGCAAGCGAGGCAGAAGGTTCAATGGTCAATGGTCAATGGTCAATGGTCAATGGCGGCTTCATCATCATCCGCACAGCGTGGCTCTACAGCGAATACGGTAAGAACTTCTGCAAGACGATGCTCAACCTCACGGCCACCAAGCCGCAGCTCAAGGTTGTCTTCGACCAATGCGGCACTCCGACGTATGCCCTCGACCTCGCCAAAGCGATACAGGTCATCCTCCAAAAGCCCGTGCAAGGCATCTATCACTTCTCCAACGAAGGCGTCTGCTCGTGGTACGACTTCACGCAGATGATTGCCCGCATCGCCGGACACAAGGACTGCGACATACAGCCCTGCCTGTCTGCGGAATATCCAAGTCCCGTGAAGCGTCCCGCATACTCCGTCCTCGACAAACGCAGCATCCGCGAGACCTTCGGCATCGAGGTGCCGTACTGGGTCGATTCACTGGAAAAGTGCATTAAGAACATCATTGACCATTGAACATTGACCATTGAACATTATTCCGACCCGAAGACTTAGGGCGCAGCCCAATGGTCAATGGTCAATGGTCAATGTTCAATAAAGAAAAACATATGGAAGTAATCAAGACCGCCATAGAAGGCGTACTCATCATAGAACCACGCATCTTCAAGGATGCCCGCGGGTACTTCTTCGAATCCTTCTCGCAGAGAGAGTTCGAAGAGAAAGTCGGCCCCATCAACTTCGTGCAGGATAACGAAAGCATGTCCTCTTATGGCGTGATGCGCGGACTGCACTTCCAGCGCCCACCCTACACGCAGAGCAAACTGGTTCGATGCGTCAGGGGAGCCGTCCTCGACGTAGCCGTCGATATCCGCAAAGGGTCACCAACCTACGGGCAGCACGTCGCTGTCGAACTCACGGAAGATAATCACCGGCAGTTCTTCATCCCGAAAGGCTTCGCCCACGGTTTCGCCGTACTGAGCGAGACTGCCGTCTTCCAGTACAAGTGCGATGAATTCTACCATCCGGAAGCCGACGGCGGCATCGCCATAACAGACCAGAGCCTCGGCATCGACTGGCGAATTCCCATGGAGAAGGCAATCCTGAGCGAGAAGGACACTAAGCATATTAACCTGAAGGACTTTGAAAGTCCGTTCACAGACCTTATATAATTATGAAACTCAACATCGTCATAACTGGTGGAGCCGGTTTCATCGGCAGTCACGTAGTACGCCTCTTTGTCAACAAGTACCCCGAGTACAAGATCATCAACCTCGACAAGTTGACCTACGCAGGCAACCTCGCAAACCTGAAGGACATCGAGGACAAGCCCAACTATAAGTTCGTGAAGATGGACATCTGCGACTTCGACGCGTTCTACAAACTGATGCAGGACGAGAAGGTGGACAGCATCATCCACCTCGCAGCAGAGAGTCACGTGGATCGCAGCATCAAAGACCCGTTCACCTTTGCCCGCACAAACGTCATGGGCACACTCTCCCTCCTACAAGCAGCCAAGCTCTATTGGGAAAGCCTGCCCGAAAAGTTTGAAGGCAAACGCTTCTACCACATCTCAACCGACGAGGTGTATGGGGCTCTGGAGATGACCAACCCCGAAGGCATCGAACCGCCGTTCACCACGACAGCCAGCAGTTCGGAGCATCACTTGGCATACGGCAAGGACTTCTTCTACGAGACAACGAAGTACCAGCCACACAGTCCGTACTCCGCTTCGAAAGCCTCTAGCGACCACTTCGTCCGCGCTTTCCACGACACTTACGGCATGCCGACCATCGTCACGAACTGCTCCAACAACTACGGACCTTACCAGTTCCCAGAGAAACTCATCCCCCTTTTCATCAACAACATACGCCACCGCAAGCCCCTCCCCGTCTATGGTAAGGGCGAGAACGTACGCGACTGGCTCTACGTCGAGGACCACGCCCGTGCCATCGACACCATCTTCCACCACGGAACCATCGCCGAAACCTACAACATAGGCGGCTTCAACGAATGGAAGAACATAGACATCATCAAGACTGTCATTAAGACAGTTGACCGTCTGCTGGGCCGTCCCGAAGGTGCCGACATGGACCTCATCACCTACGTCACAGACCGTCTGGGCCACGACGCACGCTACGCCATCGACTCCACCAAACTGCAGAAGGAGCTGGGCTGGGAACCGTCGCTACAGTTCGAAGAGGGCATCGAGAAGACCGTCAAGTGGTATCTCGAAAACGAGCAGTGGATGGACAACATCACAAGCGGCGACTACGAGAAATACTACGACGACATGTACAAAAACCGATAAGCAGAAAATAAACAAACCAAATAAATAATAATCATGAAAAGAACGATGACACGTCTTCAGACATGGCTGACAACCATGATGACCGCAGTATTCATCACAACTGCACTCACTGCCCAGGCACAAGAGACACCTGAGAACTACATCCCCTACCCCTATGTCTTCATCGGCGCACAAGGTGGTGGGCAAGCCACCATCACGAACTACAACAACTGGCAACTCGTCACACCGACGGCAAGTCTCAATGTCGGCGTTGCCTTCACACCCATATTCGGGGCACGACTCCACGTCAACGGCCTATGGAACAAAAGCGGCGTCAAAATTGACAACAGAGTCGATGAAACATACAAATACAAGTATGTGACAAGCGACCTCGACGCCATGATAAACCTGGTCAACCTCATCGCAAAAGGCAACTACCACCCCATAAACGTCTATCTCATTGGTGGCGTAGGACTCAACTACGCATGGGATAATGAAGAAAAAAGCGAACTGACACAATACCTCTCAGCAAGAGACGTAAGAAGCCGCTTGAGCCACAACTTCCGAATTGGCACCATGCTGGACGTCAACATTGCCCGCAACTGGAGCGTCAACCTTGAATTTGATGCCAACTGCCTCAGCGACAGATACAACAGCAAGAAAAGCGGACATGACGATTGGCAGCTGACAACCCAACTCGGTGTGACCTACAAGTTCGGTGCACGCCGAAAAGTAAAAGACACTCGCAGTTCAAACATCATCGAAACCCCAATCATCAATACCGGCCAGACAGAGACTAACGTCGCACAAACCGTAGTAAAAGAAGACAAAGTCGTGCCCGAACCTCCCAAGCCACAACCAAAGGCTAAGGAAAAGACCGAAACCCATATCTACTTCAAGATAGGTAGTTCTGCTATCCAGTCTTCCGAGCAGTCAAAACTTGCAACAGTTGCAGAATGGATTAAGGCACACCCAGAAGCCGCCATCACTGTCACAGGTTATGCCGACAAGGGTACCGGCAATCCCTCCGTCAATGAACGCTTGGCCAAGATGCGCGCAGAGTCTGTCAAGAAAGAGCTGACTAAGAAGTATGGCATCAAAGCCAACCGCATCACCACCGACTCAAAGGGTGACACCGTTCAGCCTTATGCCGACAACGACAGAAACCGTCTCACCATCGTTCTGGCCGAGGAGAAATAAACCCCTCAACCCAACTAAACGAAGAGGAACCAAAGACGACCTAAAACATGAAACAAATTACGCGCAGCCTTCAAAAAGCAATAAAAAACGCAATGTGGGTTAGATATCTGGCAGCCACAATTGTGGCCTTCCTTCTATTAAGCCTGCTACGTTTCATTACCTTCAATATGGATGCCTTCAATCCTATTGCAAGGGGGCTGAAAGGTTTCTCTACAACCGACATCTTCTACGACATGATGCTGGCATCGCCGGCTGACACCAGCGATGTCATCGTCATCGTAGATATCACACAACTGCACGACCGAGACTCCATTGCCACAGCCTTAGAAGAAATAGATGCACTGGAGCCCGCTGCAATCGATGTCGATGTCGTCTTTGAATATCCCAAGGAACCTGTTGGCGACATGCATCTCGTCAGTGTAGCCGCCACTCTCTCCAACGCCGTCTTCTCGTTCAAGATGATGGACCCAGACCGCGAACGAAAAGAATTTACCAGACAAGCACACTCCTTCTTCGCAGAAGATCTTGGAATCAAAGAAGGCTTTGTCAATGTTGACCGCAGCATGGTACGCGACATCCCGCTCTGCCTGAAAATGCAAGGCAAAAACTATCCATCCGTCACAGCATGCATGATGGAGGTCCTTCAGGGCAAGCCCTTTGATTTCCAACAGCAACAGAAAATGCCCATTGACTACACACCAACAGTCTTTCGCGTTATCCCATATGACTCCATACAACACTATGCACAGTACATTACAGGACATGTCGTGATGTTTGGAGGTGCCTATGAGAGCATTGACATGGTATATACACCGCTCGGACAGATGCATGGCATAAAGGTGCTTTGCTACGCCATAAAGACCATGCTCGAAAAGAGACAGCAAATTGATTGCACCGGTTGGTTATATTGGCTGCTGACATTCCTGTTCTCATACCTCTCTGTCTGCTGCATCCTGTCCTACAGGCGATGGCTAAGGGCAAAGAGCCACCTGCTACAAGAAACGCGTAAAAAGGGAATAACTCATTGGTTGAAATCACTAACGATAGATATACTGAACACAACCTTCTTTGTGTCTGTTGTCATCTTTTTCTTAATGGACACATCTGTCTTTATCGATTACATCTTCTTCCATGCATGGAGCATTCACTTCGACCTGACCCCAACGCTGTCCGTAATGGCACTCACACTCATTTCTGCCGACTTCGTCAACATCATCATAAAATACTCACATATTAAGTAATAGTATAAAGGACTCAGATAATGAAACATCTTTTCTTTCGTACACCTTTGCTTGTTTTGCTGATTGCAATTACAGCAAACGCTTTCGGCCAATCAACCATCCAGACCTACCTTGTAGGAGAAGTTAGTAAGTCGGTCATCCTGTATCAGGGTAACAAGAAACTGGCAATAACTCCTGGCGATATGCTTCCGCTCGGTGCCGTACTTACAATTCCCGAAAATGGACGACTTGTAGTATATGACGAGGTGAAGCTGCGTCAATACACCATCATGAAGGCTGGCACACACACCTTGGCTGAGTTCCTTAATAGCAGTCGCAAAAAAACAGTACCAAAAGTTGCGTTCGATGGCATCATCAAGCTTATCACCTCTGAGGGCGAGTTGCCGGGAGCCTATGCAACTATTGACCGCGAGATACATTCAGACTCCATTGATGCCATAGCCCCTGAAGACTCCATATCCGCAGATAAAAAGTAGAGATGAAGCGCTTCACCTCCTTCCTGATTCTCGCCGTCTTTTATACAGTTCTCCCTGCTCAGGAGTTGACGAAAGAGATGGTCAAATTGGCTGACGACCTCTATGACGCAGTCAATAAGGGGCGGCAGGAAGATGCCGATGCCATTGCCGACAAATACCTTGCCCTTTGCACAAAAGAGGATTATTGCTATGGTCCATATTATGCCGAAGCGAAACATGCTAAGGCACACACAGCAGCGGCAAAGAATGACTATTATACTGCAACGCAACTCATTGATGAGGTTATTGCCGCACGGACAGATAAACGCACATCACGCAATAACGACAGAATTGGGGATGCCTATTTCGACCGCGCCTCCTACTGCTTTCGGCAACAAAATACCAACCAGGCCATTGATGACATCAAGACTGCTGCCGAATCCTATAAAAGCGCTCATGAACTAAACAAATATGCAACTGCCCTTTGCCAGGCTGCACAGTACTATAAATTCCGCGGTGCACCAGGCGACGCTGAGCACGAGTCTAACTGCTACGAACTGGCATTCCCCAGCGTACAAAAAGGCACGCCGGAATATCTCACCGTTGCGTCATGGATGATTACGGCTTACAACGAGCAGGGGAAATACGACAAGGCAAGCAAACTGGGGAACCAATTGAAAAAGACTGCAAAGAAAGTCTTTGAGAAACAACCTGTCCGCTATGCCGACTTCCTGCTTTCTGCCTCTGTGGCCGAAGCAAACACAAAGCAATTTACACAAGCCCTTTCCTATGTAGATGAAGCCCTTGGTATCTACGAAGAAGCCGGCAGGACCTCAGACCACAACTATGCTATTCTCCTCAAGAATGCAGCAGACTGTCACTTCCATCAGCAACATTACCAAGAAGCACTCACGCTTTATGAACGAGCCAAGTTTCTGCTTCATAAGATAGAAGGAGAAAAAGGGAAAGTCTATCAAAGCTGTTTTCAACAACTCATAGCAACAAATGCACGGCTAGGACGAACAGAACAGGCACAGGAATACTCACAGCAACAACAGGAGCAACTCTTTGCCGGCATTAACGATACCACAACCCTAGGCTATGCCAACACACTTGCCACCCAAGCACAGATGCAAGCAGACTTGGGCAATTACGAAGAAGCGACATCGTGGGGCGAGCGTGCCCTACAGCGATATGAACAGCGTGGCGACTCCCTTCAACAGGCACTCATGCTCTATGCGCTGAGCAATTATTACACACACCTCAAGCAGCAAGAACGTGCCGACAGCCTTATTGAACTCACCTTGCAGCTTAGTCACAGACGAGGCTATGTACAGACAGAAGCAGATGCTCTTCACCAACAAGCTGTTTCCCTTTATAACAAAGGTAACTACTTAAAAGCAGACGAAGTCTGTCAGAAAGCATTAGCATTGTTGCGAAAGTCTAACATGTCTGAATCCACAGCATATGCCAGCATCCTTTGCGACCGTGCACTCTTCCAAAGTGCCCTTGATAGCATCAACAATGCCATACACCTTACGCGAGAAGCTCTTGACCTGCAGACTGGCATCATCGGTCCGGAACATGGCGATAATGTCATGTTGCTATTCAATCTCGCCATATACTATCATCGGATGGGACAAATGGACAGCATGGCTCACTACTACCATCGGGCTATCACATTGCAGACGCAATTGGTTCGCAACAACTTCTCTTTTCAATCCACACGCCAACGCGAACACTTCTGGCAACGCAAAAACTACCTCTACCAAGCAGCACCGCTCTTTGCCACCTCACCAGAAAAAGCTTCACCCCAACTGCTGACAGACATCTACGATGCACAGATCTTCACGAAAGGCATTCTCCTGAACAGTGAGATTGACTTCCGAAGAGTCTTGCAACAGTCTGCCGACAAGAACATCCTGGCAAAGTATGATGAGCTGAAAGCAACGCAAGCAGAACTGCAACAATGCTATGAAGCAAAAGCTGGCGACGGAAGAGAGCGTATTCCGGCACTGCAACATCGCATCGGGCAACTTGAATACGCCATTGTCCGACAATGCAAAGAATATGGTGACTTTACACAGAACATGTCGCTGACCACCGACTCTATCCGCCGCGCCTTACAACCAGGAGAAGCAGCCATCGAGTTCCTTGAAGCTGACATTACCTATGGCGGACTTCCTGACCGCCTCTACCTTGCCCTCATCCTCCGGCCGGAATGGGATGCGCCTCATGCATGCCGGCTCTTTTTCCAGAGCGACATGGTGAAACTTGGCTATCCTGCCGGCATAACAGTCAGCGAGTTGTTGAGCAAGAAAAACTGGCAGAACTATATTTACAACGATAGCCGTCTTGGCAAACTCGTATGGAACAATATCCTCAAAGAACTTGGCGACGCCACACATATATATTTTGCCCCTACGGGCATCTTCTATCAATGGGGTATCGAATACATGCCTCTGGCTGATGACGGCACACGGATTTCAGACAAGATGAGTGTCTATCGACTCTCTTCCACAAAGCTACTGGCTCAACGCAATGCTCCTCTCCCCTTCGGTACCGGTGAAGCGGTGATTTACGGCGGACTGGAATACGAGAACATGAGCGTCACACAGATGCGTGCCTACCATGAGATGGGCAACGATGAGGTGGAGGAGATTGAAGACTTCACTGCACTATATAATGCCGAGCTACAAATGGCAGACTCACTCGCTATACTTGCCATGGCAGAACGCGGAGCATCGGTAACCAATCTGCAAGGTGCAAAGAAAGAGGCTGAAGCCATTGAATATCTGCTCTACAATGCCGGGAAGAAATATAGAATCTATGAGGAACGCAATGGTACGGAAGAATCCTTCAAGGCTCTCAGCGGCCGCAACATTTCCCTGTTGCACATTGCCACACACGGCTTCTCCTACCCTATCACCAATCAACCCAACGAGCAACTCGACTGGCTTAACTCTTCTGCTGCATCCAACTCTATGCCCACGGATCCGCTCTGCTATTCGGGACTGCTTTTTGCCGGCTGCAACAACAAGTTGCAACACCCGCAGGATTTTCCCTCCGACATCGAGGACGGCGTTCTTACGGCTCAGGAGATTTCCCAACTCAACCTGCAAGGACTGCAACTTGCCGTACTGTCTGCCTGTCAAACGGGCACTGGAATGCTACGCGAAGACGGTGTGTTTGGTGTACAACGCGGCTTTAAGAAGGCTGGGGCCCACACACTTGTCATGAGTCTGTGGAGCGTAAACGATGCCGCTACGCAACTGATGATGACCTCCTTCTATGAGGCCTTGCTCGCAGGACACCCGCGCCACGATGCCTTCCTAAAGGCACAGGCAACCGTTCGTGCAGCCTTTCCTGAGCCGCACTACTGGGCACCTTTCATTATGCTCGACGATATTTAAGCTGTCAGCAGTTCGATGAGCTTCTCCACGGCGGCGTGGATGCCTTCGAGGTTCTTGCCACCGGCTGTGGCGAAGTGGGGCTGACCGCCACCGCCACCCTGAATGAGTTGGGCGGCCTCGCGAATGTTCTTGCCAATGTTCACACCTGCTGCAACGGCACTATCCGAGGCTGCGGCTGTGAGCAGCGGCTTGCCTCCAGCTACGGAGCCTATCACCACGATGCTGTTCTCCACCTCTGCACGGAGTTGGAAGGCAATGTCCTTCACATACTCGGCATTTAGTGGCGTGATGGCTCTCAAAACAGCGAAGCCGTTGATATTCTTCTGCTTTGAGAGCATGTCCTTCTTAAGGTCGGCAGCTCTTTCATGCATGACATCCTCCAACTGCTTCTTGAGTTCAGTGTTGTCGCTGATGGCCTTCTGGATGGTTCCCATCAGGTCGGGAGCGTTGTTGAAGAGGCCCTTAAGGCCATTTATCATGTCTTGCACTCTGTCCATTTGCTCTTCGACTGCCTTACCTGTTATGGCCTCGATGCGACGCACACCTGCTGCCACACTGCTTTCCGACAGGATGCGAACCATGCCGATGCAGCCTGTGCTGCTAGCATGGCAGCCGCCGCAGAACTCAACGCTCGAACCGAACTGGATGACGCGAACCTTGTCGCCATACTTCTCACCAAAGAGAGCGATGGCACCGAGCTTCTTTGCTTCCTCGATTGGGGTGTCGCGATATTCCTGCAGAGGCAGGTTCTGACGGATGCGTTCATTGACGAGATGCTCCACCTCGCGCAGTTGTTCGGGCGTTACCTTCTCGAAGTGCGAGAAGTCGAAGCGCAGGTAATCGGGCGTTACGAGTGAGCCCTTCTGCTCCACATGGTCGCCAAGAACCTCTTTGAGGGCTTGGTCGAGGAGGTGCGTGCAAGTGTGATTGGCTTCGATGGCACGGCGACGCTCCACATCCACGCAGGCCATGAACTCTGCTGCGGGATTCTGTGGGATGCGCTCCAGCAAGTGAACACTCACGCCATTTTCTTTCTTGGTGTCAATCACCTTGATGGTCTCCTGCTCGTTGCAGATGACGCCCGAGTCGCCTACCTCACCACCCATCTCTCCGTAGAAAGGTGTCTGGTCGAAGATAGCCTCGTAAACAACACCTTTCTTCTGCTTCACCTCGCGATACTTGACGATGTGGCAAGTGTATTCCGTGTAGTCGTAACCGACGAACTTCTGTTCTTCAGGGGCAAGGGGCAAGGGGCAAGGGGCAAGAGGATTGCTGTTCTCCTGCTCCTTGCTCCTTGCTCCTTGCTCCTTTACAAAGACCCAGTCTCCTGCCTCAACCTGGGCGGCATTGCGAGCACGCTCTTTCTGCTTCTGCATCTCGACGTTGAAGCCGGCCTCATCGACCGTGAGACCATTCTCGCGACAGATGAGTTCGGTGAGGTCCAAGGGGAAACCATAGGTGTCGAAGAGCGTGAAGGCTTTCTCGCCGGCAATCTCTGTCTTGCCTGCAGCCTTTGTCTCTTTCATCACACCGTCCAGCAACTTGATGCCTGTCTCGAGCGTGCGGAGGAAACTTTCTTCCTCTTCCTTCATCACCTTCTTTATGAGTTCCTTCTGACCCTCGAGTTCCGGATAGGTTGCTCCCATCTCCTGAATCAGGACGGGCAAGAGACGATAGATGAAGGCCTGCTTCTGTCCGAGGAAGGTATAGGCGTAGCGAACGGCACGACGCAGGATGCGACGGATGACGTAGCCGGCTTTTGCGTTGCCCGGAAGCTGACCGTCAGCGATGGAGAAAGCTATGGTGCGAAGGTGGTCGGCCACTACTCGCATGGCCACATCGATGTCCTCCTTCTCGCCATAACGGAAGCCGCTGAGGTCGCCGATGGCTTTGATGATGGGCTGGAAGACGTCGGTATCGTAGTTGGACTGCTTGCCCTGAATGGCGCGAACCAAGCGTTCGAAGCCCATGCCGGTGTCAATGACGTTCATGCCAAGCGGTTCGAGATGTCCGTCAGCCTTGCGTTCGTACTGCATGAAGACGATGTTCCAGATCTCGATGACCTGCGGGTCGTCCTTGTTGACGAGTTCCCTGCCAGGCACTTTAGCCTTTTCCTCAGCGGAACGGCTGTCGAGATGAATCTCGGAGCAGGGTCCGCAAGGACCTGTGTCGCCCATCTCCCAGAAGTTATCATGCTTGTTGCCGTTGATGATGTGGTCAGCAGGGACATGCTTCAGCCAGTAGCCGGCAGCCTCATCATCGCGCTTGAGGTTTTCTTCGGGTGAGCCCTCGAAGACCGTTACATAGAGGTCCTTGGGGTCGAGCTTCAGCACATCAACGAGGTATTCCCACGCCATGTCGATGGCTCCTTCCTTGAAGTAGTCGCCGAACGACCAGTTGCCGAGCATCTCGAACATCGTGTGGTGATAGGTATCATGCCCTACCTCCTCGAGGTCATTATGCTTTCCGCTTACACGCAGACACTTCTGGCTGTCTGCACGTCGGCGAGGTTCCGGGTCGCGAGTGCCAAGGATGATGTCCTTCCATTGGTTCATGCCGGCATTGGTGAACATGAGGGTCGGGTCGTCTTTCACCACCATCGGGGCAGACGGAACAATCTTATGACCCTTAGACTCAAAGTACTTCAGGAACGAGTCGCGTATCTGATTTGCTGTCATCATATTATTTACGATTTGACGATTTACGTTTTACAAATTAATGAATTGAGTGATAAAATGCGTGCAAATGTACGAAATATTTATGAATTATGTGTAATGTACTTTGTTTTTTGAGTTTAATTTTATACTTTTGCAACGAAATTATGCATTATGAATTGTGAATTATGAATTAATCTATCATGGCATACAATCCAAACAAGGTGCTGAAGAAATACTACGGCATAGCTGAAGTGGCCGAGCAGTTTAATGTAGCAGAATCGCTGCTGCGCTTCTGGGAAAAAGAGTTCCCCAACATCAAGCCCAAGAAGAGCGGGCGTGGTGTGCGTCAATATACGGCAGAAGACATCGAAGAGGTGCGCCTCGTCTATAACCTGCTCAAGGTTCGCGGCATGAAGATAGCAGCCGCCAAACAGGTTTTGAGCAAGAACCGCAAGGCTGCCAGCGATACATCACAAATCATCGAGCGCCTCCAATCTGTTCGCGCTGAGTTACAGGAAATTAGCCGCGAGTTAGGAGAGTTGTAAAACACAGGCAGCTGCATCGCCCTTTGCAGCGTGCTGCATCGGCCCTCTCTCCTGCCTGCATCGGCCTTCTCAGCTGCCTGCATTTTTCGACGCAGCAGCCTGCATCAGAAAAGCCAAAAGCAAAACACGTCCGCAGCTTTGCTTTTTTATTGATTTTATGTGAGTTAGCGTTGGCGCTGCCGCCTGACCGAAAGGAAAACGCCAATTGCTCGACAAAGTCACCCCCCGACCTTCATATACAAAATAAGGAGCAAGACTTCTTTCGTCTCACTCCTTTTTCTTGTGGGCGCTGAGGGATTCGAACCCCCGACCCTCTGCTTGTAAGGCAGACGCTCTGAACCAGCTGAGCTAAGCGCCCCAATGAGGTCACCTCATCAAAATTGCGGTGCAAAGGTACGACAATCCCGCGACACATGCAAGTTTTTCGCCAAAAAAGTTTAACAGAAAAGCACGAAGAGTTAATAAAAGCAGAATTTCTAAACTCTAAACTCTAAACTTTAAACTTTTTTTCGTACCTTTGCACGGATTTTACACACCTTATATATATAAGTACACGGAATGAAGCATTTCAGACTAGTTGACAACCTGATGGGGTGGCTCACATTTGCCATCGCGGCCTACGTCTATTGCAGCACAGTAGAGCCCACCGCAAGTTTCTGGGACTGCCCCGAGTTCATAACAACAGCCTTTAAGCTGGAAGTCGGGCACCCACCTGGGGCACCCTTCTTCATGCTCACGGCCAACCTGTTCACCCAGTTCGTGAGCGACCCCACGAAAGTCGCGCTCATGGTCAACATGATGAGCGCCCTGTTCAGCGCCGCCTGCATCATGTTCCTCTTCTGGAGCATCAGCCATCTGGCCCGCAAACTGGTTGGCGAGAACGGCAGAGTGCAGAACCTGGCACAACTCATCACGGTAGAAGCCAGCGCACTGACCGGAGCCCTCGTCTATACCTTCAGCGACACCTTCTGGTTCAGCGCTGTCGAAGGCGAAGTCTATGCCTACAGTAGCCTCTTCACGGCAGTCGTCTTCTGGCTGATGCTCAAATGGGAAGACCACGCAGACCAGCCCGGAAGCGACCGATGGCTCATCCTCATCGCCTACCTTACCGGCCTGAGCATCGGCGTCCACCTGTTGAACCTGCTCTGTCTGCCGGCCCTCGTGCTCATCTTCTACTACCGGAAAGTGAAGAACGCCAACATGAAAGGCGCGCTCCTATCGTTGGTGGGCAGCGCAGTCCTCATTGCGGCTGTGCTCTACGGCATCGTCCCGGGTATCGTGAAAGTAGGCGGATGGTTCGAACTCCTCTTCGTCAACACCCTCAACATGCCCTTCAATACAGGCGTCATCGTATATATCGCACTGCTCGTCGGCATCGTACTCTGGAGCATCTGGGAGACCATCAAGCAAAAGAGCCGCATCCGCATGAACATCTCCTACCTGCTGAGTGTCGGC
>Ga0310694_10004620_pt1 | contig 13264 bp, 13 predicted proteins | sample 174DNAGHGhighgp2_FD_203884 | JGI IMG/M metagenome (GOLD analysis project Ga0310694, IMG submission 203884) | Sheep rumen microbial communities from Palmerston North, Manawatu-Wanganui, New Zealand - 1742 DNA GHGhigh gp2 (v2) (version 2) | ecosystem: Host-associated > Mammals > Digestive system...
ACGATCTGCTGTACGCTCACTTGTGCGTCTGCCAAGTCCTGTCCGTGGAAGAGGATGGTGAGCGGCGTGTGCATGTTCGTCCACCAACTCAGCGGTTCTACTTGCTCAATCTTCGGTGCGGCCGAGACGATCAGCGTCGCTGCCAGCGCGCATACTAATAGCATTGATTTTTTCATATTGTATAGATTTGATGATTTGGTATCGTTTCCAAAAACTCTTCATCTCCTTGGTCGGCGTCTGCAAAAACTCCTCCGTCCCTTGTTCGTCGATCCGCCCCAGCACCATGCCTACTGTGATCTTATGCGTGTCCAGTGCAGGTTGGTAGGTCCGTTCTTCTTCGCCCTCTTTATATACCTCTCTTAGGATCCCGGTCTCCACCATCCGGCTCAGCAACTGATTGACCAATCGGATCGGCAAATGGTCGCGAATAGCGAGTTCGTGTGCTGTGAGAGGTGCTTCGTCATTATCGAAGCGCTCGATAATGATCGAAAGCAGGTAGAGCATGATATAGTCTTTGTAGCGGCGGGACATACTGTTCAGGTCCTGCTCGTACTCATATTCCTCGTTGTTCTGGATCGCGTAACTCATCTGCGCACCGATGAGGATCAGCAGACTCGTGTATTGCAGCAAGGTCATCAGGATCGGCACGATAGCGAATGCGCCATACACGATACTCGTCCGGCTTAGCATCGCGATCAGGTATACCGACAGCATCTGCAGCAATTGGAAGAACGTACCCATGATCACACCGGGAATCAGCGCACTCATGAATCGCACTTTCGTATTCGGGATTGCAAGGTACATCACCGTGAAGAGCGTCCATACCATGAAGAACTGCAGCGTCTCCATCCCGTCTATGTCGCCTATAGCCGAATGGATGAAGATCGTGATACCTGCGCTGCAAACCGTTATCACCGGGATCAGCACCACGATCGCTATGTACGCCGTTATCTGGCGCAGTACCGAACGCGACTTTTGCACATTCCATATGCGGTTGAATGCACTCTCCACCGATTGGAAGAATGAATATACCGCCCAAAGGAGAATCAATATGCCGATCCCGATGAATACACCCCCTTGCGCGGTTTCTAAATATCGCTCCACCATCGCCATGATGGTCGGCACCAAGTTCGTCTCGCCGAGGAACGAAGCGTTGAGCTGCTGCTCGATGATATCCACCACGCCGAAACCTTTCGCTACCGCTACCACCATCGCCAGTATCGGTACCACGGCAAAGATAAGAGAGTAGGTGAGGCTCTTCGCTTTGTCATTCAGGTTCTTACTCGTGAACCCGCGCGCGACAAGAACGATCGTACGGATGATGATAAAACCGATCCGTTTGGGCCAACTCGTTATCTCCGTCGCCGTCCGACGCCACATGTCGTAGCGTACAAAATCTCGTATTTGGGAAATCTTTGTGCTTTTCATCTATTACCTATCATCTATCATCTATTCCCCGAGGGGAAAGAGCAAGCCTATAAGCCGGGTTCTGTACCCTTGCGGGCGTCTATCATTAATCTGACGCTTCCTACCCTCCGACTCACGCGAGCAACGCTCAGACATCGGTTTACTTGGAATTGCAGCCCATAGTATGCTCGTTTCACATTACTCGTCTCTGTAGCAGGGACCAAACATTGCTGCCTGACGGCCGTTAACCGCTATGGTGCTCTGTGCTGCCCGGACTTTCCTCACCCTTGCGGGCGCGATAGACCGGCTTACTCTATGAGCGGTGTACGGGAATCGAACCCGCCTCCTCGGCTTGGGAAGCCGATGCACTACCGATGTGCTAACACCGCAAATTCGCTGCAAAGGTACTGCTTTTTTTTGAGATATGCAAGAAAAATGCATTTTTTTTCATTTTTGTACCTTTGCATTCGATTTCCGACATGCCCGTTTTGCCCCTCATTTGTCATGTATATATAGCCAAATCAGACTGGCGAGAGAGAATCGAGAGAGAATCGGATCGGGGGAATCTCGAGATAAAGTCCTAATCAACACCTATCAAAACACTAATAAATATGGGAAGAGTAACATTAAATAAAAAGTACAAAAAGTATACGGGAATGCTCCCGCCTGCCGGACATCGTTTCTATCTCACCAACCGTTTCGGTGAAGAGGTCATTTCTTACATGCCCGAACATCGTGATCCGGACTCTGTAACGGATTTGGCCGTTACGGAGGAGTTTACAAAACAAATGTTATTTTATCAGCCAATAGTCTAAAATACTCATTTGACCAAATGTCTAACTCTGACGGGCGATCCACAAATGGGATTACATCTTGCTTCACTTGATGGATATCGGCCGTTATAAGACGCTCTCGTAATACCCGCATAAACTCATCCTTCGACACTTCTTGTCCGCTAAACTCACGGATTCGTTCTTGAAGATGTGTAAAGTTCAAAGGCACATTATTGCGAACATACCACTCAAAATCAAACCAATCGCGTCCCTTGATTCGCGTCTTCCAATTACGATAAACCAAAGCATGCATCTTACCTGCAAACAAGTCCGGTAATGTAAAACAACGTACCATCAGAGAGTACGGCTTCATCAGCAGTTTTTGTTCCGTATCAAACAGCAAGGGTGGATTGGTATCCAACTCTATCTTCACCTTAATGGTTTTCTCCGTCCGAAAAGCTATGTCGTAGGCCGAAGTATCTTCTTTGAGGAAAGCAGACTCCACGCGACCGAAGTTGAGTTTTTCTTTTTTGGTAATGACTACATCTTTTCCTGTGAGGGCAAATACATCGTGAATTGCCTGAAAATAGTTCTCGAGATGGACACTAGGATTCTTCTCTGTAAGTGAGAAATCCATGTCTTCGGAAAAGCGTGGCAAACTATGAAAGATGCGCAGACACGTACCCCCATAGAAAGCCGCATGTTCAAAGAATCCTCCTTTTTGCAGTCCGGCAAGCACGATTTGCTGCATCGTTTGATGCTGTGCATTGAGGCGTTGTTCGGCATTTTGCGGATTGTATGCCGCTACCATTTCGTCAAAAATAGTCATCGTTGGCATAGCGTTATCAGATTTTGTATGATCGTTTGCTTAGGCGCCACTTCGGAGATGGCTTGCAGAAGCGGTATGTTCATATTATGAAGCGATTCCATGTCAAAACGCATATCTTCCTCTAAGAACTGCTCCAGTCCTGTCAATGAATTTGGCACCTTAGAGGTAAAAAGAATCGTGTCCACAAGCGCCTTCTCCGGGGTTGCCATCAGATAAGAAGATAATCCTTCAGTGTGCGATGTAATACCGAGCGCGAAATAAGCTCGCCCGACATTATGGAACGCGAACGAACCGAATGCATTGCTAAAAATACGCGCGTGGCAGGTGGTGATATTTGTGACTAACCTCACCCGCTCCGGAATCAATCCATATTGCCGCAAAGCAAATTGCAAGGACACATAACTCGGAGCATAGAGATGGTTAGCAATAAGTCCTAAACAGGGTTCTTGCTGCGTGACTTCTTGCGAAACGATGTATAGACCACGCTTCAACGGGACAAGATATCCCTGTTCTACCCATAATTTAATCCTTGCATTCGGGTTGCAGTAGTCTGTGAGCAGCGACTTCAATACAGCGGTACTAACAGGTACGTTCCCAAACGGACGTAATATGCTCCAATTCGTAATCACGCTGCAAAATTACTGCTTTTTTCTGAAATATGCAAATAAAATCACATTTTTTACGTACAGAAAATGCATTTTTTCTGCATTTAGTATACGAGATTGCACTATTTGCATCACTTTTGCCAATAGCTTGACCTATGTTCCACTTTTAGCCAAAACTGTGCAACGGTACAAAGAATTTTTGATATATGCAAATAAATTGCCCAAAAATGCGACAAAAATGCAAATTATTCGTACAACGCGCTCATAGAAATCGCGCGCCAGGCGAAGGGCTAAACCGCCTATGCCCGAGCCCCTCAGAGGAAATCAATAAATTTCTACGATTTCGCGCTTGAGGCGCTTGGTGATTTGCGAGGGTAGGAGAGGTTGAACGCCATGCGTCTCCAAACCCGTGACGCGTTGCGTAGCCTTGACGTTGATGGGGATCTCGGCTTTGCGGGAACCGATGATATGGGCGTTAAGGATCATGTTTTTCTCCAGCGTATAGACTTTGTCATCGCGGCGCTGATAGATCGTATTCAGATCCACGGCCGCACGCAGTTTGCGCAGACGGAATTTCTCAATACGCTGCTCATCCATATTGAGCAGATTGAGCATCTGTAATTGGTCGGCGTTCAATTTAATGCCGAAAGGAATAGTTACTTTGACATCCGCGTGCTCGGAGAACCGGCGCACGGAGTAGGTTTTCGAATCGACGATATAATGGCGCTGGTACTCCATCTTAAAGAAACCGAGGTAGCGGCTGATCTTCTCGGTATGGGTCAATACGGTCTCACCTTCGGACTCATTGCTTACTTTCCAATGTTTGAGGTCGCCCATCGCTTCCTCGAAGTTATGTTTCATACCGCCCATCGCAAAGAGTGCACGGTGTACGACCACACCGGAGTCTATCGCGTTAGCGGCTTTACGCATGAATTTTTCTTTTTGCTTCTTCTCCATGCGTTCGATAGCATCGCCGGCCAATATCTCATCGGCTTCGGCGCGCTTGCGGCTATCGAAGAAACGCTTGCAGAACCGGCCTTGGAACTGTACGGAGTCGCGTCCTTCTTTTCCCGCTTCATGCAGCACGACGATATTCGCTATCATCTGCTCCATGCCCCAGGTACTGCCTTCCGATTGCATCCGCACATCGCTCACGACCTGGTACTGTGCGTTCTCTTTCGGGAACTCGTTCTCCATCTGCACCCATACAGCGTGGAGTAGGGCAGCCATCTGTTTGCGTTTGTTGCGTTGTTTATGCGCTTTGGCGGCCACAACGGTCTCTTGCAAGGCGATTGGTTGCTCATGCAGCACGATAGTAGCGGGTATGCTGTCCGCCTGACGGGTTAATTTGCCCGCAGGAACGGATAATTTCTCGTACCCGATGAAGGAAACGATCACCTCCGAATAGTCCGTCAGATCGGCGGTAAAGGCGAAATAGCCGTCGTTATTGGTAGCAGTACCGAACTCCGGCTGGGTCTGCGGATAAACGGTAGCATAGGGAATCGGGTGGTTGCTCTCGTCAACCACCCGACCCGTAAATGTGGTAATAAAACCTAGTATTACAAGGAGATTAATCACTTCTTACCTTTTGCGGCTTTCGGTTCTGCGGCTTTCGGCTCCTCTGCCGGTTTGTCGCATGCCTTCTGACCTTCGTTATGATAGATATTCACTACCTGCTCGCGGTTGTTCATGTAATTGAGCACCGCCGGATTATGCAGAATGAGGTATTTCTCGATATCCTCGCGGCTGAACTGGCTGATTGCTTCCAGATCTTCCTTCTGCGTACGGCTGTTGGTGTAATAACCTGCAAAACCGATCAAGGTAGCTTTGAACTTATTCGAAATAGCCATCGGACGGTATTCGATCTTGAAGATCGGATCAACCACCAGGTCGATCTTATTTTGCGTGATAGCCATGTAGCGGCATTCGTTCATCGCGTCATCCTTGATAGCATGCCATCCGGATGTTACCTCGATGCGCTTGGTGAAATCCGCACGAACATCCACTACGGACGGCGTAGCCTGGATGTCCTGACGGTTGATAGCTGCCTGACGGGCAGAGTATTGATAGGTGGAGCATCCGGTCAGAACCAGAGCGCCTGCACAAAGTGCAAAAATAAACTTTTTCATTGTATGTATTGATTAGAATGTTAAACCAAAACCAATGCCGTTCGCCGTTCTGTTGAGCGAGAAGGTCACTGTCTCCTGCTTGCGGAGCTTGTTGTAACGGGCTTGTCCTACTGCGAAGATAGGTACACCGGCATAAACAGTAATACCTGCACCGAGACCCATCAACACGATACCTGCCACTTCTTTCTCGGTGTTGGGCTCGTATTGGGGTTTACCAGAGTAACTAGTACCCACATAGTCTCCTTTAACACCTGACATAAATACCGGTAAACCAACGACAAGACACAGTGCAGCACCAGCTGCCATTACTCCGATACCGGCATTGCGCAGTTTCCGAGCCTTGTCAAGGGTGAAAGGGTTGTTAAACAAAGCAGCTTTTTGCTTCTTTGAGGTGGGTTGAATCAACAGAGAAGCCGGTTTAGCCTCTTCCTGCGGAGCAGAATATGCTTTGCCACCATTGAAGATGAAAGAGTCACCGATTTGTGCCTTCTGATAATAATGCTGCGGGAAATTCGGATCGTACAGCAATTTGTACTTCTCGATCTCCTCCAGCGTGTAGTTTTTAGACTCCTCAATACGAGTAGGCGCCTCTTTGTAATGACCGGCAAAACCGATGATCGTTGCGCGGAAGCGTTTCTTGAGTTTGAACGGGTTGTACTCAATCTTAAACATCGGGTCAACCACTACATCGATCTTGGATTCCTGAATACAGCGGAACTCAGCTTCGCTGACAGCATCTTTCTTGGTTAACTGGTAATCCGAAGTAGCAGTTACTTCGCGATCGTAGTTAACCGTCAGACCTGCCATCTGTTCCGTTGCACCGATAGACCGTTGACGGACATCCGTCTGACGAGCTGTGTACTGATAAGTCGAACAACTCATCATGGCTAGTGCTACGAGCAAAAGCGGGTAAATTTTAGATTGTTTCATTGTGAGTTTTATTAAAAGGTTAATAAATTCGACCGCAAAATTAGTACTTTTTTTTTATATATGCAAATTTTTTTGAATTTTTTTACTGTTTTTTTTGCAGCGCCGTATGCGCCATAACGGATAATACTTTCGTTCTGAGCAAATGAGGGTTTTCTATCGAGGGGGTGTCGAAAAAGTGCACAAAATCGCTTAAAATGCAAAAAAATGCATAAAAAACGCAAAAATATCGCGTGCGCGCTTGCACATGTGAAATATTTTTTGTAATTTTGCACGCGATTTTGGAAGGTAGAAATCTAATTTTAAAGTAAAATAATAACACAAATGGAAGAAAACAACGAATTGATTAAGAATGATCACATCATTCCTGTGAAGATCGATGAGGAAATGAAGTCCTCGTATATCGATTACTCGATGTCTGTGATCGTGAGCCGTGCGCTGCCGGATGTGCGCGACGGTTTCAAGCCTGTTCACCGCCGTGTGCTGTTCGGAATGAACGAGTTGGGTAACACCTCCGACAAGCCGACCAAGAAGAGTGCCCGTATCGTGGGTGAGGTAATGGGTAAGTATCACCCGCACGGTGATTCATCTATCTACGGTACGCTCGTGCGTATGGCGCAGCCCTGGGCAATGCGTTATTGTCTGGTGGATGGTCAAGGTAACTTCGGTTCTGTCGATGGTGATGGTGCTGCTGCTATGCGTTATACGGAGGCACGACTTTCGAAGCTGGCTGAAGAGATGCTGCGCGATATCGAGAAAGATACCGTCGATATGCAGAATAACTTCGACGACTCATTGAAAGAGCCGACCGTGCTGCCTTGCCGCTTCCCGAACTTGCTTGTGAACGGTGCCAGCGGTATCGCCGTAGGTATGGCGACGAACATGCCGACCCATAACCTGAGTGAGGTGATTGACGGCTGTTGCGCGTACATTAATAATATTAAGGCGCGCATGCACGATGAGTTCGTAGAGGAGATTACGGTGGAGGACCTGATGGAGCATGTGAAGGCTCCGGATTTCCCGACAGGTGGTACGATCTACGGCTATCAGGGTGTTCGTGACGCGTATGAGACCGGTCGCGGTCGCATAGTGATCCGTTCGAATGCGGACATCGAGACCGATGATAACGGTCGGGAACGCATCGTGATCACCGAGTTGCCGTACGGCGTGGTGAAGAACGAGTTGGTAAAGGCTATCGCAGAACTGGCGAACGACAAGAAGATCGAAGGTATCTCTGATATCCAGGACCACTCCAAGCGCGATATCCGCATCGTGATCGACGTGAAGCGCGATGCGAACGCTCAGGTGGTACTCAACAAACTTTATAAATTTACCGCCCTGCAGTCGAGCTTTGCAGTGAACAGCATTGCCCTCGTGAAGGGTCGTCCGATGCTGCTGAACCTCAAGCAGCTCATCGGCAACTTCATTGAGCACCGCATGGATGTCGTAACGCGTCGTACGCGCTATGAACTCAAGAAAGCCGAAGAGAAAGCGCATATCTTGCAAGGTTTGATCATCGCTGTCGATAACATCGACGAGGTGGTACATATCATCCGTGCAAGCCGTACACCGGCGGACGCTCAGTTGAATCTCGAGAAGCGTTTTGAGTTGGATAACTTGCAGTCCAAAGCGATCGTGGATATGCGTCTGGCATCGTTGACCGGTCTGCGTATCGATGAACTGAAAGCTGAGTACGAGGAGATCGAGAAACTGATTGCTCATTTGAACGAACTGCTCGCTAACGAGGAAATGCGTTATGATGTGATCAATGCCGAACTGCTTGAGATCAAGGAGAAATACGGCGACGAGCGTCGTACCAAGATTGTGAAGATGGCTACCGAGTTTAATCCGGAGGATATGTACGCCGACGACGATATGGTCATCACTATCTCGCACCTCGGTTATATCAAGCGTACCCCGCTGGCTGACTTCCGTCAGCAGACTCGTGGCGGTATCGGTTCGAAAGCCGGTAGTGCCCGCGATCAGGACTTCATCGAGTATGTTCACCAGGCTTCGATGCACTCGACCATGATGTTCTTCACTGAGATGGGTCGTCTGTACTGGCTCAAGGTATATGAGTTGCCGGAGGGTAACAAACAGTCCAAGGGTCGTGCTATTCAGAACATGATCAATCTCCAGAAGGGTGATAAGGTTCGTACCTGCATCAATGTCAAGGGTCTCAATGACCAGGAGTATATCGAGAACCACTACCTCATCTTCGTGACCAAGAACGGTTTGATGAAGAAGACCACGCTGGAAGCTTACAGCCGTCCTCGTGCCAACGGTATCATCGCCCTCGGTCTGCGTGAAGGCGACGAACTGATCGGTGTAACGCTGACCGACGGACAGAGCGAGATGCTCGTGGCTTCCTACAACGGTAAAGTATGCCGTTTCAACGAAGGCGGCGTGCGTCCGATGGGTCGTGGAGCTACCGGTGTGAAAGCAATAACTTTGGAAGAAGATGGTCAAGATCGCGTGATTGGCACGGTTTGTGTAGAGAAGAATACAGACAAGACGATCCTTGTTATTTCGGAGAACGGATTCGGTAAGCGTACAGCACTCGATGACGAGGAAGGCAATCCGATCTATCGTGTGACGAACCGTGGTGGTAAGGGTGTCAAGACCATCGAGATCACGGAGAAGACCGGTCACTTGGTAGGTATAGAAGCCGTAACTGACGCAGACGACCTGATGCTAATCACCAAGTCCGGTACAGCGATCCGCATGGATATATCCACGATTCGTCAGACCGGTCGTGCCGCACAAGGCGTCAAACTGATCGAACTCCAGAAGCGTAACGACAGCCTCATGAGCGGTTGTATCGTTCCGAAAGAAGAGGACGAGAATGGTGACGCTCCGCTGAATGGTGAAAATGATGCAAATGATGAAAATGATGAAAACAATAACGAAACAAACGAATAAATTATGAAGAAAAGTTTGATTTTGGCAGCACTCGTGCTGATAAGCGCAGGCTGCTTTGCACAAAAGAACCCCGCCACAAAGAAGGCGAAGAGTTATGCATTGTCTGAGACTCCGGACTTCGCTGCCGCCCGTACATTTATCGCAGATGCACTGGATCAAGAGCCTACTGCAGAGACCTATTACTGGGCCGGTATGATCGGTTACAAAGAGGCGGAACGCGAGAATATCAACCAGATGATGGGTGGTGCCGCTAATGTAGCTGTAGAAGGTACGGCGGTAGAAGAGAGTATGGAGTACTGGCTCAAAGCGGACGAACTGGCACAAGTGTTGGTACCGAACAAGAAAGGTGTAATGGTTCCTACCGACCCGAAGATGCGCGGTAAGATCGCCAAGATGGTACTGGAGTACTATAAGAACCAGGATCTCGTTAAATACGGCGTACTGCTCAATGAGAGTCGTGATTTCGAAGGTGCTTACAAAGCGTTCAAGATGCATGTATCGATTCCTGATCTGGCTATGATGCAGGATGAGAAGTTGCAGAAAGAGATGCCGCGTGATACGATCTATGCGCAGTACAAATACTATGCTGCTATCTTCGCTATCCAGGCTGAACTGCATCCCGAGGCTATCGAATTACTTGAGCAACTTAAAGACGGCGAGTACGAGGCTATTTCTACCAACCAGTTCCTCTATCAGGAGTATGTGAATGTGAAAGATACCGTTAAGTTCGTTGAGACGCTGCAGAACGCTATCGCTCGCTTCCCGCAAGAGCCGTGGTTCCTGCAGAACCTGATCAACTACTACATCTTCTCCGGTCAGGAGACAACGGCTATCAATTATCTGGCTACCGCTATCGAGCGCGAACCGAATGTAGCGCAGTATCATCTGATTAAGGGTAACCTCGATGAGAACCAAGGTAACTACGAGGAGGCGCTTAAGGACTTCGACAATGCGCTTGCACTCGATCCGACGATGGCTGACGCAATGGCAGGTAAGGGTAGGGTTTATTACAACCAGGCTGTCAAGCTGAACGAGGCTGCTGCGATGATCTCTGATAACAAAGAGTACAAGAAAGCTCTCGAGGAGATGAACGCTGTCTTCAAACAGTCCCTGCCGTACTTCGAGAAAGCACACGAGATGGCTCCAGAAGAGCGCACCTATCTGCAGACGCTCAAAGGTCTCTACTACCGCTTTGGAATGGATGCGCAGTATGAGGCTGTCAGCGAGAAACTCAGTAACCTCTAATGGGACGAATTCTCGCAATAGACTACGGTCGTAAACGCACAGGATTAGCCGTTACGGATATTCTCCGCATAACGGCTAATCCGTTGCTTACGATTGAAACCAAAGAACTGATGAACTGGTTAACCGATTACTTTGCCAAAGAACCGGTAGATGAGGTAGTGATCGGTCATCCGACACAAATGAACGGCTCCGATTCGGAGAGTATGAACTATATACGACCCTTCTTGGGCGTATTCAAGAAAACCTTCCCTGACAAACCTATAACTATGTATGACGAGCGCTTCACATCGGTCCTGGCGCATCGGGCGATGATAGACGGGGGTATGAAGAAAAAAGACCGACAAGACAAAGCCGTGGTGGATAAGATCGCCGCGTGCATTATTTTGGAAGACTATTTGGAAAGCAGACTATGATATTACCTATATATTTGTACGGTCAGCCCGTACTGAGAAAAGAGGCTGAGGAAATAGAGAACACACCGGATTTGAAGCAGTTCATTGCGGATATGTATGAGACGCTGACCGGCGCGGAAGGATGCGGTTTGGCGGCTCCGCAAGTAGGCAAACCCTGGCGACTCTTCGTGGTCGATGGTTCGGAACTGGCGGAAGACTATCCCGAGTGCAAAGATTTCAAACGGGCGTTCATCAACCCCGAATTGATCGAGGAGTCCGAGGAGACCTGTACCTATTCCGAGGGATGTCTCTCCTTACCCGGTATCAGTGAGAATGTGGTGCGCCCGAAGACGGTCACAATGCGGTACCTCGATGAGGACTTCAACGAACATGAAGAGACCTTTACGGACTTCCAGGCGCGTATCGTGCAGCATGAGTACGACCATCTGGAGGGACATGTCTTCACCGATCGTATATCGCCGATTCGCAAGACCTTCGTCCGCAATAAACTGGCTGCTATTGCCAAAGGCAAAACCGGTGCTCGGTATAAATATCGTCGTAACTGATGGATTGGTTAAATGTGATATTGATGGCCATTGGTTTGGCGATGGACTGCTGTGCGGTGAGTGCCGTACAGGGTCTGAACGAACGCCAATGGCATCCGCGGGCCATCCTCATGGCGGCTATCTTCGGCCTTTTCCATACAGGTATGCCTATCGTCGGGTATTTGGCCGGCAATCTCTTCGTGTCTTTCATGCAGACCTATGCCCCATGGATCGCCCTTGCATTGCTTGGTTTTCTGGGTGCTAAGATGATATGGGAGTCGTATCATGAAGAAGGATGCAACAAAACCGCTAATTGGAAAGTATCCAATCTGCTGATGTTGGCCGTTGCAACGAGTATAGATGTGTTGGCAACAGGCTTGCTTTTTGTCCCGTATCCAGAATGGTTGATACCGTCCGTACTCACCATCGGTTCGATCACCGCCCTCTTCTCGCTGGGCGGCTATCTGTTAGGTGTGTATGTAGGTAAACTCAAACTGAATATGGAACTCATCGGAGGCCTTGTGCTGATCGGTTTGGGTGTTAAAATTTGCTTGGAAGGTATATGTTTGTAATCGGCAATAACACATTGGTCAGCCTCGATGTGCTGGAGAAAGAGTTCTGTTGTGACCTCGATACCTGTCGCGGGTGTTGCTGCATCGAAGGCGATGCAGGCTGTCCTGTTACCGATGAAGAAGTGGAGCAGATCAAATCTCTCCTTCCGCAACTCCTACCGCAGATGACCAAAGAGGCGCGAGCGGTAGTGGAGCAACAAGGGCTCTCGTACCTTGACCCCTCCGGTGAACAAGTGCTCTCTATCGTCAATGGCAAAGATTGTATCTTTGCCCGTACCGACCATAACGGCTGGTGTTACTGCCTGATAGAGAAAATGGGTTTTACCAAACCGATATCGTGTGCGCTCTATCCGATACGACTCACCAAAGTGGGCGAATACACCGGAGTTGAGTACCATCGCTGGGATATCTGTCATTGTGCACGACTCTTGGGTAAGAAGAAACATATCCCGCTGTATCAGTTCTTGAAAGCACCGCTTATCCGGCGTTTCGGACAGGCATGGTACGATGAATTGGAATTAACCGCTAATGAATGGCGTAAGCAAATGATGAAATGATGCGAATGATGAAATGATAAAAGCAGAGATAATTACTATAGGTGACGAGTTGCTTATCGGGCAAGTGGTGGACACCAATTCCGCCTGGATGGCCGAAAAACTGAATGAGATCGGTATCGAACTCTATCAGATCACATCCGTGCATGATGACCGGGCACATATCATTGCGGCCCTGAATGAGGCGTTCAGCAGAGCCGATATCGTGTTGACTACCGGTGGACTCGGTCCTACCAAAGATGATATCACCAAGCATGTGCTCTGTGAGTATTTTGACACACACCTTATTGAAGATACACGCGTGCGTGCGCATATAGAAGATCTGTATCGTGACCGACCCGATGTGCTCAACCGTCTGACAGCC
>Ga0310694_10004621_pt1 | contig 13262 bp, 14 predicted proteins | sample 174DNAGHGhighgp2_FD_203884 | JGI IMG/M metagenome (GOLD analysis project Ga0310694, IMG submission 203884) | Sheep rumen microbial communities from Palmerston North, Manawatu-Wanganui, New Zealand - 1742 DNA GHGhigh gp2 (v2) (version 2) | ecosystem: Host-associated > Mammals > Digestive system...
TCGTGTTCGTTTCAGCGGCACAAGACCTAAAGAGTTAGAATGGAGGTAGTATGCTTAACAAGATAAGCGCGTTAAAGAAACTTGCATATGGCGGAAGGATCTTCATCCCCAAGGCAATTAGGAAATACTATGGCGGAGCGGAGTTCGTTAGCGCTCCTCCTGAAAAGAAAAACCAGATGCCTATAGGTGGAGGAATATATTCCCCTCCGCCCGTACCTGGCATTCCGGATGCGACGCCTGATGCAGGAAGTGCCACGCTTCAAACTCCAGGCAGCGCTGCGAATCCAGCGCTTGGGAGTACGATGCGGGCTCCTATTGGCGGATCGTACATGGACCGCATAAAAGGTTTTATACAAAAACATAGTCCGAACCATATGCCTTCAATGAATACCCAGAAGAATCCGGAAGACATAGGTGCGCCAAATAACAGATTCAGGAAATGGCGCCCTTATAAGTACAAGACGAACGATATGCGCGCCAAGCCTCCGGCTTCAGGAAACGTGCAGTATCTTTGACATGAAAAAAGAAATTTTGTATCATTTATCTGTGTCAGCCAAGTTAGCCGAAAAGTACGACATGTACAAGCCGGCGACCGACGGCGCAGGCAAGGAAAACGAAAAAATCGACTAACAGACAAGGAGTCAAGATGGCAATCAAGCTGAACGAGTTCATCGACAGGTTCAAGGCTATGGAGAAGGTGGCGAACGAGACGCTCGCGGCCGATCCTGAAGCGCTTGTCGGTGTCGATTCGATGCCGGGTTCCGAGCATGACAAGAAGGTGCCGGCAGATGCGAAGAAACCCGACGAGGAGGTCGCGCAGGGCCAGCCTGCGGGCGCCACCACGGCAGAGGGTGCTGTAAACGGGGGCGACGCGAAGCCTCTCAACGAGGGCAAATTCGAAATGGACGAGCCCCTTCTCAATCCTGAGCAGAAGCCGCTCGTGACGGACGATGCCCTGACGGCAAAGACGGCAAACGCCCGTCTTACGAGCCTTGTCAGCGACCTTCTCGCCGATCTTAACGGGACGCAAAAGGAGGCGCAGTGCTGCTCCGATAGCTGCGCCACTGCAAAAGCGCCTGAAAAGAAGGAAGGCGACAAGGATGATGCCAAGAAGGACGATGCCAAGGGTGAAAAGAAGGCCAGCAAGGAGAACGCGATCACTCTCGACGACGAGACGATCGCGAAGCTTGCCGCCGCGCAGGTTGCATTCGCCAATGGCCGAAATGCCGCAGAGGCCGTCATGAAGCAGGCGTCCGCCGGCAATCGCTCTTCCGATGCTCGCGCTCTTGTCAAGGCGGCTTGCGTCAAGGCCGCTCAGGATGCCGGTCTCGCCCCTGCAGAGGCAGAGGCCGCCGCAGACAACGCGATGATGGCCGCAGGAATCCCTCCTGAGGCCCCTGTCGCTGACGCGGCCGCAGACGCTGGGGCCGCAGACGCCGCAGCCGCGGAAGCTGCCGCTGGCGACGCGAAGGCCGCCGCCGAAATCCCCGAAGACGTCACGGAAGAGGAGCTTGCGACGGCGATCGTCGACCTCGTGTCTTCCGGAGAGCTCGACCCGGACACCGCAAAGGCGCTCGTCGAGGAGATCGCCGGAGATGAAGGCACCGCCGGTCCTACCGAGGATCAGGCCGCCGAGATCATCGCGCAAGGTCTCGAGAGCGGCGAGATCACGCCTGAGCAGGCGCAGGAAATCGCGGCCGCCGTCGAGGGCGGAGACGCCGCAGGCGCCGCTGAAGCCGCCGGCGAGGCAGACGCTGGGGCCGCAGGCGCCGCTGACGCGGCCGCCGCGATACAGGACGCTCAGGACGAGGCGCAAGGAGCCGCCGACGCCGAAGAGGCCATGAAGACGGCCGCGGCCATGATCCGCAAGAATGCGCTCAACAAGGTCGCTTCCCACATCGTTGAGAAGCGCGCGGCGGCCAAACTTCCTGCCAAGGGCTCGAAGGTGATGGCGAAGGTCGCGTCGATCCTTCAGGAGAAGGTCGCGCAGAAGAAGGCCTCCGCCAATCAGTCCGACGAGTCTGAGGCGAAGTACATCGCAGGCTTCAAGAAGAAGGCTGCCGAGATGGGCGTAGATCCGTCCGCGCTCGCCAAGTACGTCGTCGAAAGCCAGGCCAAGTAACGGCGAGGTGCAGTTCCATGGGCGCAAACACCAAGATTGAGAACGGACTTCCTCCTGAGGCCAAGGAGCTTCAGAAGGAGGCCCGGATCCTCGACCTCTGCGACCTCGCGAAGCGCACTACGGAAAAGCTCGCCGAGGCCGAGGCCGAGATCGGGGAAACTAGAAGGAAACTTAGGAATTTCGTTGAGGCCCGTGAGTGCTTCAACAAAAAGGCCGCGCACGCCGCGAAGGTTTTGGCCGGATGCGGCGCGATCGAAAACGACAAGGTTGACGAGTTCGTCAGCAAGGTCGCGGAGGATCCAAGCGGGGTCTGGGGACTGGTCGAGAAGATGGCGGAGAACATCTCCGCGCCCACTCTCGGCGGCGCCTCGGACTTCCCTTCCTCCCGATGCGTCGATGATCCGTGGTCTAGGCTGGTCCTCGGCGAGCGCCGGGGATCGGGATATGTGGACTGACGCACGGGAAGGTCCAGAACAGACAACCAAAACCAAAAAAAACAAGAGGTAAAATAATATGGGATGGTTTAGCCCAGTAAAGGGGTCTTACCCCAGCCTCGCCCAGGTGGACAAGACGTTGCCGCTCGCGAGCGGCGTCGACTCCATCGAGCGTGGCATGGTCGTTGAATTGTCGAAAGACGCTGACGGCAATCCTGTGTGGGATCTGTCCAAGAATGGGAGCGGCATTGTCTATGTCGCTCTTACGGACTCGAACGATCCTACCGCTGGATTCGCCGGGACGTCGTTCGATCCTAAGGGCGGCAAGCCTGCCATCACGGCGATCGACCTTCATCAGGACGGCGAGTACGAGACTGACATGATCGACGGCGACGGCTTCGAAGTCGGAGGCTATGTCGGCGTTGCCGACGGGATGTTCATTGCTCTTGCTTCCGATTCCCAGAGCGCCAAAGTCGGCGTCGTTACGGCGGCCCCGAAGTCGCGCTGGATCAACAACGCGATCGCGACGCCTCCAGGCGAGAAGGACCGCCGTCTTGCGTACCGCACCGGCGCGCGTTCCAAGGTCATCCGCTTCAAGACCATTGCGTAAGGAAGGAGACTGACATGTACAAGGAATCCAAAGAGCAGATGATCGACGCCAACCTCATGACGATGATCAGGGAAGGCGGCAAGTCCAACATCGAGAAGGTGGCCCAGGCCGCGTCCGACGTGACGCGCATCCAGATCCGCGAGGGTTCGTTCGCGAACAAGATCCTCCCGCCCGAGACGATCGGCAACGAGCGTCTCACGAAGACGATGACCGAGGACCTTATCGTGATCGACGACCTCGAGCCTGATTCGCCCGGCGCGAAGTACGTGCCGTTCGAGACGGTTCCCGAGGGCGAGATCATCACCGGCTCGCGGTACATCACGCCTATGGCGCGCATCGTCACGCCGAAGTTCACGAAGGACATCGACCAGCTGCGCACGTACGACTACCCGATCCGCAAGATCCTGACCGACAACTCGATCAAGGACGGCATGGCGACGCACGACCGCAAGTTCATCGATACGGTTAACTCGATCGTGTTCAACACGCTCCGCGGCCCCGGCACGGCACATCCCGTCACGGGCAAGATCCAGTTCATGGACTTCGAGGAGGGCCTCAACCGCGACACCTTCGCCGAGGCCACCAAGATGCTGCCTCGCGGCAACGCCGCCGGCAAGTTCGTCGCGCGCAACTACCTCATGCTGTCGCATGAGAACACTCTGCGCGACGTCCTCAAGCTCGGCCGCGACGCGATCGGCGGCGACCTCGCCGAGGAACACTGGAAGAACGGCCTCACCGAGTCGTCCATCATGGGCATCAAGTGTGTCACGACCATCAAGAACAACCTGGTCCCGGAGGGGTACATCTACTTCTTCGCGGAGCCGTCGTTCCTTGGCCACAACTACACGCTGACCGACTGGACGATGTACCTCAACAAGGAGGCCTACTTCATCTCGTGGTTCAGCTACTGGCTGGGCGGCTTCTCGTTCGGCAACATCGCCGGCATGGCGCTCGCGCGCTTCGGCGAGGCCGCCAAGAAGGAGCCGTTCGAGGAGAGCTCCGGCGGGTCGTACAGCGGTTCCGACACGATCGCTGAGGCCGGCTGGCATGCCCAGCTCTAACGACGCGCGCCCATGACAGGGCGAGTCTAGACCAGGCGGGGCCGGGCTGTTGTCCCGACCCCGCCTGAACTTGTACAAAGGAGACGCCTGATGGCTAAACTAGACCTTGAGAAGATGTTCGAAGCGGGAGCGAGGAGTTTCGCGTCCGAGAGCGGGTTGTGCGAAAAGGACGCGGACGCCGTGTCAGAGATGTGCAAGCAAGCCAGAAGGCGCCGCCAGTACGACGAAGACGACGACGAGGATGAAGGTACGTGGTGGAGCAGAAACAAGGGGTGGGTGCTCCCGTCTTCCATCGGACTAGGAGCTTTTCTTTTGGGCGGTTCGGCAGGAAGGTACGGTCGACCTGACTGGAACCATTTCGCGAACGCCGGGCGGCTGACACTTGAGGCCCTTCAGAAGCTTCTTGGGATTCCTAATTCCGCGTACTGGCGATCGATGACGAAAGCAGACCCAAGAAAAATTGCCATTTCGGATGCTAAGAGCAAGGAGACGAAGGAGCTTGACGATCTTTTGTCGTCCAAGTATGACGTCCCGAAGACTAAAGGAGGCTCTACCGGTCCTCTCTTCGGCTCGACTTTGCCTGGAAGGATGGGAGAGATCCCTAGGTCGGACAGGGCTCTCGTCATCCATGAGCCGGATGCCGGCGAAACAGAATAAAAGCCAGAGGGGCAATGATGGCCACTTCAGTCGAAGACAGGTACGGGAACAAGATATATCCGGCGGGGAACGACTGCTCCATGACGGACATGGAGGTAAGGATATTCCTGAGAGACACCGATCCAGAGGCGAACCTCCTTCTAGAAGACTTCGAGTTCAGCCCCGAGGAGATACGCACGGCGATGAACATCACGGTCGACAGGTGGAACGACACGCCTCCAGAGATCTACCGCATGGACTACGACAAGTTTCCTTTCAGGTCCATCCTTTTGCTTGGAGTCGCGTCTAACCTGCTGTCGATGGCAGCTCACAGGTACAGGCGAAACAGCCTTGCCATACAGGCCGGCGGAACTTCCGTGAACGATCAAGACAAGTCCGCCCAGTACGACCAGGCCGCAGCGCGCCTTAGGGACGAGTACCTTCATATGATCCGCACGAAGAAACGAGAGCTTAACTCCAACCTAGGATGGGGATGGGCCTGATTTGTTTCCGTTTTGATATAATATCTCTAGAATCAAACCGTAGGAGAAGCGATGGCAAGACCGACTTTCGATTCGTTGAAGCTCAGACCGTCCGTAGGGCGCGATACAATCTTGTTCAAGGAGGCGCAGGCAATGCCAGGCGAGCCGCCAGGAGGCATGCCCCCAGAGGTCGGGCAGTCGCCTCAGACAGGCAATCCGGACGAGATGCAAGCTCCTGAATCCGCCAACCAGCGACAGTTCGAGGACGATTTCGGGTCTCTCGCCTACCAGTTCGTCCAGGACCGCGCTCCTGCACTTGTACCATACATGCTCGGGTTCGAGGTCGTCGACCGCAACGAGGACGGGTCGAAGGCCGTCGGGATATTCGGATACAAGGTAGACGACGACTTCTACTACATCCCCTGCTTCTTCCTGAACAACCAGGTGCGCGGCGTCGACATGATGCTGAACAAGAAGACGAACCAGTTCGTCCCTCTCACGGAAAAGTGGATAGACTACGTCGTCAACAAGCACTCTATCAGGATCGGATCTCCTGCAAGCAATGACGTCAGGGACACGATGAGGAACCCGGACCTGACGTTCGTCCAGCGCCCTCAGACGGCCCTTGGAAAGATCGCCGAGGATTCGGCTCCATGGACTCCAAAGGAGGCCTGGAGGCATATCAAGGAAGCTACGGCGAAGATGCTGAAAGACCCTCTGTTCAACGAGATGCTGTCAGGGGCTGTCAGCAAGGGTGCCGTCGAGAAGTCAGCCGAGTCCATCTACATGAAGGACTTCATGAAGAACGCCGGCGGCCCGGAGTGCATGAAGAGCCTTATCGGCGCCATGCGAGACGTCGATTTCGCGAACGCGTATCTCTCTCTCTACAAGGACGCTGAAGCCGTTTTCACGGACGAGCTCGTGAACGCGAAGATACACGTCGATCGCATGAGGAAGCTGGCGGCGGAGCGCCCGAAGGTGCGCATCGTGGATTCTGCGGAAGGCCTTGTAAAGGCCTCTCAGGACACGCCTAAAACGGACGTCGGGGAAGAGGACGGGCCGCTTACGGTAGAGGAGAACGCACGTCAGATCGTCGAGCACGACTTCACGATAGAGGACTCTCGCCCAGACGAGGACGTAGCCGACGTCACGGAAGACAAGGCCCTCGTAGACTTCGAGCACAGGTTCAATCCTCCGGACGGAGTCGGGAAATACAATTTCATGATGTCGGACGGGGTTCCGAGAGAAGGTGTCCTCCTGAAGGCCGTCGTGTCTCCGTCTTGCGCCAAGGAAAAGACGTTTGTCGTGTTCGAGGACGACGGATACGTTCTCGCCGAGGCAAGCCCGAGGTCGATCGTGACGACCGAGTTCGACGAGGAGTCTGCAAATGACGAGGCCGCGGATGCCGTCAAGGCGCTCTATGGCAAGGCGATTCCGATGTCTGACATCGAGGTAGGCGGCGAAGAGACGAAGCCTTACCTGTTCATAGACGACAAAGGCAATGCGGCCGGACCGTTCGGAATCAGGTTCGTCCTCTCAGACGGAGACAACGTCAGGTTCGGAACCGGAGATAGCTGGGGCGTGTCAATTGAGACTCCGGACAGCAACGGGCTGAAGGAGTCTTACGGATTCATGGACTGGGACCTTTCGGACAAGTTCCACGACAAGGACGGACGGGAGAGAGAAGGCTTGGCCGGATATCGCCCTTGCGAGGCGTGCGGGATCGACGAATTCATTACCGTAGGGTCTTTCTCAGGTCTTCCGAAGGCGACAGGGGCAGGAGTTATCGTTCCGAACGACTGGAAGGCACTCGAGCTGAAGGTCGTAAGAAGGCATCCTCCTTATGTCGAAAACGAAAGCCCGTCCGACCGTCAGGTCCGCGAGGCGAAGTGCGAGAAGGAGTACGCGGAATTCAAGTCGAAGTACACGTTCGCGAGCGCGATCGACATCCTCAATGAAATGAAGAGCCAAGGCGTCGAGCGCATCAAGGTAGCGTCTGACGGAGTCGAGTACAGCTTCAAGGTTGACGGCGCGCCGAGGATCCGCGGGCAGATGGGGTACAAGGAGGCTTCCGTAGAGCTTGTCACGAGGTTCGGCCTCCGCCCGAGGAGAGCGTTTTCAGTCTTGTCTAAGGCGGCTTCAGAAGGATGCGCGAGGCTTCTTGTGAAGGTGCCGTCACTTTCCAAGACGGAGAAGCGTGCCCAAGACAACCTTGTGAACGTCGCTATGCCTGCCCCTCTCGAGCAGATACCGTCGGTAGACCCGTACACGGGGATCCCGGTCTACCAGTCTCCGTACGTCGACATGACGCAGGGCCAGTACACGGGCGTACCCGGCCTGCCTCCCGAGGGAGGGATGACACGCGGGATCAACGTCGGCGGCGAGATGGAGCGTACGATGGGGCAGGACGAATACCCTGACGAGCACAACGACTCGATGGACGGAGCGCTCCCGATCGACGAGGAGGCTCGCAGGCTTGCCGAGGAGGCGGCCGCAGCAGGCCAGAGGCACGTGTTCGACCAGGCGGCGATAGGTGGCCTCGCGAAGGTGTACGACGTCGCAGGCGTTGTCGATTCGTACATCCCTGACTTCATGGATACGATCGACAGGCTCGGCAGGATCCTGTTCCTGTTCTACTGGAAGCACGAGGACTTCAACCAGCGCTACGGGAACGACGACATGGTCCAGATGGAGGACCAGCTCAGGAACGTGTTCAAGCAGATGGGCGAGCTTACGCTTAGCCTCAAGGAAAAGGCAGTGCACAAGGACTGATGAAAAAGAAAAACAAGGAGAATAAGAATGGCTAATGTCGAAGCGTTGAAGAAGCTCGCGTCCGACGATGTCAATAGCATCTCAATCGTCGAATCTGTGAAAAAGGCGCAGGCGAAGTCTGGCATCTGGGGCGGCGTCATGGACGCGATCAACGCCGCAAAGAAAAAATGGGACGAGCTAGACCCTAGCTACAAGCCGCTCGTAGGAAGCCTTGTCGGAGGCGGTGTCGGAGCAGGTGCCGGCGCGCTTGCCGGGAAGATGCTCGGGTTCGGTGCAGGGCATGGTGCGCTTGCAGGCCTTGGCCTTGGCGGAATCGGCGGCGCGCTGTATGGGTCTGGCGAGGCTGGCGGACAGATCGCATCAGAAAAGGATAGGCAGATCGAAAATCTTGCAGGGCAGATCGCGGCAAAAGAGCTCGGAGCGAAACTTCTTGACAAAGGAAAGGTGCCAAATCCTAAGGTCAGGAAGATCTTGGACATTAACAAGCAAATGTCAGCGGCGAAAAACAGAAGCGACCAGCAGATGATTGCGAAGCTGAAGGCGAGGCTCAGCATGCTCGGAAACGAAGCATCCTCGCCGCCTCAAGACGATGTCCAGGTGGACACTGACCTGTAAGGTTCATGCATGCCATCCGAATCTCCATTCTGCGCGTTCAGGATCTCGCCGAACTACCTCGGCGGGTTCCTGTATTCGTGGGAGATCTCGGGAGGCTTCAACGATCCGGCTCCTTGGACGTTTTTCGTTCAGAAGGGACCTACCGGCGAAGGGCCGTGGGAGACGATCTCGCCTGAACTCGTCAACGTGATAGCATGGCGCGACGAAGGGGGTAAGAACCTCTACGGGAAGTCCAACGTCCTGTTTTTCCGCGCTGTTCTGTCGACGCCGAGAGGAATGTACTTTTCGAATGCGATACAGCCTTACGGAGATCTTCCGAGGCGAGAGTACCTTCTCGCGAGGGAGATAATAAGGCGCGAGGCGCTTCGGGCAAGGGTTCTCGCAGGCGTTGAGTGCGACGTGTACGTAAGATCGACTTTCGGACCGAAATGTACCTATTGCATAGACCCGGTCACTGGAGATGTCCGAGACTCTCACTGCAGGAAGTGCTTCGGAACCGGACGCTATCCGGCCTACTTCGGCCCACACAGGATGATGCTCTCGTTTTCGACAGATTCGTCACACTCGAAGACGAATTCCAACGACGGCACGCACGAGACAAGGTCGTTCGAGGCGTTGGCCATCGGAAACCCTGTCCTCAAGAAGGGGGACGTGGTCATAGACAGGGCTCAGGACAAAAGGTACGTCGTCGGCATCGCGAGCGTAGTCTCGGAGGTAAGGCGCGTTGCATGCCTTCAGAGGATTGGATTTGACGAGGCACCAATCAGCGACTCCGTATACAGGATTGGAGAGCAGGATGCGGACGATGAAGAGTAGAAAGTGCGATAAGGGCGACGCGTGGAACGGCGTCTCGCAGGAAGAGGTTCAGCCGTGGCACAGGCTAGGAGGCGTCGAGCACATATGCGAGCTGAGAAAGAGCGCGCAGGTGCTTTACGCCATCTTCGTCACGATCGTAAGGGCGATCTACGCAGGAAAAAAAGGAAGGACTTTCGGATGCCCTGACGTCTTGTGGAGGCCGGATCCTCAGAAGACGGAGCTGTGGATCGACACCGAGCTAAGATGGGAGGACCAGCGCCCAGACTTCACGCCTGCCATATTCGTCAGCCTTGGCAGCCTAAAGTACGAGCCCATACCGACTCTCGACATGCAGGCCCGCCTGACGATGAGCCGAGACGCCGAGCGCCACTACGAGAGGATCTGCAGCGGATCCGCGCAGATCTTGCATGTGTCGGACAAGGCAGGCGCCGCGTGCTCGCTTGCAGACAACACGGAAAACTACCTTTCGTCTCTCCAGGACCAGATCGGAGACGAGTACTGCTTCGATCATTTCTTGGTAACAGGGAGACTCCCTCGCCAGCAGAAGGAGCAGGCGCAGACGGCAGGGAAAGGAAAGTACGTTTCTGCCGTCACGGTACAGTTCGACTACACGGACGCATGGGACGTCAAGTACGAGACGCCGATACTGAAGGCCGTGTCTGCGATAGACTTTGGCGCGCCTGACGTCGACGAGGACGGCAACTTGGTCGGAGGGATCGAAATAGCCGGAACGGACATCGACTCGACAAACGTGGCGTTCACGATAGAAGGCGAAGATATCTCAACGGAGACCGATACGCCTTTAGACAAATAGGCTCATATTTGATATTATTTTTCTTGAACGGAATCGAACAACCAGGGCACGGCCCGGAAGGAGCGAGATGGCATATCAGAGACCGATGGTCACGGTAGACCAGAACATGACGACGACGCCGACTTCGATCGAGCGTCCTCAGCCCGCATTCATTTTCGGGCCGAACTATGAGCTTCACCGCTACTCGGACGATTACGAGAAGGCGGGCACGTCGATCGGCATGTGGGAGGGCGCCGCCATGCAGAATGTGGCGTATCCTGGCGCGATGGACGCGGACAAGGTCGATACGGGCTACACGAAGCTCTTCGGCGACAACGTGGTCGTCCAAGTCGCGGATCTCGGCGCGGCTCAGCTTCCCGAGAAGAACTCGAATCCTTCTGACGTCGGGATCAACGGCGGCTACACGAAGCTTCTCTTCTCCGGAAAGAAGTACGTCAACTACGACAAGGACGGGAATCCGGTGGATAATAGAGACGCGGTCGTTCGCCGCAACCTCGAGAAGGGCGACGTGCTCGTCGTGACGTACGGTGATGACAAGATCGTTACGAAGATCACGGACGTCGCCTATTCGGCGTCTTCGTGGGAGCTCGAGGACAGCGACTCGTCATCCGAGGGGCCTGATGGAACGCTCGTGACGATCGAGACCGCGATCCCTGAGTCGGCCAACGTCTCGGTCAGCGGCGTGGTTCTGGCGGATGTCCTTCAGGGCGTCGAGTTCACGCGCAAGAACTACAATGCCATGTCCGGATGGCAGTGGGAGCAGAAGGACGTGACGATCGACGGAAAGACAGTCAAGGGTGTCTCCGTAAATGCCCTGTCCGCGCTCGATCCGGCGTACTTCGGAGACGAGACCACCTACGGCACGGTCCTATACGCCGACCTGTTCCTCGAGTACCGCGAGCTGCTCGACACGTACACGGACTCGTTCCATAGCATCGTCGGGGCCTCCGAGGTCGCGACCGCGCTCGGCACGGTCGATCCTGACAATCCGCTCGCCATGGGCGTCTACATGGCCGCGCTTAACGCGGCGACGGACGACGGCGACGAAGCGCCTCCGGTCTACTTCATGGCCGTTCCGACAGACGACGAGGAAGGCTACGCGAGCGTACTGAAGACGGCGACCCTGACCGACCGCGCGTACGTGTTCTCGCCGACCACGCAGGACGACGTCATACTCGAGCTCGTCCGTAACCACGTGATCGAGATGTCGACGAAGACGGTCAAGATGTGGCGCATCGCAGCTGCGTCCGCCAAGATCCCGACGGAGGAGGCCAAGCTCTCAGATGCGAACGTGCACGGTCTTCCGTACTACGCGATCCCCGTGTCGACCAACGGATCGATCGCCCCAGAGGAAGGGAGCTCGGACGTCAAGTACAACAAGTTCCGCATCGTCAAGTCGATGACGGACAACGGCCCGAACGAGGACGTGCGTCTGACGACGTACGGTCTCCTCGAAGGCGACGTGATCCTGTTCAACCCAGTCACGGACCCGTGGGGAGAGAAGACGCCGACCGCGTACACGGTCAGGAAGGTCCTGAACAACCACACGGTCGAGATCAAGGAGGCCGACATCGACACGACCGGCATCGGCGTGCTGTCCGGAGCCAATCCATCCTACGCGCCGAAGCAGATCAAGATCTACCACAAGCGCACGGCCGCGCAGATGGCCGAGGCGGCGGCATCCGTGTCGCGCTCTTGGGCGTCCCGCCGTATGCTGAACGTGTTCCCGAACTACTTCGAGGCGAACGGCGTGACGATGACTGGAGAGTTCGCCGCGTGCGCGATCGCAGGTCTGATCTCCGCGACTGAGCCACAGCAGCCGATCACGAACATGACGGTTCGCGGGATCGACGAGATCCCGATCACTCGGCAGCAGTACAGCAACGCCGACCTCGACCTCGTCGCATCCGGCGGCACGTTCATCATCGCGCAGGACCTGCCTGGCGACATCGTGTATGTCCGCCACCAGATCACGACTGCGTATCCGGACGGCAACCTCAACACTGCGGAGCTCTCGATCACGAAGAACGTCGACTCGATCTCCTACGCGTTCGCGGAGGTCTTCCGCCCGTACTACGGCAAGTACAACATCACGCCCGAGCTGATCGCCATCCTCGAGAACCTCGCGGGCCAGCTCATCAGCCAGCTCGGCGGAAGCACGAGCGTGTACGGGCCTCAGCTGATCATGGAGAACACGAGGATCGTGTACGTTCGCCAGAACGCGCTCATGAAGGACCACGTGGACATCGCGATCTCGCTCGGCGTCCCGTATCCGTGCAACAACATCGACATCGTACTCACGGTGTAACAACAAGGAATGGAGAGATAGACAATGGCTAGTGTTTTCGGAGCAGATGCGGGCAAGCCGATAGTCCTGAAGGCCGGCAAGGCGATCGTCACCGTAGGCGGAACGACGCTGATCGCGCTCAACGCGACCATGCAGTTCGGGCGTACTGTCCAGATGGTCCCGGCCCTGAGCAAGAAGCGCGTGATCAGCATAGGCGAGCCGCAGGGCACGTTTACGGCAGAGACGATAATAGCGAAGGGGAACGACTCGACGAGCGCGTTCAAGCTTTCAGGCGACGACTGCAGCGGTTACGACATGTCTGTCAAGATGGACGGGAACGCGTGCGACGCAGATTCGAAGACGTTTAAGGCAAAGAACTGCTACACGTCGTCCGTCACGATCACTGCGCAGGGCGGACGAGGCTGGATCGGGAGCGGCTTTCAGGTTACGTTCACTGCGCTCGATATGTAGCCGCAGCCTGATCGTTCATCATGGAATGGGGAGAGGGTCTCGGGAGCGATCTCGGGCCCCTTTCTTCTTTTCAGCCGTTCAATATTTTGATAGAATAACCGCATGGACAACAGGCTGGTAACGTTTGGGAACCTTCTATTGG
>Ga0310694_10004622_pt1 | contig 13261 bp, 16 predicted proteins | sample 174DNAGHGhighgp2_FD_203884 | JGI IMG/M metagenome (GOLD analysis project Ga0310694, IMG submission 203884) | Sheep rumen microbial communities from Palmerston North, Manawatu-Wanganui, New Zealand - 1742 DNA GHGhigh gp2 (v2) (version 2) | ecosystem: Host-associated > Mammals > Digestive system...
GGATGGCGACTGAGGCTGGAGTGTGTCCAAGGCTCACAGCGACGAACCTCCGAGCCGCAGGCGAGAGCAGCGGGGTGCGCAGGGAATGGAATGCAGCACCAGATGAGCGGAGTCAGCGTGAGTGCCAGGCGGGATGCAGGCGTTGCGGTGCAATCTCTGATTGAACATCGTGCTTGCGGAACGTCAGGATCGGGTTGAGGACGAAGGACGAGCCCGATACCAGTGCAGCGAGCTGGATGCGCCACCGCAAACGCCGTCAGCAGACCGCCTGAAGCACTGTCGATGACAGAGCGAAACGCAGGGCGGAATGGAAGTGACCGAAGCAGCCGGCTGCGTGGGGTTTTGGCGCGGAACGTGAGCCTGACCAGGCACTCTCCAGCCGACCGGTCAGTCATTCAAGCTGGCGCAACCGTAGCGGAAGTGCCCATCGCCAGCGGGGTTCGTGGGTGGGCAATAAAGATCGCCGCCTGTTCACCACGTTAGTAGTGGCCGGGCGGCGTACTGTCATTTTGATCTAAAGAAGTATCTTGCAGCAGCAATGACCACGAGCGCAGCGAGGATCATCAGCGGCCACCAGGTGACATCAGGGGGCTTGTAAACGGCCACGGACTCGCTTGCGTGCTGCTCGGCTGTGTCCATCGTGCGGTGCGAAGCAAAGCTGTCGATCTGGCGGGCGCAGCGCAAAGCGTTGCGCTCGGCCAGGTCGGATTTGCCGATGGTGGCACGCTTGCCGCGCAGGACGGCATAGCGGGCGCTGCCCGCGGCGTGGGGTTTGGCCTCTGGCGAGTATGGGCCCAATTCCAGGTGTGAGATGGCCGTATCTACATACGGGAGGGGCATGATCATTTCGAAGCTGTCGAGGTCGATTGACAGGCTGCGTGACCACTGGGACCGCGCAGCGGTCTCGGTGGTGCTTGAAGCGGCCTTGGCGACCTCGACGCTCTCTTTCGCTGTTGCGGTGCTCTCCTTCTGGCTACGGCATGAATGGAATGCGATAGACAGGACGAGCAGCAGAACAACGGCCAGCAGAAAGGCGATGATGCCCTTGAACAAGTTCTTGAATTGATCGTTCATAACGGTCTGGTTTTAAGTTAAACTTGTGAATATTCTTTCTTGGCGTCAAAGCAGGGACAGGCTTTGGCGGCGAACTCCCGATGGCCGTGAACTGTGGCTCGCGGGAAGCGTTGCCGCAATTCACGGATGAGGGACAGCAGGGCTGCCTTCTGGGCAGGGGTGCGGGTGTCCTTGGGCTTGCCGTTGCGGTCAAGCCCTCCGACATAGCAGATGCCTATGGAATGGGCATTGTGGCCCTTGCAGTGGGCACCGGCACGCTCGATGGGTCGGCCTGTATGGACGCTGCCATCGAGGTAGATCACGAAGTGATAGCCGATGTCCGCGAACTTACGTTCAAGGTGCCACTGGCGGATCTGTTGGACGGTAACATGCTGCCCTTCCCGCGTTGCGGAGCAGTGGACAATGATTTGATCGATGCTTCGCATGGCGGTCAGATTTTAGTGGCCGAGACGGGGGTGAGCACGCCCGCGTCGTAGGTCTGCTTGTTCTTGTCGATGACGCACAGGTGCTTCTCGACCATGGTGAACGAGAAGTGGAAGTCCATCCTGGTGATGTGGGCCACGAAGTACGCCCACAGCGCAGGGGTGATCTCGTCGGCGATGCTGTCGAGCGTGCGCTGGAAGAAAGCGATCAGCTCGGGCTTGGTGGCGCTGCTGCCGGCCAGGCTGATGTTGGCCTGCTCCACCTCCTGCTCGTCACTGACGAAGTGGATGATGCCTTGGTCGTCGATGGCGTAGTAGTGCGGGAACCGTCTCTGCGGAACGCCGATGATGGGAGCATCAAAGCGGAACTCGCTCTGCTGGGAGTCGTTGCGCACGAACAGGTTGATCACCCGGATGTCCTTGACCTCGATGGCGTTGGGGAACGACGCCTGGAACACGGCTCGGGCCTCGGGGTTTGTCAGTTCGGCGTCCATGGTCACGGAGTGCAGCTCGTCGATCTGGGTGATGAACATCTCCTTGACACGCTCGTTGTGTGTGACGGTGTGCGTGGGCAGCTCGTGCATGCGGCCGTCGCAGCCCTTGTAGCGGACGTAGTGCTCGTCGCCCTCGCAGATTTCCTGCGGCTTGATGTTCAGAACTTTCTTAGTCTTCATAATCTTCGATTTGGTTAGTGTTAGTATATGGTTGATTGTTCTCTAATTGCTTCTTGCGCTCCATCAGTTCCATGGCCTGCATGACGATGGCGGCGATGTCGTCCTTGTTCTTGACGATGACGTTGAAGGTGTGCGCCTTGTCGCGCAGTTCCTGCTTGTCATGGGTACTCTCAAGGACGGACTTCCATTCGCAGAAGATGTTGAAGCCGCCCATCAGGATCGTGAAGAACGGTGCTGGCAGGACGACCGACGTGATGATGTCGATGCATGACAGGCAGAGCATCGGCAGGAAGTATTTGGTGGCCTTCTCGGTGGTCATCTTGAAGCCGCGCGAGGTTGTGGCCACTCCCGCCTGGTGGGCCTTGCGGACTCCGGCCACGAAGTCCACGGCCATGGCCAGCACGACGGCGATGTAGGTCAGTGCCAGCCATACGGCGGTGTCGTGCAGGGCGAGGTGTCTTATTATGTCAATTATGGTCTGCATTTTTCTCGTTTTTCTTTGGTTGTTAGTGATTTTCGGTGTATCTTTGTGGCAAGAAAGAAAAGTTCGGGTGTGCTTCGGCTCACTTGTTGCTATTATGATGTGCTTCGGCTCATCGTCTGTTATTTGGGTGTGCTTCGGCTCACCTTTTGCTTTTCTTGGGCATCACCTCTCGAAGATCCACGTGTAGGAGCCCTCCTTGATGCGGGTGCTGACGTGGAACGGGATGATCGGCGTCACCAGGCTCGCCTTGTCCAGCAGCTTGCGGTTGTCGGCCTTGGCCGACGAGAAGGCGATGCCGTATTTCAGCCTCACCTTCCTGGGCACCATCAGTTTGCCCTGTTTCTCCGAAACCATGATCCTGATTTTGCCGAAGCTGGCGAGACGGCAGCCGTCCTTGTCGGCGACATCCTTGACGAAGTAGCGTGCGTCGTGGCGGTACTTCTGGTCGCCATCATAGGTGCGGTCGATCACGCTGGCATCGATGAGCACCTGCTCGCCCTCGCCGATGGAAACGGTGTCGGCCTTGCCCAGCACGTTCCAGCCCTTGCGCACGGGGCCGTGGCGCTTCACGTTGCCCACGTTCACGCGGTTACGTTTCTTGGTATAGCGGAACAGATAAGGCGTGTAGCCTGCGGCGATGAGCGTCTTGGCGCCGCGCAGGTGCAGGGCGCCGGTTCCCTTGTTGATCTCGATGCCGAGACCGTAGAACGAGCGGGATTGGGCGGTAGAGCCGCCGCTGCCGAAGACAGCCTGGCGCAGTTGGTTCAGCTGCGTGACCATGGCGGAGGTCATCAGGCCCGCGTTCTGGGTGTCGGCGCCTGTGAGGAAGAGGCGTTTCAGCACGATGTTCTGCTCTCCGGTGGCGACGTTGTAGCCGATGATCTCGAAACCGAGGCGGTCGGCCGCGGTGTAGTGCTGGCGGATGTCGTCCACGAGGGCGCCGCTGCCCTGTACCTTCTGCATGGCGGCTTTCAGGGCGGTGATGTCGGTCTTGGCGGCATTGAGGGCGATGACATGAGCGGCGGTCATCGCGCCTGCCTTTTGGTCGGTGGCGCCGTTGATGACCAGGGCTGCGGTCGCCATGGTACCTGCCCCGTTGAACAGGTTGTAGCGGCTGGCGGAGAACACGACCTTGTTGGCGTCGCTGTTGCCCTCGGCAAAGAACTGCAGCACATTGCCCGCCGCGCCGATGGCGTTGAGCCTGGCGGTGTGCTGATCGATGATGTCCTGCATCTCGAGCACGGTGTCGGTGAGTTCGTCGTTCGTCTCGCCGATGCCCTGGATGCGGATGTAGTCCTCAGCGGTGAGCACGCCGGCACGGGTGCGTGTGGCCGGGCCGATGGCGAGCGTGAGCGACGAGGTCGCCCCGTCGACCATGCTGCGTGCCATGAGCTGCAGGATGACGTTGCTGTGGTCATCGACGTTGCGCTGCTGGATGTCGTAGAGGAAACGGTACTGTTGGAGCGTTTCCTTCCAGAAGCGGATGATGTTGTACTCGGTCTCGCTGGTGGCGGTGGCCAGCAGGTCGGCGATGGCCTGGAGGATGGAGCCGACTGTCTCGGGCGAGATGCTTTCTTTCTCGGTCTCGACGCGGAATGCGGAGATCAATGAGGTGAGTTGTTGGATGTCAATCATAATCAAAATAGCTTTGCGATTTTACTTCGCAAAGCTACTTTGATGAGTTAATTCCATAAAAGACACAGTTTCCGCCTCCAAACGCACTTGCTATTTCATGTCAAAAAAACAGTTGCCGAAAAAACATATACTAACAGCACTTAATTACTTAATTTATTGTATCTTTGTTGAAGTGAATTCTTCAAAGAGTTCATTATTGTGTCAAACAAATGATTTATAAGAAGATATGGTGCTAGATAAATACACTATTAGTTGGATGGAAACGCAGTGTGGGCGCAAAATCAGATACTCGTCCGATTGCGAGTATTTAGCGCTTGACATCGAGTCGCTCACTGGCGAGCGCATCGGTGTTAACACCATCAAGCGTTTATTGGGTTTCATCAAAGATGAACGCAACACACGAATTACCACGCTCGACATCATTGCTCGATATTTAGGATGTGAGTCTTGGGAGCAACTGAGCAGGATGGATCAAGCCTATGCATCATCTGCGTTTACAGGGAAACGTAAGGAGGTTGTTGTTCGCCAGTTAGAAATAGGTCGCCGCATCCGTATTATATATTACCCCAAACGAAATGTGGTTATCGAGTATAAAGGCGACTGCCATTTCATTGTCTTGGAGAGTGAAAACAGCAAGTTGCTTCCAGGCGACGAGCTGGTCCTCACTCACATCATTGAGCGGTACCCCCTTTGGGTAAGCGAGGTGTTTCGTGATGGCGAGTCGTTGGGCTCTTTCACCACCAGCGATTCCACCATTACTTACAGGCTGTTGCCAATGGCGAAGCAAAAGCCTGATGAGGAAAATGGATGAAATGGATGGGCGTAATTCTTGGAGATTAATATATTTTTGCAGGGTCAAAAGGGTTGTGCTGCAATATAGGCCCTAGCTGGCCTGAAACAACGTTTTTCGTTGGTAGGTACAGGCAACCCATTTTTGCTGATTAAAATTTCTCAAAAGAGGATTTGAATTTGCTATATTCGGGCCAACATCTATATCATTGTCAAAATTACATATGGAAGTAACAGAAAAGGTACTTGAGAAAAAGTTTGATGAGTGTAACAAAATCTATTTTAATAATGGTTTACCTTATCCATTTTTCAGTATATTTTGCAAGAAGAAACCATTTGCAAAATTCACATATTTAAAAAAGAAGAAAAACGGTGAGAATGTTCTTGTTTATAAAAAGATATCGGTAAGTAATTATTATGATTTTACCGAAGAACAATTGAGGGATATAATTGTTCATGAGATGATTCATTATTTTATTGCTTATAATGATATTAAAGACAACAAAGAACATGGTAAGATATTTCTTTCCATTGCAGAGAGGTTAAATAGTGAATTTGGATTAAATATAGAGAAAACAAGAACGTCTTCTTATTTAAGAAAAGAAAACGCTCCAACGATTAATTAAGAAGACAGTTTAGTAATAATTTGAAGAAAAGACTTGAAAATAAACAATTAAACGACGATTGATTATGGCATATTTGAAAGAAGACGGCAGTTTGGATATTGAACGCATCAACAGTCTGCCATTGCGAGAATATATGGATGCAATGGGGGACTTGACACAAGAGCAAGTAGAAGAATATCTCTCTAAACTGCCCTTTGATGAATCCAATGAACCGATGCAGGCGTCAACGGTTGATTGGCTAACAGAGGAAGAATTGGTAGATGCTGAAGAATTTCTAAATAATCAGAGGAAGAAATATGGAATAAAAAGTGAAAAACAAGAATTAAACCGCTTTGGCTCAATGATTGAACTTAAATCTTACTCACAGGAATTTGAGAAAGTGGCACTAGAAGAGAGTGAGCCTCCTGAAGAGCTGGAAGAATTAATAGCGTGGCACCGTTATGCTTGCGAGTTATTGACGTTTTACGAGGATATAGCCACACGATGGCGCCACACCCGAATCAATGATAAAGGCGAGGAGGAAACCTTTATTGACGAAGAGGCTTGGAAAAACACCAGCTATAAGACCTGGCTGGATTATAGCATCGGCAAATTTAATGTTATCTACTTCATTGATTCCTTGCAATACGATATCAACATCAAGATTTGCTATATCAATCAGCGGGAAAAGAGCGGTGAAAAGCCATTAGGCCATGTCGGAACCGATGAGGGCCAACAGCTTATATCTTACATTCTCAAACGTAAAACAGACCCAGTTGCTTTAGAAAGGCTTCATCGGTTTGTTGAGTCTCTAGGCTGTAGTGAAGATAAAGGTTTGGATAATAGCGTATTGGATGGTGTCCAGCGATTTGTAGAGTCACTCGAGTATAAGTCTGATACGGACATTATCGCAGCGATGGATGAAAGGGAACGCATTTGGAATAAGCATGTCATGACAATGTCGGACATAAATAAGCATCGCTCAATCATTGCTTATTTCATTTATCTGAAAGATGATGAGTTGATCAATACATTCCCGGTTTCATGCTATGAGATTCTTCAGCATTCTACAGATTACTTGCAAGCCGTGCTCAATAAGGGTGTTTCAGACCCGTCTAAACGCCGGATGCTGAAGAACAGTGTTTATGATGGAATCAGGATATTGCTAACCTCATCGGTGGTAATGTTGTGAAGATAGATGAATTATTGAAGCAAATGATGCATCCATCACTAAGATGTACTATATTTGCAGAATAAAATTAAGAATTTATGGACAAAGAAAGAAAAATCGTTGACAAGCTCAACAAGGAGGGACAGTGTGTTGTTCGGCATGATTGGGAGGAAGAACCCGATTTCTGGTTTGTATTCGCAGTTTGGAAAATGAGCGGTGAGCGAAATCTATATCTGGACTTTGACGCTGAAATCGGCAAGTACATCTTCTACTTCAAATCTGCCGAAAAGCAAGTGAAGTGGACCAAGAATAGGGCGTATTTCCACTATGATGTAAAAGCCTGGGTTAAAGACGAAGTCGGTCACCTTATAACCTATGCCAAGAGAATTATCAAGACTGTCTCGGCCAAAGGCATTTACCTTCTCAAGGACAAAGAAAGGATTATAGAGATTGAGGACGACTATGAGACCCTGACAGGCTTGATCAACTGGTATTCCGATGGTCGGTACAATGAGGAGACCGCCGGAATGGTGAGCTATGGCGACAAGCCCTATTTCGCGGTTGGAGATTATGACCTGGTTCTCAAGAAACTAAAACGGATGGGGTATAAGACCGTGCAGACCTACGCTTATACGGGTGAGGAATCATCAGAGATGCTTCTTGACGGCGATTTTGGTTACATGACATTTGATTGGGAAACCGAGAAAGAAAACATCGAGGATTATATTGTCGATAAGCTGCAGCAAGTATTCGTCGACTGCAAATTCAGCAGCGATTATAACGATGAATTGCGGACATGGAACTATGGCCTGGATCTGAGCGATGAACAGGCAAAAAATCTAAAAGAGTTCATCAAGCAATGGAACGCCGTGAAACCATTCAACATCAGGTGCAAGCAAGCCGAATCGCAAGGCGGCCTTTCTCTGCAATTCAAGAACGGCTTCAAGTACAGTATGTAATTGACCAACTGGGCCAACATCTATATCATTGCCTTTATTATTGAATGCTTAAAATGTGAATGTATATGAATAAAAGAAGGACTGAGTTTATTAACAACGCTATCTATGAGTTTAGAGGTGGCATGGCAAGAGAATTTTATTTCACTAATATAGATTATCCTTTTATCCCCTATTATTATGACCCAAAGGATGATTCTCTACATGCTGAAAGTGTAAGTATACCATTTCATTATAAAGAGCATGAGATAACAAATAGAGTTATTAGAGACAGTTTATCTAAATTAAAGGAAAAGCTTAAAGAAGATTACAGGGAAAGGGGAATTATACTCTATGAGTATGATTGAAATAATTGACAACAAGGGATATTAAATGATAACGGAGAATGATGTTTTATTGATACTACATAACGACCCTTGGTTTAAACCAAGTGGTTCAGAAAGGAAGAAAACGATAGTAGATAATGATGGAAATCAGATAGAGGTTGCCGAATCATACTACAATACCATAGGCAATACAGGGCAGGTAATAATTCGTGTTTCAAATCACGGGACTGCGCTGCACACATGGATAAAAAGAGAGGATGACCCGTCACAGTCAATTCAAAACCTTAGTGTTATTTTTTCAAATGAACCCGTTTCTTCAAATAGGTTGATAGAACCCGTTAAAATGCAAGATAAGAACGGCAATATCGTCAATAAATACAAGTATTTTGTTGTTGAACAGTATGTGTATAGAATGGACGCTTTGTCAAAGAAAGATTTTCTTTCATTTCTCAAGAAGATAAAAGCATTGGATAATTCAAAAGTGTTTAAAGATTTGTTTCGGAAAAAACCGACAAAGAAAGCACAACGTACCGTTCTTGAACCTGATAAAGAAGATGGAACGCCCGTGCCACCATCGACAAACACTGTCCATCCACGTCAGCGAATAGTAGCCCAAAATAAGGACTATGAGATTGATGCTCAAGGTGACATTATAAAAGACAGCCGAAAACGAAGAAAGGCGATATTGGAATCTACAATCAGGAGAATAGTTTCTGAAGAATTAAGCAAGTATTATTACCGTTCAGTATAGACAAACCAACAAATGCAGCCCGATTTGGACTGCATTCATAAGATATTAGGGCCAACAGCTATATCATTGCCAATTTTATCTTTCAGTGATTTTGTCTAAAATCTTTCGACAAAGCCGATGATAATATCCCGCAAAACGTCCTGCCTACGTTGGATTCGTAGAATTCTTTTATTCGCATGACTGAGGCGTAATACTTGCGGGAGAACCAGCGGCGGCGTTTGCGTCTCTTGGCTCTGCCAAGATCGCCGGGGTTGCCACGGGGCGTTTCGCGGCCCGTGCCGTAGTCCTGCCACAGGCCGTATTCGAGGAAGGACTGGGACAATCCGACCTCGAAGAAGCGGCCATCGGCGCGCACCGGCAGCGCCTTGGGCGATGCCAGCAGTGCGCCCGTGTCGATGACACCGAGCAGCGTGATCTGCTCCTGCCAGATGCGCAGCATCGTTTCATTGAAGGCCATCACGAACTTCTCACGCTCCTGCTGGGCCTGTTGTTCGGTAGGCGGCTTATTCCCATTCATCGGCGTTGTATCTCAAATCGGTATAGACATCGACGGCTACCTGGAAGTAGGCGCAGGCACAGCCGGAGAAGAAGTAGCGGTCGATCTCGTTGAACGATATCCTCGGGTCGAGGTAGATGCAGTGCTGCTCCAGCTTGGTCTTTTCCAGGATCAGCAGCGACATGAACTGGCGGAACAGCTCACGCAGGGTCTCCATGCAGCGGTTGCGGGCCGCCATGTCGTCGATCTTGTGGCGCATGGCCAGGAACACGGTCTTCACCCGCCGGGTGTGGGGCGTGTTGTTCAACTCGGTGTAGCCGTTGGCGATGTCCGAGACGCAGATGAAGGCGGTTGTCCGCTGCATGTGCGCCAGCGCCTCCTCGAAGCCGTCCAGCCCGCTGACACGGCAGAAGGCAAATCCTTTGGCCTTTGCCAGGCGGTTGGTGGCGGCCAGGTGGCCGAAGTATTCGGTGGCATCCCAGATGCCTTTGGGATAGTCGTTGCTCATTTGTTCGGGTATTTTCTATTAAACTCCTCGTATTCCTTGGCCAATGCGTCCAGCTCGGTGAGGGCCCGCCATGTGTCGATTGCGAGCACTTCCTTCTCCTTGGTCACGTCGCCCTTGGTCAGGGCGCGGATCTGGGCGTTGACGGCATGATAGATGATCTCGTACTGTAATCTGCCCTGATTGAACATGTTGCCATCGTCATGCGCAGAGAGCGGCTGGAAGAAATGTTTGAACTGCCGGGCGAACATTTCTTTTAGCGAGGCGAACCAGTAGAAAACGCCGATGCGTTCCGCAGCATCGGGTCTGACCTTGGCCGACTGATACAGCACTCGGGCGAGGTCGTCCAGCAGCTGGTCGTCCTTGGCCGAGAGGTAGCCCTGGTAGAGGTTGTCGCAGATGATGAACGTCTCGAAGGGCACTTCCTGGAAGTCGGCGGGCAAAGCCCGGTACTTGCCGATGCGCTCCAGACGGACAGGGGAAGTCGGGAGCGTGTCGGTCCAGTCGAGCGATTGTATTGCAGCCGCCACTTGTAGCGGTTGCAGTACAAACTCGCGCTGCTCGTGGCGGCACATGAAGCCCTCGCCGTAGGGATAGAGGACTTCAAGGCCCGACCAACGGCACAGGCAGTAGGTCTTCACCTCTGCAGCCGACCGGCACATGGTCAGCACGAAGAAGTAATACTTGAGCTGCTCCTGGCTCAGTTCTTCCCACGATTTGGGAACGATGAGATTTACCCAGATGCGTTTAGAACCAGTATCCATTTGCCTGTTTTTTGTTCTCGAACACGGGCGGCTCGAAGAGTTTGTAGGTGGCTGAGGTGCGGAAATGCGGGAACGAGGCCTCGTTCTTGCGCATGAAGTCAACGATGTCACGCAGCGACTGCACGGGCACCTGGTTGCCCTGCAGCACTGCGACCACGGCGTGCCGTAGCTGCTCGATGACGCGGAAGTGGTGAGAGGTGGCCACGGTCAGGTCGCTGAGCATGGCCATCACCTCGCTGCGGAACACGGCGAGCTGCTCGGGCGAGATGTATTCCTCGGCGAGGCGCTGTTCCACGTCGATCGCCTTGGAGCGCAGCCCCAGGTAATTGGCCCAGCGGTGGTCGGTGAAGCCGCACAGGTTGGCCAGGTCGATGTTCGGGAACAGCGTGGCGTTGAACCACCGGCGCATGGGGCTGGCCGCCCACGTGGAGTTGAGGAACAGGTTGTGGATCAACTGCTCGATGGCGATGTCCCGGCTCGTCTCCAGCGAGCCGAGGAGCCTTGAAATCCTATGCGGGCTTGCCGGAGCGATGTTCTGGTTGCTCACGATGCCGAATCCATTCGGCGTGAGCACCAGGTCGAGCGAGGGCACGGCCCGCATGAAGGCCTCGTGGACGGTGACGAGGTTGGCGCACGTGCGCAGCGGCTCGGTCTCAGGCATGGCGGTGAGTTCGGGGGCGAGGTCGCTCCCGATGAACTGGGTCATCACCCATCGCTCCGCCTGGTCGAGCCACGGCAGGATCTTCTCATAGAAGGGCGTTTCGCCCTCCACGGTGTCGAAAGCGTTGGGCAGGTATCTGCGCAACTGCTGGTCATTGGTTATCAGTCTCGTTTCCATTGTCGTAAAAGATTAGCGGTTGATTTACTATGCAAAAGTAAACCAACCGCCACTATGGTTAAAAGACAACAGAATCAGCCTCTCATTCTCCGTCCGTATCCTTTATTTGTTCTATTCTTCATCAGTGCTTTGTTCGCTGTCCAACAATGGCAATTCAGTTCGGTAAGGCAACTCTTTGCCGAATGCTTCAACCTCATCGGCCACAACGCGTTTCAGTTCTTCTTGCGGAATAATCAACTGGTAATCGGCAACACCGATAGGTTTACCCATGTCCTCAAGAGCCAATTCAACCTCAACTTTGTCTTTCTCGGCGCAAAGGATAATGCCGATAGAGCGGTTCTCATCGTCTTGACGTTCAAGACGATCCAGCAAGGATAGATAGTAGTTCATCTTTCCAGCATATTCTGGCTTGAACTCGCCAATCTTGAGGTCAAAAGCCACGAGGCATCGGAGTCCGCGATGATAGAACAGCATGTCCACTCGGCTGACTTTGCCATTGTACTCAAGTTCATGTTGGTTACCGATATACGTGAATCCACGTCCCAATTCCAACAGGAATTGCTTGACTTTATTGACGAGTCTCGCTTCGAGTTCTGTTTCAAGAATTGGGTTTCTAACACCAAGGAAACCGAGGTTGTAGCTACTACGAAAGACCTCATCGGCAAGTTGGGCTTGGGCGGCGGGCAATGTCAATGCAAAGTTGTTGTCAGCGGGTTCATTTTTTCTCAAATGCATCTGCATGCTTATGGCACTGGTCAATAAATCTCTGCTCCAGCCTTTAGCCGTGGTTTCCTGGGCATAATAGAGAATCGCTTCATCATCGTCACCGAATTTCTGCATCAACTTCAATGTGTGCCCCCACGGTAAAACTGCGACAGCCTGTCGCAGTTTTGAGTCACAATCACAAAACCTCTCGTAGAACTTCTTCATGTCCCATAAGTTACGAGCAGACATGCCCATTTGCGGGTAGCGCTCCTTAAGGTCTGATGACAACCGATTGACGACACCGCTCCCATGTTTGCTTTCCAACTTTTGCTCATGGAGAAGTTTCCCCAATTCCCAATGGGCGGAGCCTATCGCAGCACAAACACTTGTTGCGACAGTGCTTCTTGTTCTATCAATTACTGCGACAGCCTGTCGCAGAATTGAGTTATAATCTGACTCTGAGAGATTTTGAATAATAATTTCAGCCATGTCTGATTGATTCTAAAATGTGACGTTGGCACAAAGGTACACAATATTTCTCAACGGTGTGCCCAAGTGCCATAGTATTTGACAAATTAAACAGCATCATTCATGCTTACTTGTTTTGCATCCTGATGCTCATCCAGCGTGGTCAGTTGGATGAATGGGCAGTCGGGATAGGCACCCGTCCAGCCGTTGAAGCGTATCACGATCTGGTGTACCGTGAACAGCAGGTCGTGATAGGGCTTCTGCAGGGCCTGGGCGATGGTGTACAATTCGCGCTTGTCGCTGCCCGAGTTGTTGCTCTGCGACTTCCCGGGCACGCTGCCCACCAGGTTGCTATGCACGCGCATGGTGAAACATATCATGTTCACCGCTTCCTGGATGTCCGTTGACCAGTCGCCGCCCTCCTTGTCGGAGTCGATCTTGTTGATGACGACCTCGTGCTGAACCTCGCCAGTGGGAGCCACGTAGAACGTGGAGAACCACACCTTGCCGGCGTTCTCGACGCCCGTGAGGAAGTCGAGGATCTGCTGCTTCTCCTTGACGATGCGCTTCTGCTGCTCCTGGCGGTCGGTGATGCCCT
>Ga0310694_10004623_pt1 | contig 13261 bp, 11 predicted proteins | sample 174DNAGHGhighgp2_FD_203884 | JGI IMG/M metagenome (GOLD analysis project Ga0310694, IMG submission 203884) | Sheep rumen microbial communities from Palmerston North, Manawatu-Wanganui, New Zealand - 1742 DNA GHGhigh gp2 (v2) (version 2) | ecosystem: Host-associated > Mammals > Digestive system...
GCGCTGCTGTATCTGTCTTCCATGATTGCCTCCTTCCAAGATGGCTTTGAGCTTCTTCCTGGCCCGGGAGAGCCGGGAGCTGATGGTGCCCTCGGGCTCCTTCAGGAGCTTGCCGATCTCCTTCACCCCGTAGCCCTCGTAGTAGTAGAGATACACCGCGTACCGGTCCGGGGTGGGCAGGGTCTGGACCGCGTCCAGGACCTCGTAGCTCTCCTCCCCGTAGCTCTGGGCGATGTCCTCGTTGAGGGGCAGCTCCCCGTGGCGGCTCTCCGTCCTCAAATCGGTCAAACACAGGTTCACCGCCGTGCGGATGAGCCAGGCCTTCTCGTGCTCCCGGCTCTCGAAGATGGGCCGCCGGCGCATGAGCCGCTCGAAGACGGTCTGCACGATGTCCTCCGCCGCCGGGACGCTCTTGACCCGGTTGAGGGCGATCCTCAGCAGCATGTCCGAATAGGTCTCCACGATGCGGACGATGTCGCCGTCGCTTAGATACTTGTCTTTGTTTCTTTCCATGTCCGCCTCCTTTCACCTGTAATACGCACGGGGACGCCAAAATCTTGCAATAGAGGAAACAATAAAAGCACGCACCCTTTCCTTCGGAGAAAGGGTGCTATGATCGGGATGTATGATCAGCGCTGCGACGCCGCGGGAACCGCTTAAGTCAGCAGGCGCTGGATGGTTTCCTTACTCCTTGGACAGGGTGCCCTTGCCGGCGCGGGTCTTGGAGTAGAGGAAGAGAAGGAGCGTGCCGATGACGCCCATGGAGATGGCGTTCCACAGGGCCGCCACGGCGCCCTGGGTGAACACCAGGTTGGCAGGCTCCCCGTAGACCACGATGTCCAGCACCGGGGCCACCACGATCCAGGCGATCACGTTGGCGACGATCTGGAAGATGTTGAAGGTCAGAACGTCCTTCCAGCCGAAGACGCCTTCGTCCACCTTGAGCCGGGGATAGGCCAGGCCCACGATGAAGCAGGAGATGCCGGAGGCCACGACCCAGCTCCACCAGGGGGAGCCGTACTGCACGGCGTCAGAGATGGCATGGCCGATGAAGGCGATCAGGAAGCCCGCGATGGGGCCGAACAGGGCGGCGAAGAAGGAGCCCAGGCCGTAGGCCGTCTGAATGTCCGTCTCGGGGATGCCGGTGGGCACCTTGACGTACATGAACAGCAGCATGAACAGGGCGGCGCCGATACCGGTGGCGACGATGGTTTTGGTCTTGAACTCAAACAGTTTTTTCATGGGAAGCCTCCTTATTTTCACTATAGTATATAAAAACCACGGTTTGCGGTTTTTGTCAAGCCTTAGTAAAGTCGACGATCCAATCGTTTCCGAAGCCGACGCCGTATTGGCGCTCCATGGACCCCTGGGTCACCGCCATGCCGATTTTCATGAGCTCGTTGTTGTAGAGCATGGGCGCGCCCTTTTGGGCAAAGCCGAAGCTTTGATGGAACAGCACGTCCCCTTCGAAGACCGGCTCCGCTCCATGAAATATCTTCGTGTGGACCATGTCCCCGTAGGCGAAGCCCGCCCCGTTGAAGTCGGCCAGGGGCACGTTGGTCCACAGGTTCCCGAAGTTGGGGTCGTCGATCTCAAAGATGCCCCGCACGTGACCAGGCTCCACCGTGGGTTCGGGGATGGGATGGCAGACGATCTCCTCCACCGGATAGGCGGGGCCTACGCCTTCAAAATCGATGATACCGGATGCGAGCCGGGCGGCGGTGTATCCGAACAGATCCCTGCCGTGGAAGATGGCCACGCCCCGGGTGGACTGGAGCCGGTTCACCCTCTCGTCGATCTCGCGGACCTCCAGGATGCCGAACTCCTTTTTGATGTGGGTCAGGGCGCCGTTGTCCGGCGTGACCACGTAATAGCCGTTGGCCGTCTTCGCCACGCAGGCCCGGCGGGACGTGCCCACCCCGGGGTCCACCACCGACACGTAGATGGTGCCCTTGGGCCAGAAGGGAAGGCTCTGCAGCAGCCGATAGCTGGCGGACCAGGTATCGTACTGCGGGATCTCGTGGGTGCCGTCGAAGATCTCCAGCTCCCGATCCACGGTCTTGACCACGCCGTACATGGCGCTGACCGCGCCCTCCTTGTAGGTGAAATCCGTTTGGAAGACCAGGATCGGCTTGTCGAACATACCCATATAGTTTCCTCCTATGCGACGAACGGGTTCCAATACCGTCCGTGATCTATAAAGAACGCCACGGCCAGGGCCACCAGGGCGATGGCGACGCACAGGGCGATGGCCAGGCCGTCATTTTTCGCCAGGGGCTTGAAGGCGTACCAGGTGCGCTTTTTGTGCTTGCCGAAGCCTCGCAGGTCCATGGCGTTGCTGATGACCTCCACCCGATCCAGGGAGGAGAAGATCAGCGGCACGAAGATGTTCATGATGTTTTTGAGCCGGGTGCCCAGCCGCTCCTTCCGGGAGAGGTCTAACCCCCGGGCCTGCTGCGCCAGGGCGATATCGTTATAGTCCCGGATCATGTCGGGAAAATACCGCAAGGTCAGCGACACGGCGAAGGCCGCCTTGTAGCTGACGCCGATGGAGCTCAGCGACGCGGCGAACTCACTGGGGTTGGTGGTCAGCAAAAACAACATGCCCAGGGGGATGACGGACAGGTATTTGACCACCTTGGTCCCCTGATAGAGGAGCTGCTCCGCCGTGACAGTATACCGTTCCGTCAATGCAAACAGTTCGTGCTTCGATCCATAGAGCTCCACGCCGTACTGGGGGCTGAAGAGGAACGTGAGGACGAAGTTGATGGCGATGAACACCAGCACGTAGTAGAGCATGATCTTGATCTGGGCGAACTTGATCTCGGAAACGTGCAGCACCCAGAAGGAGAAGACCAGGACGGGCAGGATCACCCGCACGTCATAGGAATACATGACCGTGAACGTGAGGATGAGGAAGCAGAGGAGCTTGGTCACGCCCGACAGGTTGAACACGAAGTTGTCCTTCTCAATGTAGTCGAACAGTTTCGCTTTCATGAGCGGCAGGCCTCCTCATAGTCGATGAACTGCTGGACGAAGTTTTGCGGATCGGGCAGCTCCGCCCTTTGGGCCAGCTCGTACAGAGAGGTCAGCTTCAGATTGGCCTGCTCCGCCATGCGCTCGTCCGTCAGGATCGCCACGGCGCTGTCGTCGCCGATCTTCCGCCCGCCGGCGATGACGATGGCGTGGGGCGTATACTCCAGCATCAGGTGCATGTCGTGGGTGATCATCAAAATGGTGATGCCCTGCTGGTTGAGGCCCCGCAAAAACTCCATGATGTCGGTGTAGTGGCGATAGTCCTGGCCGGCGGTGGGCTCGTCCAGGATGAGGATCTGGGGGTCCATGACCAGCATGGAGGCGATGGTCACCCGCTTCTTCTGCCCGAAGGACAGGGCCGCCACAGGCCAGTTGCGCATGGGATAGAGGCCGCAGATCTTCAGGGCCTGCTCCACCTTCTCCCGGATCTCCCCTTCGGTCACGCCGCGGATGCGCAGACCCAGGGCCACCTCGTCGAAGATCATGGGCTGGGAGATCATCTGGTTGGGGTTCTGCATGACGTAGCCGATCTTCAGCGAACGCTCCTTGATGGTCCAGTCCCGGATGGACTGCCCCTCATAGAGGATCTCCCCGGCGTCCTCATGGACGAAGCCGCAGATCACCTTGGCCAGGGTGCTCTTCCCCGCCCCGTTGGTGCCCACGATGGAGACCATCTCCCCCCGCCGGATGTCGAAGGAGATGTTCTGCAGAATCTTTCGCTTTTTCGTATACTGGAAGCACAGGTCCCGCACGGACAGGATCACCTGGCCCCGGGGCTTCCCGGGGTGGGGCGGCTGGGCGGCGTACCAGCGAAGAAGGGGCTCCTTGACCCGGTCTATGTCCAGGGTATCGAGATACCCGGGATGCAGGTCCGGCGTCAATTCCACGCCCGCATATTTGAGAGCCGTCACGTACAGGGGCTCCCGGTTGCCCAGGCGGCGCAGGATATCGGAGCACACCAGCTGGTCCGGAGAGCTGTCGGACACGATGCGGCCGTCGCTGATCACCAGCACCCTATCCACATGCCGGTACAGCACGTCCTCCATGCGGTGCTCGATGATGACGATGGTCTTCTGATAGTCCCGATGGATCCGGTCGATGAGATCGATGGCGGTCTTGCCGGTCAGGGGGTCCAGGTTGGCCAGGGGCTCGTCGAAGAGGAGCACGTCCACGTCGTCCACCATGACGCCGGCCAGGGCCGTCCGCTGCTTCTGACCGCCGGACAGCTCGAAGGGCGAGGAGGAGAGCAAGGTCCCCATGTCCACCATGTTGGCCACCCGCTGGACGGTCTCCTTCATCTGGGGCTGGGCCACCCGGTCGTTCTCCAGGGAAAAGGCGATGTCCTCCCCCACGGTCAGGCCCACGAACTGACTGTCGGAATCCTGCAGGACCGTGCCCACCTTCCGGGACCGCTCGAAGAGGCTGCTTTCCTCGGGAGTCTTGCCGTCCACCGTCAGCGTGCCCGTGATGGTGCCCTTGTAGGCGTAGGGGATGAGGCCGTTGATGCAGTGGGCCAGGGTGCTCTTGCCGGACCCTGAGGGACCCACGATCAGGATCTTTTCCCCGGGATAGATATCGAAGTCGATATCCAGCAGGGTCGGCTCCTTCTGGCTGAAATACTGAAAGCTGAAATTATGAAAGGAAATGATGGGCGTTTTCTGCATGGTTTCTCCCGGACCGTCCATATCCACAGGCTCCTGCGAGAGGATCCCTTATACAACGATGAAAAAGCAAGCTGTGCAGGCGGCCTTATTCCGGTTTCGTCGCCTGCTCCTCCTTCTCCTTCTCGAAGCGCTCGGCCAGGACCTTGGTGGTGAGATACGCCGCGATGGCGTCGATGGCCATGCGGTTCTTGCCGCCCCGCATGATGGCGAAGTCAGCATCGTTGATGTAGTCCTTGATGTACTTCTCGAACATGGGCTTGACCGTGGCGAGATACTGCTCCGAAATGTTCTCGATGGTCCGGCCCCGGCTCTTGATATCCCGAAAGATACGTCGGAGGAGGCACACGTCGATATCCACGTGCATGTACACCTTCAGAGACATCATCTCGCAGAGCCGCTTGTCGTAGAAGATATGGATGCCCTCCAGGATCAGCACCTCCGGGGGATCGATGAGGTCGGTGGAATCCTCCCTGAGATGCCGGGCGTAGTTGTACCCTTTCTTGGTGATGGGCTGGCCTGCGGACAGGGTCTTGAGATCCTCGATCATCTCGTCGTAGTTGAAGATGGTGGGCTCGTCGTAATTGAGATGCACCCGCTGCTCGAAGGGTATCTCCGGGAAGCTCCTGTAGTAGCAGTCCTGCCCGATGATCTCACAGCTGCAGGACAGGGCCTCCTTGATGCGCTTTGCCAACGTGCTCTTCCCACTGCCGGACGCGCCGCATACGCCTACGATGATCATACGCTTTCCCCCTTATTTTTATTTGTTTTATTGTACCACGCTTCGACGAAAAAGCAACGAAAAACCGATCCTTTCGGATCGGTTTTTCGCTGCTTGTCAATACTTGGTGGTGAGCTGCCGTTCCAGGATCTGGTTGCAGACGTGGACGCCGCTCTTGTAGAACACCAGCGTCCCCTCCGCCGTCACCCGGCAGCGAAGCTCCCGCTGCTCGGTCTCGTTGTGATCTGCGAAGATCAGCGGCGTGCCCCAAAGGGCCATCTCCCCCGCCTCGTCGATCCTGTACTGATACACCCTCTGCCCGGCCGGGAACACCAGCCGCCTCGTGGCCGGATCGTAATCCATCCGAGAGGGGTCCTCCAGAAGCAGCGCCATATCGTTTCGCACGTCCGCCGCGCCCAGGGCCTTCAAAGCGTCTTCCGCCAGGGAGACCAACTGCATCTTCCCGTCCGCCGTGAACACCAGCAGCTTATCCTCCGACAGCCGCCTGAAGCCGTCGCCGGTGACCTCCAGCGCCCGATCTCCCGCCGGGCTGAGCCAGTGGAGCTCGCTGTCCGTCAGGAACGCGGCCCCGTCCTCGAACACCTGCCCGCAGCGGATGCTGCCCGCCTGGGCGGCGACGGAGCTCGTCTCGTTGAGCTCGCCGTCCATCGTCAGCAGGGTTGCCCCGTCCCCCGTCTGCAGCAGGAGCGTCAGGCCGCTGTCCCCGGCCGCGGCCTCTGCGACGGCGCCGGGCAGCGCCTTCTCCGCCGTCAGGGTCAGCCCCTCCTCGCCCAGAGTGAAGGCGTACAGGGCGGCCTCCGCCCCGGTCCACAAAAACAGCTTATCCCCCATGGCCGCCGCGCCCTGAGCCTCCAGCAGCAGCGCCGTCTGGGAAACGAACTCGCCCCGGGCGGGATCGTAGACCGTGAGCACGGTATACACGTCCCCGGGCCGTTCCCCGTCCAGCAGCACGTCGGCAAAATCGATCCTTTCCCCGTTCACCCAGGGCCGGGGCTCCTGATCGGTGGCCTTATAGAGGGACAGGACGTACAGCCGCCCGTCCAGCTCCCCCGCCCCCAGGAACGTCCCGCTTTGGGTCAGGTTCTTACGGTGTTTGGGCGCTTTCCAGTCGGTCACGTCGAAGCGCATGAGCTCCGTGTCGCCGGCATGCTCCCGGACGGCCAGCATCTCGCTGCCTATCCAGAACAGCTGCTCCACCTTGGCGCCCCTCTCCCGCAGTCCCAGGGAGAACACCAGGTTCACCCGCCGATTGGCGTACTGGATCACCCGCACCTGGTCGGTGGTGGGCAGGAACACGACCATCAGCTCGTCCCGGGTCAGGATCTGCCCCACGGGATAATCTGCCGCCACGGCTTTCGCCGCCGCCTTGGCCTGGGGCGCATCCATCTCCGCTTCCACGCTGTCCCCCGCCTCGCCTCGATCGGCGAAGCCGTAGTGCAGAGCGTCCTCCACCTCCGCCTCGTCCGCCGCCCGATGCATGCCCTTGGGCGCTTCATACGGCGAGGCTGCCAGCATGGCTTCGGCAGGCGCCGCGCCCTGGGCCTCCGTTTCGTTGACGGCCGCGTCGGCGGTGGTGGCGGTGACGATCTTCGCCTCCTCCATGGCCACCATGCTCTCCGCCATCTGGGGCGCTTCATCTGCGGCGGAGGCTGATTTGCTCTGCATGCCCCGGCTGCGGCTGTAGAGCAGCACGGAGCCCATCCCAAGGCCAACGCAGAGCAGGACCCCGGCGGCCATGCCCACGTACTTGGCCCAGGCGGGGAAGGCGACGACCTTGCTCTCCTCTTCCTCCTGGTGGGCTTGTTCTTCCGCCCACTTCGCTTCCATTTCCTTCAACAGGTCCTTCCGGGGATGTATCCGGTCGTTGGCTCGCTTATACTGTTGTTCAAACATCCGGCTCATCCTCCTTCAGCACCTTGCGCAGGGCCTCCCGGGCCCGATGCAGGTGGGATTTCACGGTGGAAGGATTGGTTTCCGTCATCTTCCCGATCTCTTCCACGGAATAGCCCTCGTAATAGAACAGGTGCACGGCGGTGCGGTACTTCTCCGGCAGCTGCATGACGGCGTTGTAGACGCTGTTGTCCGTGTCGTCCTCCGTGGACAGGAATTCCAGCGCCTCCGGTCCCACCCCGTGACGACGGTCGGCCCGGCCCAAGAGGCTCTTGCTGGAATTGATGGCCGCCGTGATCAGCCAGGCCTTCTGATGCTCCCGATCCCGGAAGTGCGGCTGACGGCGCAGGCACCGAAAGAACACGTCCTGCAGCACGTCCTCCGCGTCCGCCCGGTTGCGGGTGCGCACCAGGGCCAGCCGGTAGATCATATCGGCGTAGGCCTCGTAGAGGGCGTCCAGCTCCAGCGGCACGGTGGCAGCCGCTGTGGGTCTGTTCCTTTCTTCCACCCCATGCTCCCTTCTTCATCCACAACACCCCGCAGCCGGTCTTCGGGTTGCGGGAGATGAAAAAATTATCCTTCTTTGATGAGCTTCTCCATGGCCTTGATGAACTCGATGTTCTCCGCGGCCACGGGATACTTTGCCTTGATGGTGTTATAGCTGACGCTGCCCTTGGGCTGATACCAGGGGTAGTTGGCATAGAACTTGGTATAGACGCTGGTGTCGGAGAACTTGTTCCCGCAGCGGGCGAAGACCTCGTTGCGTCCGTAGCCCAAGAGCTGCAGCAAAGTCTTGTCCGCCGGGATGGCCAACGACCAAACGTCCCCGTCGGCGATCCGCTCCGTCAGGCTGTTGGGGAACAGAAGCCCGTCGCCGTTGAAGGGGGACGCGCTGCCGTCCTCGGCGTAAACCATGCCGCCGTCCGTCAGCACGTGGACGGTGTAGGCGCTGCTGTCGAAAGCGTCCGTAGACAGGGCCTCCTGCTGGGATTTGACCACCGTCAGCCGCACGTCCGCCATGGGCAGCCCGTCCCCTCTAAGATCGAATGCGTCCGCCACCAGGTACTCCTTGCCGCCGGTGGTGGTGATGGCGTACACCAGCCGGAAGACGTTCCCGTGCTCCGCGCTGTCGGTCTTCGCCACCACGAAGCAGTTGCCGATGACCTCGCTGCTCTTGAGGGCGGCTCCGTACTTCTGCTCCTTGGCCTGTTGGATGGCCTTGCGGACCGGGGTCTGGTCCACGTGGTAGAGGCTGGTCAGGATCTGCTGGCTGTCAGGCTCCTTCCCTTCCGGCGCAGGGCTGGCGGCCGGGGCCGGCTCGCTCTCCGGGGCAGGCGTGGCCGCCGGGGCCGCGTGCTGCTCGGCGTACAGGTCCTCCACCTCCGCCAGGGTATAGACCCAGGTGGTGTCCGTGAGCCGCACCCCGTTGTCGAGGAGCATGGCGTACACGTTCTCCAGCGTGCTGCTGGTCTCCACCAGGAAGCCGTCCGTCAGGGGCGATACGTAGTAGCCCAGGCTCACGATGGCCTTATAGCCTGTGTGGGCCTTGCGGACGGATTCGTCCTCGGGCAGATCCCAGCCGGTGGCCCGGAGCATCCGCTCGTGGTCCACCGTCAGCACGTAGCCGCCCATGCTGTTCTTGCCGCAGAGCACGTATTTCTTCATGCTGAGCCGACGGGGGTATTCGAGGCCGTCCCGGTAGGCGTTCTTCATGTCCTGCTCGGTCCAGATCCACTCGGTGTTCACCAGCCGAAGGCCGCCCTGCTTCAGATCTTCCGCGGCGGTGGGCCGATCGCTCCCGGTCTGGATGGACCAGCCGCCCTCCTCCCGGGGGGTCACCAGGAAGGTCAGGGAGTAGACCGCCTCCACGTCGGGGAAGCGGGTCAGGTCCAGATTGGTGGTCTTGGGGTTGGGCAGGTGGAAATCCTTCACGATGGCGTCCGCGTCCACGGACACGGTATACACCTCGTCCTCCATCTCCACCTTGGCGTATTTGCGCATGTCCACGTCCCGCAGGTTCCGGCCCTGGCTGTAGTAGTTCACGCACAGCAGCACCCCCGCCGCCAGCACGGCCAGGCACAGCAGCACGGTGAGGATCATGAACAGGGTTTGTCTTCCTTTCGCATCCATGGGTCCTACCCCTTACATCATCTTGCCGCAGTTCGGGCAGATCTTGGCGCCCCGCGCTACATTCCCGCCGCAGAAGACGCAGCGGACCATGTCCTCCTTCGCGGGGGCAGGCTCCTCCGCCGGGGCCTCCTCGGCCGCCTCGGGGGCTTCCTCCGGCTCGTCCGGGACGGGCTCCGGCTCGGGGGTGGACTCGGGCTCGGGCTCCGCCGCAGCTTCCGGCTTCTCCTCGGGCTCAGGCGCCGCCACGGGCTCCACGACCGGCGCTTCTTCCGCCAACGTCTCTTTCACCTGCGCCTCCTCTGCCGGCGCTTCTTCCACAGGCGCGGGCGCTTCCGCCGCCGGTGCCGGCACGGGCTCCGCCGCCGGGGCTTCCTCCGCCGGGGGCGCAGGCTTCTTCGCCTTCTTCACCGGAGCTTCCTCCCGCCGAAGGACGATGTCGTCCGGGTTCTCCGTGGCCCGTTCCCGCTTCTTGGGCCTGGGCTGCTCTGCCGTCGCCTTGGTTTTGGGCCGGGCAAAGCCGTCCTCCTGGCCTGCGTTCAGCTGGGCCCTGGGCTGGGGCCGGGTCACCCGGCGATAGGGCTGCTCTCCAGGCATCCGCTCCGCGGCGGGCCGGCGCTGGGGCCGCCGGGGCGGCTCCTCCTCGTCCTCCTCATCCTCCTCGTCGTTCTCGGTGCTGACAATGGCCACGGTGAGGATCACGGCGATGAGCAAAAAGGCGCACCCCATGACCAGGGCCACCACGAAGGTCTGGTCGAAGCCCTGATAGATGGTGCGCTGTATGAAGGCGGCGTTCCGGCGGACGCTGAACCAGGCCACCAGGGCGAAGGTCAGCAGCACCCCGGACAGGGTCGCGATGATCGTGCGGATCGTTTTCATATCAAGTACCTCCGATAGTTTGCAATCAAGATTCCAGCAGGTCCTTCAGCCGGCGCACCAGGTTCAGGTTCTCGCGCTCCGTGGCGGTCATGAACCGTTCCGGGGCGTCCTCCGTGGCCCTGTACCAATCGCAGGCTTCAAAATGCTGCCGATAGGCGGCCTGATCCTCGTTGGGGAAGGTGTAGCCGCGGCGGGCATAGATCTCCATACACACATAGTCCAGCAGCTCCGTCATGGTGTACTCCCCGTTGCCCACCAGCCGCCACAGATCGTCCTCCTCCAGAGGATCTGAGCTGGGGGACCACAGGCTCCCGTCAGGCAGGGGATGGCTCATGGGCAGGCCCACGAAACGGACGAAGCCGTTGTAATCGAAGCTGGGGCGCTCCGGACCCGGGACGCTGCCGCCCGCCAGCGCCGTAATGGCGCAGCCCTGGGCCGTGAACTCGCCCAGATCCGACGCCTCCTCGTAGGTGGGGTAGATGGCCACGTCCGTTTTGGCGAAGCCCACTCCGGTCCCCGCCCGGTAGCTGAGGTCCACCACGTCCACGGTGAAGCAGCAGTTCCGAATGGACCGGACAGCCTGCTCTCCCGTCTCCGCCAGGGTGAAGACGGCCCGATACACGTTATGTCGCTGGCCGCCCTCCGGATACACTATAAACCATACATTCGTCTTTATTGTAACATAGTTGTTACCAAATATCTCTTTTGAGAGCCGATCCCGCTCGAAGTGCACTTTTTCGCACACGGGCCCCAGGTTCAGCCCCTTGCCCTCCTCGTCCAGCAGGGCGGTGAGATACCCCTCCCGCAGCACGGTCTTGGGCTTGTCCACCGTCTGCCCGATCAGGGCCGGCTCCTCCGGGGCCGTTCGGGGCAGGACCTTGGCGGGGCTGGTCCAGGTCCTCTCCTTCAGCACGATGCCCTTGCGTTTGAGGTCCCCTTCATTCACGTCCGCTGTCACGGCGATCACGTCCGGCTCCTCGGTGAAAGCCAGGGTAAGCTGCATGTTCAGGATGGCCTTCACCGCCGGGTTGCGGGCGGCCTTGGGGTCGGTCCGGGGATCGGGAAGCTCCAGCTCGGTCAAAAGGCTGTCCACGTCCAGCACCGCCGTGACGGTCTCCCCCGTCCGCGTCAGGGTGGTGTAGGCCACCAGGTCCGCCGTGTGCCGCCGCACCCGGCCCAGGAACAACACCCATCCCAGGACCAGCAGCAGGACGCCCACGGCGACCGCCGTCACGGCAGCCAGCCGGGCCGGGTTTTTCACGGCGTACGTCTTTTTCTTCCCCTGCTCCATGGGCCTTTCTCCTTTTGCGTATGAGGATGCTTTGGCAATATTATACGCGAAGGATCGAACAAATTCAAGAAAGCGGGAACCTCCCCAGGGAGATTCCCGCATTGTTAAACGTTCTTTTACATTTGCCGCCGTCAGAAGGCGAAGTTGCCGTTCCTAAAGACGGGGATGCAGCGGCCGTCCGAGGTGTAGCCGTCGATAGAGAGGTCCGCCGTGCCCACCATGAAGTCCACATGGGTGATGGACTTGTTAAGGCCCGCGGCCAGGCGCTCCTCCTCGCTCATGTCCATGGCCCCCTGCACCGTCATGGGATAGGCCTCGCCGAAGGCCAGGTGGCAGGCGGCGTTCTCGTCGAAGAGGGTGTTGTAGAATAGGGTCTTCGCATTGCTGATGGGGGAATCGTAGGGCACCAGGGCCACCTCGCCGAAGCGGCACGCGCCCTCGTCCACCTCGATGGACTTTTGGAGGGCCTCCTCATTTTGGGAGGCTGCGGCCTCCACGATCTTCCCTTCCTTCACCACGAAGCGGATGTTTTCGATCACGTTCCCGTCCTTGCAGAGGGGCAGGGCCGCGCAGATGACGCCCTCGCACCGGTTCCGATCGGGGGCGGTGAACACCTCCTCCGTGGGCATGTTGGGCATGAAGAACTGGCCCTTGGGCGTGGATTCCCCGCCGGCGCACCAGATGTGGCCCTTACAGAGGCCCACGGTGAAGTCGGACCCCAGGGCGTTGTAGTAGTGGAGCCGGTCGAAGGCATAGCCGTTCAAAATCTCCACGTGATGCTGCAGGTTCTCCTGATGCTGCCGCCACTTCTCCACGGCGGTGCCGTCGCCGGTGACCCGAACGGCCATGAAGATCCTCTCCCACAGGGCCGCCACGGCTTCCGCCTCGGGAAGGTCCGGGAACACCAGCTTGGCCCAGGAGGGGGACGCCAAAGCCCCGATGCTCCAGGGGACGGCGCTGCTCATGAGCAGGGCCCGATAGCGCTTCATCTGCCGACCTGAGGCCCGGTGCATCCGCTCCAGGCGGCCGGGGTCCACGCCCTTGAGGTTCTCCGGGTCGGAGGACACCAGGCGCAGGAAGCAGGCGTCCTTTTCGGCGAAGTCCGTGTTGAACCGGACCCGATACTCGGGGATGGAATCGAACACGTCGTCCGCGGCGTTCAAAAAGGTCATGCGACTGATGGCGTCGTCGCCCCAGTCCACGACCACGGACCGGGCCCCCGCCTCGTAGGCGGCCTTCACGCACATGCGGGCGAAGGGCGCCTGATCCACCTGGGCGGTGACGACCAGGTCCTGGCCCTTCTGCACGTTCACGCCCACCCGGACTAGCAGCTCGGCGTATTCCTTCAGCTTGTCTTCAAAAGTGTACATTTTTACGTTCCTTTCCAGTTTCTCAAGCGCGGTGTAGCCGCGCGCACGCGATCTGCGAAGGAAGAACGCGCGGCTGCGAATATGTGAGATTCAGCGACATGCGCGGTGAATCTCACACCTTACAGGTCCCGCTGCCCGGTACGCCGCAGGCGTATAAGCGGGACCTGCAAGCGAAGCGAAGGCGGAGCCTCAGTCTGGCGAATCTGCAGGATTCGGCAGACTGAATTATTCGTTGGAAGCACGGTTCAAACTCTTCTGCTTGGAG
>Ga0310694_10004624_pt1 | contig 13258 bp, 9 predicted proteins | sample 174DNAGHGhighgp2_FD_203884 | JGI IMG/M metagenome (GOLD analysis project Ga0310694, IMG submission 203884) | Sheep rumen microbial communities from Palmerston North, Manawatu-Wanganui, New Zealand - 1742 DNA GHGhigh gp2 (v2) (version 2) | ecosystem: Host-associated > Mammals > Digestive system >...
CCAGAAGTCGTTCTGCGGCTGACGCACCTCGTAGTCCATCACCTCGATGGCACGCTTGATCTTATAGTCATCGGGATTCCATCCGTAGAGGTCGAGATAGGTCTGGAAACAAATCTGCCAGTCGCCGAAGAGCACATAGTCGTGACCCTCGCCATAGTTCTGGTATTTCCATTTCGAGGGGTCCGTCTCCTGTGCGCCCATCCACCTGTTGTGACGTGCCCAAGCATCGCTGTACGCCTGCCATCGGGCAACGCCCAGCAGTCTGTAGGCCTCCATGTTGCCAGTATGATAGGCTGCTTCGTCCCAGAAGGAACGCACCTCTGGCTTATGGTGCAACTGCCAGTAGTCGTTGACCTTAGTAATAATCTCGATGGTTGGAGCCACCGGTTGCGGTTTCTTCTTCGGCATGCGTGCCCAAAGACTCGCTGCTGAGAGCAGCAGGACTGCAAAAAGGATTAGTCGTTTCATAGGTATCTTTTGCGAGGTTATTTCAGATGATCATTGAAGAAATTCACACACTGGCGGAACAGATGGTTGCGCGTGTTACCACCATAGATGCTGTGGTTGCGGTTGGGATATACCAGCTGACGGAAGTCTTTGTCGGCAGCGATGAGGGCATCGACATAGGCAGCCGTACTCTCAAAGTGCACATTGTCGTCGGCCAGCCCGTGACAGAGCAACAGGGCACCACTGAGTTGCGAGGCACGTGCAATGGGGTTCACCTCGTCATAGCCGGCAGCATTCTCGTTGGGTGTACGCATGAAGCGCTCGGTATAGACGGTGTCGTAGAAGCGCCAGTTGGTGGGAGGAGCGATGGCAATGCCACAGCAGAACACAGCCCTACCCTCAGACATAGACATCAGGGTGTTCCAGCCACCGTACGACCAGCCCCAGATGCCGATATGGTCCTTGTCAACATACGACTCCTGACCCAGCCACAGGGCTGTCTCTACCTGGTCTTTAGCCTCGAGTTCGCCCAGACGCAGATAGGTGCACTTCTCGAAGTCGGCACCCTGACCGCCAGTACCTCGTCCGTCCACACACACCACGATGTAGCCCTGCTGAGCCAGATACTGCTCGAGGATGGCACCCTGTCCGTTCATACCGATGTTCCAGGCGTTCTTCACCTGTTGTGAACCAGGACCGCCATACTGATACATGATGACGGGGTACTTCTTCTGCGGATTAAAGTCCTTGGGCTTCACCATGTAGCCCGTCAGCAACACGCCACTCTCGGTTGTGAACGTAAAGAACGCCTTCGTGCCCATGTCATAGGCGTTGTATTTCTCTAAGAGTTTCTTGTTGTCAAGAAGTGTGGCAAGCGTCTTTCCATCATTGTTGCGAAGCGTATAGACAGGAGGCGTATTGATGTCGCTCCACGTGCAGACGAAGTTCTTGAAGTCCTTCGAAAAAACGGCACTATACCAGCCATCGGTCTTCGTCAGGCAAACGGTTCTGTCGTCCTTATGGTTCACATAGATTCTCTGGTCGGTGGGAACCACGTTGATAGCAGCGAAATAGATGTCGCCAGTCTGCTCGTCGTAACCATAGACATCGGTGACAACGAAGCGCCTTTCCAGGCTCACTTTTCGCAACTGCTGTCCGTTGAGGTTATAGAGATACAGGTGATTATAGCCGTCGCGCTCACTGGTCAGCAGAATAGCATGATCAGTAACCTTCACGTTGGCAAAGACATTCTCGTTGATATACTTATCGACTTTGTCCTCGATGATCTGCTGACAGACAGTTGACAGAGGGTTGGCCGTATAGACACGCAACTGGTCCTGATGGCGGTTCAGGGTGAAGATGAGTACCTTCGTGGGATCGCTCGTTGGCAGGATGCGGGGGATATAGCCATCGGCATCGAGGGGCAACTGGATGGTACGCGTCTGGTGACTCTTGATATCAAAGCTCAGCACGCTCACAGAGGCGTTCTTATCACCAGGCTGCGGATACTTATAGGTATAGTCGCTCAGAGGCAACGTATATTGGGGCACCTCCGTCTCATCGTAGCGCACCCACACAATTTGCTTCGAGTCGGCAGTAAAGACCATCGCGCTGTTATGTGAGAACTCCTCCTCGCACACCCAGTCGGGCAGACCGTTGATGATCTCGTTGCGCTTGCCGTCCTTGGTCACCTGACTCTCGGCATTGTTGTAGAGCAGCTTCACCAGGAAGATATTATTGTCGCGTACGAAAGCCACCTGATTGCCATCGGGACTCCACAAGGGTGTCTGCTGGGGACCACCGTCACTCAGCCGTTCCAACTTGTTGTTGGCAATGGTATAGATATAATAGGTGGCTGTGAACGAATGGCGATAGATGCTCTTGGTATCAGTCTGGATGAGCATGCGCTTGCCGTCGGGACTCATCACGTAGCCGTCTATACGGTCCAACTTGGCACCACGGGCCGTAGATGCGTCAAAGAGCACATCCAACTGCTTGCCGTTACGGAACGAGCAGCGTACGATCTGCTTGCCGTCTGCCGACATTTTGGCATAACTCTCACCATCAGCCAGCGGCTTGATGGCCGACATTGTCTCACCACGGAAGGCACCTTTCGTTATCTCTTTCAAATCGAGGGCATTGCCTGCAAGGGTCTGCCCCATAGCCATCAAAATGAAGGCCAATAAAAATGTTATCTTTTTCATCGTTAGCATATTTTGATGCAAAGATAACACTTTTTTCTGATAATCCCTACAGAAAGAGGTTTAAATAATATGAATAGAATCGGTCAACAGCTGCTCGGGCTTCAGTTCCTTGTGATGATTCATATACTGTTCGACGCGCGTAATCTGCTCATCATCAAACACTTTCCTGTTCACCACCTGATTCACCACATACTGCAGACGGGGTTTGTGGGCAGGCTCCACTTCTGACGGGAACACACTGAGCAGATAGAAAGCTATGCAGTCGGGCACGATGTAACTGCGTGTCATCATGCGACGCTGCTGCTCCGTATAACCGAAGTGCACATACAGCGGATAGTTCTCGCCCATGTATTTATCAAGTGAGATAGCCAGCATGCCGTTGCCTACGATGATGCTCTGGTCGAGGGCACTCACCTGCGTATAGACCCTGGGTATCTTCAGATGGGGGAACATCTCATGCAAGCGCACAAAAGCCATATCAAGTTCCTTGTTGATGTCGTCCATGTTGTCATACGCCACCTGAACGTCGTGCAACAACGTCTGCAGGGTGCTGTCCTGATAGAACTCGAAGAAGCGGTCGTTGATGCCTGGCTCATCGAGTCGTCCTAAGCGCAAAACATCCTCAACAAGGGTCATCGTCATAGCCGAGTATTCGGTAGTCATCTGCTTCAACGCGCCAAAGTCGCCAGTAGTCAGGTAAAGTATCTCTGTCTGGTCGTAACGCTCTATCTTCAGCGATTCCCGCTGCTGTTGCTTCTCGGCAGACTTCAGCTTCCACTGACAACCCAGAAAGGCTGCCAGCAGTAAGAAAAGCAACAGAAAATAGGCTTTACGAGACATTCGAAAGGTTTTGTTTTGTTAAAACTCGTTGCAAAAATACTAAAAATCCTTGAATTAACCAAATTTTAACCTAAAATATTTAAACAACAAGCGCATTTTTGTTGTTATTTGCTAAATTTGCGGTTAAAACCAATCATTATGAAACAAATCCTTCTGTTATCCTTGCTCTGTGCATCGCTGACTACCGAAGCACAAACGACACTCACCGTCGAGGTGAAAAACACTTTGGACCAGCCACGAATGGACTATGTCGTCGTGCCGCTTGCTCCCTATGGTGAAGTGCGCTCAGCACAGGTCACAGCACCTTGTATCACGGACGACGGATGCGCCACTTGCATCGAAGAAATACCCTACCAGCTGGACGACCTTGATCTGGACGAGCAGTTCGATGAGTTGTGTTTCCAGGTGTCTCTCGAAAAAAAGGAGACCAAGACCTACACCGTTGAACTTTACAACACAGGCGAGCCCAAGGAGTTTAAACAAAAAGTCTATGCGGAGATGCTGATGCGCAACGACAAAGTGAAGGAGAAGAACAAGCACAACAACTTCGTGTCGAGCATCACCGTACGTGGTGACTGTGCCAACAGCTACAACCTGCTGCACCATCACGGTGTAGCCTTCGAGAGTGAGCTCAACGGCATCCGCATCTACTTTGACAAGCGTCAGACGCTGGATCTCTACGGAAAATTCCAGCCGCGGCTGGAGTTGAAAGAGACGCAGTTCTATACATCAGCCGAACAGAAACAGGCAGGCTATGGCGACGATGTGCTGTGGGTGGGAAACACCTTCGGACTGGGCGCCTTCCGCGGATGGGACAGTAAGGAGCCTACGATGGTGGACCCTGTGAAGAACCGCACACAACGCATCATCTCCTACGGTCCGTTGCGTACGATTGTGGAGCTTGTTGACCAAGGCTGGGTGGTCGATGAAAAACTGCCGCCTGTCAACATGACGCTGAGATATACCCAGTATGCCAACCATCGCAATACGGATGTCGATGTGTTCTTCAACCGCGATGTCAACGACTATTTGTTCTCTACAGGCATCATCAACGTCAAGGGTTCCGTAGAGTTCAGCGACAAACGGGGACTGCGTGCCTGCTGGGGTACCGACTACCCTTCAACGGATACGGTGAAGTGGAAGCCAGAGACAGTAGGATTGGCCATCCTGTTGGCAAAAGAGAATATCATCAGCGAGGAACCTGCCAACAAAGACAACTACGCATTTGTGGTGGGCACCAAGGGCAAGCACCTGAAATACAAGGTAAGCTATTGCTCTGATAATGAGTCGTTTGGCTACCATTCAGCCAAAGAGTGGTTCGACTATCTGCGTTGCTGGCGTAAGGAACTGGAGACCCCTATCAAGGTCAGCATCAAAAAGAACGGCAAGTAATGGTTACTGTGGCAGACTGCTGAAAAGCTTGCGTCCCTTCACATAGTATTGCCAGAGTAGTGCGAACATGCGCTGCTCTGGTATTTGCTTCTCTACCCTACTCTCCTGAATAGCCTTGCGGTCGGCAGCGAAGTCTTTCTTCCATCGCTTGAAGTCACGACGTGCACGATAGATGGCCTTGAAGTCGCCCACGTTCCTGTTGAGTATCAGGGTCTGCCACGCAGCCAGATAGTCAAGGAACCAACGCCAGCGCATCACATATCTTAACTCGCTGTCTGGCAGGCACTTATAGAGCATCGTCAGGTTGTTGCGGAAGTTCAGGTAGGTCTTCATCGGATTACCCTTCGGCAGCGTGCCGCCCCCCACGTGATACACCTGACTGTCAGGCACGCACACCACCTTGTAGCCCATGATACGCATGCGCCAGCACATGTCTATCTCTTCGTTGTGGGCAAAGAAACGGGCATCGAGACCTCCCACCTTATTATATATACGCGCGCGCACGAGAAGAGCAGCACCCGTAGCCCACAACACGTTGGCCACGTTGTTGTACTGTCCGTTGTCGTGTTCTACGGTATCAAAGATGCGTCCTCGGCAGAAGGGATAGCCGAAGCGGTCCAGATAGCCGCCACTGGCACCCGCATACTCGAAGCTGTCCTTGTTGAAGACCGACAGCAGCTTGGGCTGACAGGCAGCCACCTCCTCGTGGGCATCCATATACTCTATCATTGGGGTCAGCCAGTGGTGGGTCACCTCGATGTCGCTGTTCAGCAGCAGGTAGTACTCGGCCTCTATCTGCGCCAGCGCCTTGTTGTAGCCCTCGGCAAAGCCCCAGTTCTTGTCGAGCACGATGGTTTTCACCTCTGGGAAGCGCTCCCGTAGCAGCTGCATGCTGTTGTCCGTCGAAGCATTGTCGGCCACATAGACCGTTGCCTCGTCGCGCGAGTATTGCAGTACGCCAGGAAGATACTGCTCCAGCATCTTCGCTCCGTTCCAATTCAAAATGACGATTGCTACTTTCTCCATCTTTCGTGCTTACATTATAACATACACATTAACGACTCTTTATCGCGGGTCATCTCGCCCAACTTAACCGTGATGAGTTGATTGTCGAAATCAGGGTTGGCATCCTTGGCAGGAAGCTCCACACGGATATAGTTCTTGGTGAAGCCGTGCATGGCCTTTCCGCGAGGCGCCTTTTCGAAGAGCACCTCAGCCTCCTGACCTATATACTGCCGATAGAAGGCTTGCGTCTTCATGTCGGAGAGCTCCAGCAGACGCTGACTGCGCTGACGTTTGTCCTTGTCGGCCACCACATAGGGAATCTTCAGTGCCTGGGTGCCTGGTCTTTCAGAATAGGGGAACACGTGCAACTGGGTGACGGGCAGTGTATCGAGCAACGCGTAGGTATCCTCAAAGCATTCGGGTGTCTCACCACGACAGCCCACCATCACATCGACACCAATGAACGCATCGGGCATCGCAGCCTTGATCTTCAGAATCTTGTCGGCAAACAGCTGACGGTCGTAATGGCGATGCATCAACCTCAGCACCTCGTCGCTGCCGCTCTGAAGGGGTATGTGGAAATGGGGCATGAACGCACGACTCGCCCTGCAGTAGTCTATCAGCTCGTCGCTCAACAGGTCGGGTTCCAGACTGCTGATACGATAACGCTGAATGCCTTCCACCCCATCCAGGGCCTTCACCAGGTCGATGAACCGTTCGCCTGTGGTCTTGCCGAAATCACCAATGTTCACGCCTGTCAGCACAATCTCCTTACCACCCTCGCGCGCAGCTTCCTCGGCCTGGGCCACCAACGAGGCTATCGAGGGGTTACGGCTGAAGCCGCGGGCAAAGGGAATGGTGCAATAGGTGCAGAAATAGTCGCAGCCGTCCTGCACCTTCAGGAAATAGCGAGTGCGGTTGCCGCGCGAACATGAAGGGGCAAAGGTCTTGATGTCCTTCGTCTTCTCGGTATAGTGGGTCGCAGTTCCGCTGCGACTAACAAAACCTTCTGAGAGAAACTGCACCAGATTGGCCTTCTCGTTGGAACCCAGCACCAGGTCAACACCCTCTATCTTAGCCACCGACTCAGCCTCCAACTGGGCGTAGCAGCCCGTCACCACCACAAAGGCACCAGGATGCTGGCGCACCATACGATGGATGGCCTGACGACACTTGTGGTCGGCCACCTCAGTCACCGAACAGGTATTGATCAGACAGATGTCGGCCCTTTCGCCTTTCTCAGCCGTACGCACGCCCAACTCCTGAAGCATCTTGCCAAAGGTGGATGTCTCAGAGAAGTTCAGCTTACAGCCCAGCGTATAATAAGCTGCCGTTTTGCCTTGAAAAGCCGATGTATCTATCATATATTAATAAGGTGTATTTCGTTCAACATGCAAAGGTACATAAAAAAATTGGGAAAAAGACACTTTTTTCGATAGTTTCGTTAAGGGGTCATTTTGTAACCTTTTTTAACAATATACAAATCGTTGAATATCAACAACTTACAAAAATGTTACAAAAAACATCTAAAAAAATTCGAAAAAAATCATTGCTGGTATTAAAAAAATGCGTACCTTTGCAGCGTTTTAATAAACTAATGATTGTTTTACAGATTTAAAAAACTTAGAAAAATGAAAAAGATTGCATTTATGTTCGCTGTTGCAGCTATGGCTGTTGCTTGTGGTAACGAAGTTGCTCTGACCGCTGAGGATTCAGCTGCTGTTGAGACCGCTCTGAACGATTCTATCGCTGCTGAGATCGCTGCTGTTAAGGTTCCCGAGTTCGTTGTTAACGAGGGTGAGGATAGCGCTGCTGTTAAGGCTGCTTTCGACGCTGCTGTTGAACAGTACAGCAAGGATACCGCTGCTATCGCCGCTACTAAGGAGGCTCGTCTGGCTGCTAACCTCGCTGCTGCTCTCGACGCTAAGAAGAACGCTGGCGAGAACGCTGACAGCACCGAGAACAAGTAATTCTTGCGAACTAAAGTTCAAACTAAGAGGATGTGTCATTGGCACGTCCTCTTTTAGTTTTCCTAGGGGCGTCTCGGTGGTAGGTAAGGAGCGTCTCGGTGGTCACCACCGTCTTACCCCTTGGTCACCAAGGAACGTCTCGGCGGTAGGCAAGGAGCGTCTCGGTGCTGGATACCTATTTTGTGTCATTGTGACGTGACTTTGTGACATAAGCACCTCCGCGAATTGCTGAACGGTAGAAAAGAGGCAGTAGTGTGTTAATATAATATAATTTAATTATAATAATATTAATAATACTATATACTCTATAGCAGGATTTAGGGCGCATGCAGACCTACGAACACCTTATGTCACAAAGTCACGTCACAAAGTCACGTTTGTGAAAGGTGTTCGTGTACTTCCCTAGAAAAAATTGAATGGATTTGCATCAAGCCCTGAATGATTGAAATGGAATTAAGATGACAGAATATTCGGTAACAAGCATCAGATACCAGCTGGGCGAGGGTTTGCCTTTCGAGGAGCGCACCCGCATGGCAGAACGGTTTGTGGCAGGCCTTGAGATGGGTCAGCAGGTGATGCTGATGGCCGAGCCCGACAATCCTGTTGACAGCAACGCCATAGCCGCCTACATTGACTACGAGCGCATTGGCTACATTGACAAGGAGGAGGTTTTCGACATTCACCCCCTACTCGACCAAAATCACCAATGCGACGCTGTGGTGGTGCGCAAGGACAGTCACATCACGTTCTTCGTGTCTATTCCTGACGAGGAGAAGAAGACGGTGCAGAAGGCCGTGCGACGACGCATACTGCCCGACAGTCCCCTGGGCGACGATGTGCGCATGCCCTTTACCAAGGACGAGAACCAACTGCAGCTGATTGCCAGCCGACTGGCAGGCATCACGGCAAACAAGGCGAACATCGGCGAGATTCTGTATCTGACCGAGCTCTACGTGCCCTTGCTGAAGACGTCGCTTTGTCACGAGGAAGCCCTGTGGATGAACCGTATTCTGAAGAAGCTGGGGAAGTTGCAGACCCTATGTAGCGAGGAAAACGCTGACGAGGCGAGCAAGCTGGATGAACTAATAAAAAAGGTACGCGCGTGCGTAGGCGACATGCACCGTACAGACGAACACTGGCCCGAGCGCGTGTTTACGGACCATCTGGACCGTCTTCGCAAGGACAAGACCGTCAACGCGCATCTCTACAAGAAATACTGCAACACGTTTCTCGACGGCAAGACCTTTTCTGAGGCTAAGAAGAGTTTGGTGGCAAAGGAATATATGCGACTGGAGGGATGGCTGAAGGGCATGAAATGGAGCGAGATGCGCTATCCTGACAAGCTGCAGGCGATGGGTCTGAAGGTGAACTATCTGGGCTTGTCGCGTCAGGAACTATATGAGCTCTACAGCGTACTGCTGATACTGGAGCAACTGAAACAGCAGGTGGACGAGAAGACCATCAAGCGTCAGGAGATTCTGGAGAAGTTGACTCCCATATTCTATGACAACGAGGAAGATGCAGCTCTCTTCCTTGATGACATCCAAGGAAAGAAGCCCAGGGAGATTACAGATCTGGTAAACCTGCTGGTAGAGAAAAGAATGATTTCAGACATGAGGAAGAATCGCGATCTGTGGTCTGTGCTCTACGACTACGGCTACTACCCAAGGACAGAATCCAACTGGAATGCTCAGGTGAAATAATCACCCCAAATACACCCCAAACACAAGGAATCGGCTAAAAGTCGGTTCCTTTTTTTGTGCTACTTGTACAAAAACTTGTGTAGCACTTGTACAAACTTGTATAGACTTGTAAATCAACCAATTACACAAGAAAAATCATACAGGTCACATTTCTTTTATCTAATTTTGCATCGTCAAAACCGGTCGGAGCGCTAGCCGGACGACACCAATTTATTAATCATTTAAAAAAACGCCGACAAGGAAGGCGATGCAGAAGTTGAAGCAATCGGAGAGTCTTCACGTGAAGATGGCCATCGGACTCGAAGAACTTCTTCGAAAGCTAAAACTTAGAATTATGTCTACATTTATTGTAACAACCGAGAACGGAAAAAAAGTAATGAACCCAGTACTCACAGCCGATGAGTATCGCAACCTGCGCAACGGCGGACACCAGAAAGGCAACGTCTTCTCCATCCGCAAGGGTAACGAAGGCATGAAGTACAGCCTCATTCAGATGAACTACTCGTGCTTGCCCAACGAGGACGGCACGCTGAAGGGAGCCACACGCATGTCGAACACCGTAGGAATGGACATCGACCACATTCCTGCCGAAGAGATGCAGGTAGTGAAGGAGCGTATCCTCCAGAAGAAAGACGAGCTGGGCCTGCTGATGCTGGAACTCAGCGCACGCGCTGCAGGCTATCACCTGGTGTTCCGTCGCAAGCCTGAACTCTCGCAAGAGGAGAACCTGCGCTGGGCCTCAGAGCTGCTGGGCGTGCAGTTCGACGAGCAGGCCAAAGACATCACACGCGTGTTCTTTACTACTACTGCCAGCCCTGAAGACCTCATCTACCTGGACGAAGCCCTCTTCGAGACAGAGGAATGTGAGCCTACACCTCAACTGACATCTCAGCCGACATCCAACGAGCCTACACCTCAGCCGACATTCAAGGGCATACCCTACTCTTCTATTGTGGCCGAATGGTGGCGCAGGAATGGTGGCGAGCCTGCAGAGGGTGAGCGTAACGTCAAGTTGCACAAACTGGCCGTCAACCTGCGAGCCATCTGCGACAATAAGAAAGAGGTGCTGATGCAGGTGATGCCACGTTTCGGACTGACAGAAGTAGAACTGAAATCAATCATCGATTCAGCCTGCAAGGAAGAGCCCAAGGGCATCTCGAAGATGATGCAGCAGATCATCGACGCGCTGGAAATGGGAATACCGTCCGACGAGGTGGAAGACGCAGAAGCCGCTGCCGCCGAGACTGGCGTGAAAGTGAACGTGCGCACCCTGCCCATCGGACTCAAAGAATCGCTCGTGGGTGTGCCTGTGTCCATGCACCTGCCTGTGCTGGCAGGAATCATGCCCATTGCTGGCGCCTATGCCGACGGCGTAGAGGTGAAATACTGCGACGGAAACACCCAGCATCTGGGACTGATGACCATTATCCGAGGCGAGCAGGCTTCCAACAAAAGCGTGGTGAAAAATGCCATCGAGATATGGAAACGTCAGCTGGACGAGGAAGACGAGATAGCACGCAAGCGCGAGGAAGAATGGAAGGAGCGCAAGAAGAACCGAAAGGCCAGCGAGAAGGCTCCTGACGACCCTCACGTGCTCATCCGACAGGTGCCCATCACCATCTCCTGTTCCACCCTTCTGAAGCGATTCAAGAACGCCACAGGCCATTGTCTCTACAGCTTTGGCGAAGAGCTCGACACATTGAGGAAAACCAACGGAGCAGGCTCGTGGAGCGCAAAGTACGACATCTATCGACTGGGCTTCGATCGTGGCGAATGGGGACAGGACTACAACTCGGACCAGGCAGAATCGGGCGTCGTAAACGTGGCCTACAACTGGACCGTGCTGGGAACCAACGGAGCCCTTCGCAACTGCTTCAGGACCGACAACATTGAGAATGGATTGTCCAGCCGAGTGCTCATTGCCGAAATGCCTGACGCATCGTTCGCAAAGATGCCCAAGTTTGTAAAGCGTTCGGATGAAGACGAAGAGCGAATACAGCAGGCAGTCACACGCCTGCGCACAGCCACAGGGCTTATCGACGTACCACGTCTGCGCAGGGCTATCGAGGGTTGGTGCGAAGAGAAACGCGTGGAGGCCGCCAAGGACATCGACCACGTGAAAGACACCTATCGCAAGCGTGCTGCCGTCATAGGCTTCCGCTGTGGTGTCATCTTCCATCTGCTGAGCGGCGCAGCCAAGGAGTCGAAGTCCTGTCTCGACTTCGCCCTGATGATGGCAGAGTACTGTATGCAGCAGCAAATCAAGGTGTTTGGCGAAGCACTCGAAAACCAGTTTGCGAAAAATCGCGACGAAGGACTGCGATGCAGTTCCAACAACTCGGTCTTCGACCAGCTGCCCCCAACGTTCACAATGGACGACCTGCGCGCCCTCAAACGCAACTTCTGTAGTGAGGCTGGTCTCCGCAAAATCATCTCACGCTGGTATCGTGACCAATGGATTGAAAAAATCGACAAGCTCCACTGGCGCAAGCTTTAAACGTGACTTTGTGACGTGACTTTGTGACATAAGCACCTCCTATTGTACAACATCCACAAAAAAGGGAGCCTCCGTTCGTCGGGGACTCCCATAATCTTATTATCCGAAACTCTGCTCAGCCGTTCATCGACATGAGTACAGAGGGCCTGATCCTTTGTGCGATTTATTCCTTATGCAGTTGGTATCCGTCAAGCTTGAGATAATGGTCGCCCTCCTTGTAGTAGCTGATGGTTTTCTCGTTTCCATTATCATACTTGACATATACCTTGCCTGAGATGGTATAGCCGTAATAGTCGTCATTGCTCTTTTCGCTGCTCTGCACCTTGTAGGTGAACTTGTACCAACTGCCTACTGTGCCGTCGTCCGTATGACGCTCACCGGTGCCGTCCTTCTTGAAGGTCCAGTCTTCCCAGTAGCTTTCCGAATGGTCGCCGGCCCAGGTGCCTACGAGCGAGTTGTCCACCTTTCCGCTGTCCTTGCCGTTATCCTTGTCCTTGCTTGGACGGGTCAGAACCCATGCGCTGATGCCAGACCCACTCAAGGTCAATGTCATGGTTTTATCACCAATACCTGTGAGCATGTAGTTTGTCACTTTTCCGTTGCTCCATGTCACTGCCAGATCGCAGGCTTTAGCATTCAAGATATCCCTTTCGTTGCTGATGACGTATTTGCCAGTCTGTGTGGTTCCACCGGATTCTGCCCATGTGATAGTGCCGTCTTTACTGAACGTAATGGTTCCCGAGGTGTTGCCTGCACTGGTTATGCCGATACCAACGAAGTTCCAAGTGCCATTGAGCATTGAATTGATGTCTTCGTCGTCTTTGCAGCTAACGAAAACGATGCTGGATACCATGACCATCGCAATGGTCATCATGCCAAAGATTTTTTTCTTGTTAAGCATTTTGTTTTGTTTTAAGGGTTATTATTGTTTTAACTTCTTTTTCTCGCGGGCAAAGATACAAAAGATTTCTGAATCCACACCTCTTTTTCTCAAAAAATCGATAAAAATGCCCCATTTTGTCACAAAAAGTCTGACCCTTGTGCGATTTTTAGCACCAAAAGAATAAGAAAAGGTAATCGAGTAGGAGGAAAATGAAGTAGTTTTCCTCCTACTTTCATTTTCCGACCTCTCACACCACCGTACATGCGGTTCCGCATACGGCGGTTCTTCGTTTACGATATCAATACGTAGTAATCAAT
>Ga0310694_10004626_pt1 | contig 13254 bp, 7 predicted proteins | sample 174DNAGHGhighgp2_FD_203884 | JGI IMG/M metagenome (GOLD analysis project Ga0310694, IMG submission 203884) | Sheep rumen microbial communities from Palmerston North, Manawatu-Wanganui, New Zealand - 1742 DNA GHGhigh gp2 (v2) (version 2) | ecosystem: Host-associated > Mammals > Digestive system >...
AATGTGCCTGATAAGCCCAGCAAGCGGCATACACCTTGTGAGCATCCTCCTGAGAGCAGGCGGCCCACATAGCATCGCGCAACTTGTTGTGTTTCGCGGTGTCGTTACAGAGGTCTGTCTGAGACGCTGCAGGTGACGTAACCAACAGAGTAGCAGCACAGAAGATATATTTTACCCAATGGTTCAAAGTCATTCTATAATAGGTTTATTTGGAAAATCCTGCGCAAAAGTAACGTTTTTCTGCGAAATCGCCAAACTTTTTTAGGCATAAAATGTTATTTTTCGTATAATCTACACTTTTATCGGTTTTTTTATGTATTTTTGTGCCCGCTGACAACTAATAACAAAACGAGATATGAAACATTTATCAACAATCCTGCTGCTTGCAGCCAGTATGAGTGCTGGAGCACAGACTCACGTTCTTGACGTGAACACCAAGAAATTAGGGGCACCCGTACAGCCTACGATGTACGGTATCTTTTTCGAGGATATCAACTATGCTGCTGATGGCGGCCTGTATGCCGAATTGGTGATGAACCGCTCGTTTGAGTATCCCAACCACTTTGCCGGATGGGATGTTTCGGGCAATGTGACCATTAAGGACGACGGTCCCTTTGAGCGCAACCCTCACTACGCACGCATGGCACCTACCGGACATAGCGACAAGCACTCGATGCTTGAGAACCGTGGTTTCTTTGGCATGGGCGTAAAGGGCGGTCAGGAGTACCGTTTCTCGGTTTGGGCCCGCGTACCCGATGGCGGCAAGGCCAAGCTGTGGATCGACCTGGTTGACAACGCCACCATGGGCGAAGACCAGAAGCTGTGCAACGCTGGCGTAGAGGTTAGCGGCAGCGAGTGGAAGAAGTACACAGCTATCCTGAAGCCCAAGACCACCTTTGCTAAGGCGCACCTGCGCGTATGGGCAGATAGTAAGGTAACTACCGATGTGGAGCACATCAGTCTGTTCCCAACCGACACATGGAAGGGTCGCGAGAACGGCATGCGTAAGGACTTGGCTCAGGCCCTGTTTGATATGCACCCAGGCGTATTCCGTTTCCCTGGTGGCTGTATTGTTGAGGGTACCGATCTGGCTACACGCTACCAGTGGAAGAACACCGTTGGTCCCGTTGAGAACCGACCACTGAACGAGAACCGCTGGCACTATACATTTACCAACCGTTACTTCCCTGATTACTATCAGAGCTACGGACTGGGATTCTTTGAATTCTTCCAGTTGTGCGAGGACTTTGGTTCGGAGGCACTGCCTGTTATCTCATGCGGACTCTCGTGTCAGTTCCAGAACCCTGATCCTACTAAGCCTGGTGTACATGTAGCATTGGACGATCTGGAGCCATATATCCAGGACGCGCTCGACCTGATTGAGTTTGCTAACGGTCCTGCCGACAGCAAATGGGGTAAGGTGCGCGCTGAGATGGGCCATCCAGAGCCATTCAACCTGAAGTTCTTAGGTGTAGGTAACGAGCAGTGGGACTACGACGAGGCACACGGCGGCTTTGGTCCTGTATTCACAGCACGCCTGAAGAAGTTCAGCGATGCTATCCGCAAGAAGTATCCTAACATCAAGCTTATCGGTACCACAGGTCCTAACTCAGAGGGTTGGGATTTCGACCTGCTGCAGCCCCGTATGAAGGAGCTGAAGGTTGACCTGTACGACGAGCACTACTATCGCAACGAGAAGTGGTTCCTGAGCCACGGATTGCGTTACGACTCATACGACCGCAAGGGTCCAAAGGTATTTGCTGGTGAGTATGCCTGTCACGGTAGCAACAAGCACAAGTGGAACCACTATTATACATCGCTGTTAGAGGCTGCCCACATGACTGGTATTGAGCGCAATGCCGACATTGTACACATGGCTACCTATGCCCCACTCTTTGCACATGTTGAGGGTTGGCAGTGGCGTCCAGATGCTATCTGGTACGACAACCTGCGTATGTTCAAGTCGGTTAGCTACTATGTTCAGCAGCTTTACGCCATGAACAAGGGTACTAACGTACTGAAGCTGACAATGAACAAGAAGCCCGTAGCAGGTCAGGAAGGTCAGGACGGACTGTTTGCATCGAGCGTATGGGATGCTACTACAGGCGAGGTCATCGTAAAGGTGGTTAACACAGGCGATCAGGCTCAGCCAGTAAATATCCAGCTGCAGGGCATCAAGGGTGCTCGCACCGCTAACACCATCACCCTTTGTCACGATGGCATGGACGACGAGAACACACTCGACGAGCCCGAGAAGATTATCCCTCAGCCAGGTACATGCCAGGTAGAGGCCGGCAAGCTGGCTGCATACATCAACGACAACCTGCCCGCTAAGAGTTTCCGTATCTACAAGATTAAAAAGTAATCAAGTATTACAAAAAATACACAAAGAGTCCCGCTTCATGGCGGGATTCTTTTTATATATACGATCACGCGTACAGTTAAATATTCTAAAATAGTAATGCAGCATACAGAAAAATAGTAAGAATATTTGTAATTTTGCAGCTTGAATACATATTATATAACTATATGGACAAGAAAGATATCATTAGCATTTGCACAAAATTTGTGGCTGGAATCCTGGTTACAATTGGCATTTTTGCCGCAGTACCCATGATTATGCTGGCCATGGACATTATTGGTGTAAGAATGGCTCCCGAGGGTATGGACCTGCCATTCGCATTCAAAAGACTTGGACTTGACGCTTTGGAAGCCAGCGACCCAGGTGTACTAACTACTTACGTTGTTACTTTGGCTACAGCCGTGCTGGCTGCTATCTACGCACTGTTGCACGCTATCGGCAGAGTATCGTTTAACTTCGCGCCCATGAAGCGCATTGAGCAGATTGTTGTAGGTGCCATCTTCCTGGTATCACTCTGCGTATTGCTGCCTACATCGAAGACTATCCTCGATGCCACAGCAAAAGCACTGGTTCCACAGGAGGAGAATCGCAACACCTATATGGGTATAGAGATGGACGAGTTCAGCAAGAACTACCTGATTAAGAACGGTTGGACACTGGTTAAGCACGAGCACTGCAACGACAACTACGTACGTAAGGGCGAATACTTTACAGGCGACCCAGAGCACCCATATCTTGACGCTTGGAACCCTGCAGGACAGCAGGTTTACCATGCTGAGAAGAAAATGTCGGTTGAGCCAGGTACATACCGCGTGATTTGTAACGCACGTGCCGAGGGTAACGGTTGCTACATTTTTGCTACCACAACCAGCAAGAAGAGCGGACTGAAGCTGGCCGAGGTACCTCACTACGGCAACAGCGGTGGTGAACTGTGGGAGAACGCTCCCGAGGGTTCGGACATTAAGGAGGCCAACAACGGCGAGGGCTATGGTTGGAGTAAGGTGGTAATTACCATCGAAGTAAAGGAGGATGATACACTGGTATTTGGTGTAACAACCGACAAGAGCTTCACTGGTAAAGCCTACAACTCAAAGTGGTTCTCGGCAGCCGACTTCGAGGTTGAGCGCCTGAACATGAACTAATGAAAGAGATTAAGAGTCCTGGTGATAGGTTATCAAACCTTCTAAGGGACTCTTTAATATAGTACCCACATGATAGCCTAGTGTTTGCAGCACTAGGCTTAATTGTGCTTGATAATACCAGGCAATACTGCCCACAAACGATACGGGCAACTCAGGACGGCCATAACGCGACAGATGCAGATTAACAAAATCGCTAAAGGCACTGTAAACCATCTCACGGATGCCATCATCGTCGAGATGGCGGTGGATGAACTCTGAGAACGATGCCAGGAAACGATTAGGCTGCGGCTGACGGTAAACCTTATCAATAATATCCGACAATTTAAGCCTTGTTTCCTGTTCGAAAATCATACGCATACGCTGCGACAGAACGCCAGTATACAGATCGTGAATTAAATGCTTACCCAACACAGCACCACTACCTTCATCGCCAAGGATATAGCCCAAAGCAGGTGTGTTATGCACAATCTTATGACCATCGAAAACACAAGAGTTTGCACCTGTTCCAAGAATACAGGCTACACCCGATGTATGACCACACAAGGCACGGGCAGCACCTAACATATCGCTATGAGCCTCGATAGTATGGGCAGCAGGAAACACCTCGCGAAGCATATCAGTTACATGTTCCTCGACCTCAGGACGCACACCACTACCATAAAAATATACATCGGTAATCTCAGCATCGCCCAACTGGGGGAGCAGTTCGTGAACAAGCACATCGCGGAACTCGCTATCTGACATGTGGAACGGATTAAGACCCACGGTATGGGCCTCGATAGGCTGGATAGAGTTGTCGGCATTGATACAAACCCAATCGGTCTTTGTACTGCCACTGTCGGCTATGAGTTTCATAAACAAGCTGTGTTAAAGGATTTAATTTGGTGCAAAAGTAATAAAAAAATTGGAGAACATGCAGAAAATAAAGAAAAAAAGAGTAATTTTGCAAGCAGAACAAAAGAACTTGATACATAAATGAAAAGATTATTGGTATTATGCCTGTTCGCTTTGGCTATCGTAACAGAGGCTGGTGCGGTACTGAAAGAGAAGGATTTGGAACAGACGCTGGGTATTCTGCGTACTGAACTAAAGCAATATAACAACGAGCTCGATCATAGATCGACGGCACGTAAGGAGCGTACCCGACTACTGATACAGCAGCTGATGGGCACCATGAAACGAGCAGATCAGAACGCGTTGATGCTGTACTCGCAGCAGCAGGACAACGTGTTCGATCTGACTTACGCCTGTCATGAGGCCACACAGCAGTACCACAATTTCCACAAACAGCAGCTGCCATTTACCAATTTCCTTGAGAAGACCGAAGGAGAGATTGCCAGATACGACAGCTTGATAAACCATCTGCAAGGCATACCAACACGCATCATGACCAAATACGGCTCACAGAATCGTGACTCTTGCTTGGTGCTGGCACAGAGCATCCGCGAAAAGCTGGAGGTGAACGCCAACACACTGCGCCGCAACATCTATCTGTACACAAAAGCCGAGAACCGACTGAGCGAGTTGAACGAATACGCCAACAAGCGATACAACGAGATACAGAAGAACATCTTTGTGAACGGTGGCGACAGCTACCCCACCCTGCTGAAGAACTTAAGCAGACGCTGGCAACAGATGACCGACAACTTACGAAAGAAGTACAGCTTTAATGCCAATGCCAACTCGCAATGGAGTCCGCAGTGGATATTCGGTATGTTCCTTGGTATCGTGTTCTACGTCATCGTATCTATCATACTCAACCTACTGTTCTTCAAGTTCGCGCTACCCAACAGATTCAAGACCGAAGAGTTTAAGAAAAAGCGCGTATGCATTATCATGGCTACCACTACGGTAACCTTTGCCATCATACAGGGACTGGTAATCAACAACTCGAGCCAGAACTTCCTGATTATGGCCTCGGGACTGCTGGTAGAGTACTCATGGCTGCTGGGTGTGATTCTATTCTCGCTGCTGATGCGCGTGAAGGGCGATCAGATAAAGAGTGCATTCCGCATCTACGCACCATTGATTGCAGTGGGATTCGTGGTTATCGGATGCCGCATTATCCTGATTCCGAACGAGCTGGTTAACTTAATACTGCCTCCCGTTCTGTTGCTTTGCACACTGTGGCAATGGCTGGTGATTCGCCGACACAATCAAAACATTCCACGAAGCGACATCTTCTACACCTATATTTCGCTCATGGTGTTTGTGGCATCGGTAGTTTGCTCGCTGATAGGCTACACACTGTTTGCTGTGCAGCTCATCATCTGGTGGATTATGCAGCTGACGTGTATCCTGACCATCAACTGTCTGAGCCGCTACCTTGAGATTTACGCTAAGCGTAAGCGACTGATGCAGAAGCCGATATCGAAGACATGGGCTTACTACTTAGTAGAGAAGACGGTGATACCAATTATGAGCGTACACTCGGTGATGCTGAGTATTTACTGGGCTGCCAAGGTGTTCAACCTCACGGATATGTGTATCAAGATATTCTTCCACCCATTCATCAACATGGTGAACGCACAGAATGAGCCTACACTTACGGTATCAATCATCAAACTTACGATGGTGATAAACATGTGGTTCATCTTCCGCTACATATCGAAGACAGTGCTGGCATTCCTCAGAATGCACTATCAGATTACCGACCCATCGACAGCCGCCAGTAAGGAGGTGATGGGACGAAACGTGATACAGGTGCTGGTGTGGGGCGCATGGCTGATGTTCTCGCTATCACTATTCAACATCAGTCTGGCTTGGCTGCTTGCCATCTCAGGAGGTCTGTCAACCGGTATCGGTTTTGCGTCGAAAGATATCATCGAGAACATCTACTACGGCGCCTCGCTGATGGCTGGCCGTATTAAGGTGGGCGACTGGATTGACGTAGATGGCACCATGGGAAAGGTGGTATCTATCAGCTATACATCAACAATCATCGAATCGATTCAGGGCGAGGTGATTACCTTCCAGAATGCGCAGCTGTTCACTAAGAACTACAAAAACCTGACGCGCAACCATGGTTACGTGCTGGCTACCATCCCATTCGGTGTGGCCTATGGCTCGAACCTGAAGGAGGTGACCACGATGGTTGAAGAGGCAGTAAACGCTATGCACAACGAGTATATCGACCCAGAGAAGCGTGCCAAGTGTATTGTATCCGAAATGGCCGACTCGAGTGTTAACTTCAAACTGTTTGTATGGGCCAATGCTCCTAAGCGCTCGCACGTTATCAGCGAGGTACTGAAGTGCGTTTACGATACGCTGAACGAGCACAATATCAGCATCCCATTCCCACAAAGAGATGTACACATGGTATAAAAACCGCATGAAACTTAAATTATTTTATAAATAATTTGGAGGTTTTACATAAAATGCGTAATTTTGCAGCATAAAATATGAGCAATATGACAACTATCATAGCAGGACCTTGCGTTATCGAGTCGGCAGAATTGCTGGACACGGTAGCGCAGAAATTGTTGAGCATCAACAAGACATATAGAACTGATATTATATTTAAAGCCTCGTTCGATAAGGCTAACCGCACATCGATTACATCATTCCGTGGCCCTGGTATCGACCGTGGACTGCAGATGTTGGCAGATATCAAATCGAAGTACGGACTGCGCATACTGACGGATATCCACGAGAGCTGGCAGGCTAAGCCCGTTGGCGAGGTGTGCGACGTGATCCAGATACCAGCCTTTTTGTGTAGGCAGACCGATTTGATTGTAGCAGCTGCCAAGACTGGTGCTGTAGTAAACATCAAGAAAGCCCAGTTCTTAAGTGGTAAGGATATGGTTTACCCCGTAGGCAAGGCTAAGGATGCCGGTGCCAAGGAGGTATGGCTTACTGAGCGTGGCAACATGATGGGCTACAACAACCTGGTGGTAGATTTCCGTAACATACCCGACATGCTGGAGATTGTACCAACGGTTATCATGGACTGTACACATAGTGTTCAGCGCCCAGGTGGCAGCGATGGAAAGACAGGTGGCGATCGCCGCTTTGTGCCCCAGATGGCATTGGCTGCAAAGGCCTTCGGCGCTACAGGTTACTTCTTCGAGGTACACCCCACTCCCGATCAGGGCCTCAGCGACGCCGCCAACATGTTAGAGCTCGACAAGCTCGAGCCATTGGTTAAAAAGCTAATCGCTAATGATTAAAATGAAGACAATAAGAGATATCGCAATACAATGTATTAAGGACGAGGCGGAGGCTGTGCTAAGCCTGATTCCACAGCTGGACGAGAATTTCGACAAGGCTGTAGAACTGATTCTGAACTGCAAAGGCAAAGTGATTGTCACAGGCGTGGGCAAGAGCGGCCATATAGGTGCCAAGATTGCTGCCACCCTGTCGAGCACGGGCACTCCATCGTTCTTTACAAACCCTCTGGATGTATTCCACGGCGACTTGGGCGTGATGACGCAGGACGACGTGGTTTTAGCTATATCAAACTCGGGACAGACTGATGAGCTGCTGCGTTTCATCCCCATGGTACTGCACATGCAGATACCTATCATAGGCATGAGCGGCAACCCGCAATCGCTGTTGGCCAAATACTCCACCTACCACCTGAACGTGCAGGTTGAGAAAGAGGCTTGTCCGCTGAACCTGGCTCCTACCAGCAGCACTACAGCACAGCTGACAATGGGCGACGCACTGGCCATAGCATTGATGGAGAAGCGTAACTTCCAGCCACGCGACTTTGCTCAGTTCCACCCAGGTGGCGAGCTTGGTAAGCGTCTGCTGACTACCGCTCAGGATGTGATGCGTACAGAGGACATGCCAGTATTGCCACCAGAGATGCATTTGGGCGAGGCCATCATCTTGGTGAGCAAGGGCAAGTTAGGACTTGGTATCGCCATGGTAAACAACGAGATAGTAGGATTAATTACCGACGGTGACATACGTCGCGCAATGGAGAAATGGCAGGCACAGTTCTTCGACCGTACCGTGAGCGACATCATGACACGCACCCCAAAAGTGGTAAAACCTGATACAAAGATAACAGAGATTCAAAGAATCATGAACAAATACAAAGTACACTCGGTACTGGTTACTGATGGCGAAAACCACCTGTTAGGTGTGGTTGACCATTACTCGTGCATGATTTAATGAAGTGTGAACAGTGAACGTTATGAAGACTATAAAAAGAATACTAATCGCTTTGATGCTCATCATTCCTTTAGGATTGATGGCGGCCTATCTGTTTAAGACACTGGAAGCCCGCGACGGACTGACATCCAGTCAGGTAAACTGCATATTAAAGGACTCAAGAGGTTATATGTGGTTTGGAACCCCTGCAGGCCTATATCGCTTTGACGGATATACCTTCCGTAACTTCCAGAGCGACTCGCAGAACGGTAGCTCGCTGAGCGATAGCTATATCAACTCTATACAGGAAACACTCGATGGCAACCTGCTCATCGAAACAGCCTCGGGCTATTGTATCTACCACCCACAAACAGAGAGCTTTGAGCGCGACATGAAGCAAGCCTTTGCACGCATGGGTATCGAGACCATCCCATCGGTGGTATATGTAGATAAGCACAAGAATCTTTGGGGAGCCATACCTAACAAGGGCGTGGTATGCTATAACCAGCAACAGCAAACACTGCACGAATTTGGTTATACCGACGATGCGAAAGGTGTGCCACAAGGCGTGGTATGCTCAATCAGCGAATGTAAGGAGGGCGCCCTGATTGTTTACGACGACGGTAAGATAGCCTGCTGCGATGTGATGCACCAGCAAAATACACTCTGGGTTAAAGAGGGCATCCCTGCCCTGCAGAATCATCGCACCAAATCATTACGCGCCTATGCCGACGTAAATGACAATATCTGGCTGTACGGACAGGGCACACTGGTGATGTACGACAAGCAGAAAGACACTTGGGATTACACCATGGGACAGAAATTAGGTGTAACAGGTCTGGGTGTTGACCGTAACATCAACGGCATGGCTGGTAATGCAGGTGGCATCTGGGTTGGTAGCGACCAGTTAGGACTGATTCGTTTCGATCCCAAGACCTATGAGTATCAGGAGGTTCAGCCTAAGAACATCAACGACCAGCAATGGGTAAAAGATCATACCAGCATTCAGAGTCTGTATATGGACGATACTGGTTTGCTGTGGGTAGGTACCGAGAAATCGGGCGTGGCCTATACCGGTAAGTACATCTACCGCTTTGGATCGGACCTGATAGGCGATGTTACCGCGATGACTCAGCATGCCAATGGTAGCATCTGGTACGGCACAAGCGACAGAGGTGTGATAGGTTACGACGGACCTCTGGCCAGTCTTAAGGTATCGTGCATGAGCAACACCCCTGATGGAAGTATCTGGATTGGTTCGAAACGTAACGGACTGACACGTATCAAGGATGGCGTATCAACCATCTACTCGGTAGCCAAGGATAGCGTTCGTACCATTATCGACGACCATATCAACGCACTGACATGCGATAAGATTGGTAACCTATGGATTGCCACTAACGGTGGACTGCAGGTGTACAACCCACGCATGAACTCGTTCTCGAGCTACACACGCGAGAACGGCAAGTTGAGCACCAACAGCATTACAAGCTTGTTCTACAAGCAGGATGCTAATGCCAACAACCTGTTGGTAGGTACCAGCGAGGGACTGATTATCCTGAACCTCTCGACAACAGAGAAAAAGGTTCTGACAGGTAACAGCACCAACCTGAAGAGCTTTACCAACAACTATATTACACAGATATTCCAGGATTCGCGCGGACTGATTTGGGTAGGTACCCGCGAAGGACTGAACATACTGAACCTGGAGACTGATGAGTTGGACTATCTGACCGAGAAGCAGGGTTTGTGTAACAACAATATCTGCGGTATTGCCGAGGACAAGAACCACTGCATCTGGGTAACCACCAGTCGTGGTGTGAGCCGAATTGTGATTCAGCGCAACCACGAGGATGGTGTGAACAACTATGGTATGTACAACTACAGTACTGCCGACGGTTTGCAGAGCAACGAGTTTAATACTGGCGCCATCCTGACCAAACAGGACGGCGAAGTGCTGCTGGGCGGACTGTACGGTATAAACTGGGTGCTGCACAGAGACGGTGCCGAAAAGGAGGACCTGCCACGTGTAATGCTTACCCAGCTGTTTATCGGCGAGGAAGAGGTGATTACCGGACATGAGTATCATGGCAAGGTAATACTCCCGCAAGCACTGAACGAGACCAGTCGTATCGACCTGTCGCACAATCAGAACACCTTCACTATCAAGTTTGCTGCTGGTAACTACAACCAGAGCGAGCGCCTGCAGTTTATGTACTGGATGGAAGGCCGAGATGAGGACTGGCGTCATGGTGATGCCCTATCGCATGGTGTAACCTTCAACAACCTGTCGGCAGGTAAATACCATCTGCACGTAAAGGCCATCAACGCCGAGGGTGCTGTAAGTAACCAGGAGCGTGTATTGGAAATTAATGTTGAGCGCCACTTCCTGCTGTCGTGGTGGATGATAGCGGCCTATATCATTGTGCTGGCAGTGATTATCTACTTCTGGCGCATAGGTATCGATCAGTTGAAGGCCATCAAGCACCGTAAGGAGGCTGTGATTAAGGAACTGCAGCTGCAGCGCGAGGAGATTAAGGCCGCAAGCGACGACCTGCGACAGCCTATGGCACGTATGACCTCTATCATTGGCAACCTGTCGGAGAAGGAAAAAACGCTTGAGGAGAAGGAACAGCTGAATGCCCTGCACTCGCAGATGCTGCAGATTATCACCCGTGTGGCTGATATGCAGATGAATCTGGAGCACCCAGAGGAGCGCGCCAAGAACACGGTTCAGGACCGCTTGAATATGAACAGCAAGGGCGAGATAGAGTTGCCTGAGATTGCCAGCGAGGTACTGACATCAGAGTCGACCTATTCGCGTGCTGCTATCGACTCGCCTACCTCGAAGTTCACGGTTATCATGATTGATGACAACGAGGAGTTCCTGGAGTTTGCTGCTGCACGACTGCGCTTTGTATATAACTTCCACGTTTATAACGACATTGAGAAGGCAGCCGAGGACTTGGAGCAGATTAAGTGCGACCTGGTGGTTTGTAAGCAGGATATGTTTGGCATGACTGGTAGCGACCTGTGTAACCAGTTAAAGACCAACTACAAGACACAGGATATGAAGTTTATCCTGATGACCGACACTGTACTGACACCTCAGGATATGCGCTCAAAGAATATCACCCTAAGTGCCGATGACTATCTGGCCAAACCATTCAACATGCAGGAGGCCACGATGCGATTCAACACGGTATTGGGCTTGGGTGCCGTACAGATGGACAGCAACCTGATTGAAGGTGCAGAGACACGCCGACTGGAAGGACAGAGCAGCAGTATGACCACTGCTACCGAGACTATGGATGCAGGCGAGATTGAGAGCACTGCACTGGCTGAGGTAAGCGCCGACGACCCAATGAACAAGGTGGACACCGTGGTTAAGAACCCACGCAGTCAGCAGACTGCAACCAACAACCTGCCTGAGGGCATTAAGGGCTACGACGACGAAGAGGAAGGCGGTGGTAACGACTTCTCGATGACCGACGCTATGGACCGTCAGTTGCTGAAGAACATTGAGCAATACGTATTACAGAACATGAGCCGCGGACAGATTAGTCTGGAGGAGATGGCCAATGCCATGGGCATGGGACGTGTACCTTTCTTCCACCGTGTACGCAGCTTGACAAGCAAGACACCTGCAGAACTTGTGAGAGACATGCGACTGAAACATGCCTGCATTCTGCTGAAGCGCACTAATATTAACATGAGTGAGTTGGCATCGAATATTGGATTTATGACTGCCGAGAACTTTATTAATATCTTCAAGGAAAAGTTCGGCATGACGCCACTCGAATACAGATTGAAACATCGTAAATGACATTAAGCAAACACCATCAGACAGGAATAGCCACCATGCTATTCCTGCTGATTTCTCTCATCGCACAAGCCAGAACCTCTGATTCGCTCATCGTGGATCAGATGAGTAGTCTGGGCGTGAAATTCTACAACGGTAACGAAGTAAAGCTGATTATGTCGGGTAAGGACAAGTTCGACCTCTTGTTCGAGGATATCCGACAGGCTAAGAGTAGTGTACACCTTGAGTATTTTAACTTTCGCAACGACTCGATAGCCTTGCTGCTGTTCGACATCCTGCGCGAAAAGCGCAAGCAGGGTGTTGAGGTACGTGCGCTGTTCGACGGGTTTGGTAACGACTCGAACAACCAGCCACTGAAGAAGCATCACCTTAAAAGTCTGCGTAACGACAGTATCGACATCCACGAGTTCGACCCAGTACGTTTTCCTTGGGTAAACCACATCTGGCCTCGCGATCATCGTAAGATAGTAGTGATTGACGGACGCATAGCCTATACAGGCGGTATGAACGTGGCCGATTACTATATTGTTGGCACCAAGCAGGTGGGCGAATGGCGCGATATGCACTGTCGCATTGAGGGCCCCGTGGTTAACGAGTTGCAGGATATCTTTGTACGCATCTGGCAAAAGGTAACCAAAGAGCAGCTTACTGATAAGAAATACTTCCAGGCACAGGAAAAAGGCGATAAAATGGTTGGTATCGCAAATCGCGAGCCAAACAAGACCAACAAGATTATGCGCCAGTTCTATATCAATGCGCTCGACGATGCACAGGACTCTGTACAGATTATCAACCCCTATTTTACACTCACGCCATCTGTTAAAAAG
>Ga0310694_10004627_pt1 | contig 13252 bp, 13 predicted proteins | sample 174DNAGHGhighgp2_FD_203884 | JGI IMG/M metagenome (GOLD analysis project Ga0310694, IMG submission 203884) | Sheep rumen microbial communities from Palmerston North, Manawatu-Wanganui, New Zealand - 1742 DNA GHGhigh gp2 (v2) (version 2) | ecosystem: Host-associated > Mammals > Digestive system...
GAAATCATGAACCTGTCTCAGAACAGTATAAGCAACAAGAAAACACGCACGGCGCAGAAACTTGGTACCATAGCCGCCGAGCTGCGTGAAACAATAATAAGTATAATCCTCAAAACCAAACGAAAATGAAAACGAACGTATTATTAATCGCACTAAGCCTTTTGTTGCCCATGAGCTCTTGTGCCCAAAGTCAAAAGGCGACCAAGAAGGACTCTGTTATCCAAGAAACAAAAGTAGTAAGAATAGATGGAGACAGCGTCTCAATCATCCGCACATCCAATTCAACGAAGGGAAGTAGATCGATAGCTACCCAGATTACCAGTAATGGCAAAGGAAAAACATTTTATGTGCTCAAAAGCGACGGAGAAGGCACCTATTCCATGTCCTTTAGTGATGTAGAAAAAATCAGTAATGCCCTTACGGGTCTGAAAGACTCAACGGCCCATCAACTCAAAAAAATCGAAGTTGATCTGCATGACCAACTTCCGAAACTAAAGGCGGAAGAGATGCCTGAATATCCCGGTGGCGCATCAGCCATGATGAATTTTATCATGGATAAAATCAAATATCCCGAAGATGCCAAAAAAGCAGGAAAAGAAGGACGCGTTGTGTGCTCATTCGTAATTGACAAGGAGGGAAATGTGACAGATGCGCATGTTGTTCAATCGTGCGGAACCCAGAGTCTTGATGAAGCGGCAGTCCTCATTGTAAAACAAATGCCTCAGTGGAAACCGGGAAAAGACAAAGGCAAACCGGTGAGAGTACAATACGTCATTCCTATCACTTTCAGCCTCAAATAAGTTGAAATCAGCAACCGCTTGCACGTTCACGCAATTTCTTCATACCTTACCTAAACAGAGAATAATTGCCATGCCCGTCAAGCGGTTGCTTTGTTATGCCGAAAAGTGAAGGAGCGAGGTGCTAATAGTGAAAGAGCAGATAGCGCAAGGGGAGCACAAGGGTAGCACAAGGGTAGCACAAGGGTAGCGCGACGTCGGCTAAATCACATAATAATAACCTAATAATATCCTAATAATAACATAATAATCTCCTAATAATCTCCTAATAATATCTTACTCTTATCTCGATGGTGTGTTGTGAATTGAGGGTGTTTAGGAGGGGACGGTTTCGGTTAAATATGGAGATTATTCTGCACGTATTCCAAGAGTGCGTGCATGTTGGGCAGAACGACGTCCGCTCCTTCGGCAATCAAGTCTTCGTCCGGGAGAGGTCCCGTATTGACGGCAAAGGTGAATAATCCTGCAGCTTTAGCGGCCCGTACCCCTAAAGGTGCGTTTTCCACGACGAAACATTCCTCTTTTTTGAAGCCAGATCGCTCCCAAGCCTTCAGATAAGGTTCAGGATCAGGTTTGCCGAACTTGACGTCAAAGGAGGAAATGATTCCTTTGAACACATTGTCAAAGGTCTCATTGAGACTGTTAATCAGGTTTTTCTGTCCGGAACCGGTAACGACCCAACACTCCAATCCATGCGCATGCAGATACTTGAGCAGTTCGCTCACGCCCGGAATCGTGCCTGGAAAACCTCCGGTCATCCGGTTAAAGTAGTCGGATTTATCGGCATAAATGGCCTCAATCAGTTCGGGTGTAGCCTCAGTTCCGAACACTCGGAGATGGTGTTCCTGTATGACTCCTGTGCTCGTTCTGCCCTCGTTTCGGTATGTTTCTTCCGCGGTATAAGGCAGTCCGTGCTTGGTCATTGCCCACGCCCAAGCCTCGGCGTGATAGGGCATGGAGTTGTATAATACGCCATCCTGGTCAAAGAAAAAGGCTTTTGGGCGTATCGGCGTTCTTTCTCCGAAAATGGAACTGCCGATACGAACCATATTGGAGCCGCACTCTATGGCGATTTTGAAGTCGTCGCTCATGCCCATGCTGAGGGTGGAGAAGGGACAATTGAGTGTCTGAAGCAAATCTTTTGTGGCGTTAAAGCACCTTCTGATTTCCGTTACGTCGTCCGTATTCGTCGCCATAGCCATGAGTCCCTGAACGGCTATGTTCGGGTATCTGGACCGGAGAGACGGTATGTCAAGGCGGATTATTTCTTCAGGTGTGAAGCCCGATTTGGTGGTTTCTCCGGCGACATGTAGTTCGAGCAATATGTCTTGTCTGAATCCGAGTTTGCCTGCTTCGTCGTTAATGACCTTCATCAGCTTTTCCGAATCGACGGATTGAATGAGGAAAGGTCGTAGTTTGAGCAGTTCACGCACTTTGTTGGTCTGCAAATGTCCGATAAAATGCCAATGAATATCTTTAGGCAGAACGGGTACTTTTTTTGCCAATTCCTGCACACGGCTTTCCCCGAAATGCCTTTCCCCCGCGTTATAAGCGTCCAAAACCGCCTCAACGGGCTGGAACTTGCTTACGCATACAAGTGTCACATTATCAGGTATATGCGTACGAATTTCTTTTATCTTTTCTGCGATTGTAACCATTGTATATACGGTTTTATGTAACGGTCTTTCTTTTCGGGATAAATCTTATTGATGTCCACCATGATTCCCGTCTCATAGACGTTAGCGAGCTCGTCATTCACGGCGTTTCCGAAGAAGTAAAGGTCGTTGGTCAAGTTCAGATATGCAGAGAACATGGGCGGAATGACAGCCCCCTGTTCGCGCACGGCGTGCAGCAAAATATGGTAGTTTGCCGCCTTGTCGTCTCCCTCAAAGGGCCATTCCATCTTGTTTTGCTCCTCGTCCACAAATGGCTTATATGGCGCGAAAAGTCCTTCTTCTCCTTTGTGGAAGCGGTTGAGATAGGCGTAAATCAACTGCCGTGCTTGGCGGTTGTAATCCGGATAAATGGTTACCTTGCCGATCATCCATCTCAGTTGGGGGTAATTATGCACGAGTGCGCCAATTCCGTCCCAAATATTATCCAGCGCAAAAAGCGCCTTGACTCCCATTTCGCGTGTCTGGTACATAGGCTGTACAAAGGCTCTTCCGAACTCGATTGTTTGGGGCAGGAAGTCTCGAATGAAGCGCTCTGAATAGTGAAAGAGGTGCGCTGACGTGATAAAAGGCTGTCCGTTCCGTATTTCCACTTCGTTTCCGGTAAGATATCGGTAGCCTCCTATAATCTGCTGATTGTCAGGGTCCCAGACGATAAGTTGGTGATACGGTTTGGTCATGGTGTCCATTTCGTCAATGTCCATTTCCTTGCCCGTAGCGCCCCCCCCGTCGCGGTAACTCATCTCCCGAAGCCGCGCAATCTCTCTCATCACATTCGGGCACTCGTGCGCCGTGATGTCGAATATCAGATTGTCCGCTTTGTTGGACGGTCTGAGCAGATGTCCCTCCAACTCACGAAGCAGCAGCTCTCTGTCAACAGCCGGTATAATTGTTTCCATAAACGATTGATTTTACATAGTTTGCCCATTGTTTTGGCGTTTTTGAATTGTCAAAAACGGAGTATGGTATCGCGGGCCTCACGTGTACCTTGAAATGCTTCCCTTTTGCGCCGTACATTTCGTCCACGAGGTAAAGCATTTCGATATTGGTTTTGACGCCGAAAAGTTTGCGAAGCCAGGCGATTGTATAAAAGAAACGGCTATTCTCGCCCTCGAAGTATATCGGAACAATATTCCGCTTGTACTCTTTTGCGCGCTGGACAAAGCTCTTCTGCCACTCCAAATCGCATATTTTCCAGCGTCCGTCAATCCGTTGCAAACGGCTACATGCCCCCGCGGGAAACGTCAGCACGTCCGCTCCGGATTCCCACATCCGCTGTTGCTCAATTACCTGCTCTTTGCTCAGGTGTCCCAGTTTGCTTACCGGCGCCCATAAGTCCGCAATAGGTTCCATGAACATCAGCAAGTCGTTGACAATCACTTTGAGTTGTCTTTCTCCTGCGTCCGTTTGATTGGCTTTCCGTTTTTTGCGGCTTTCGTGAATCATCTGCGCAATAATCATTCCGTCCAAACCACCGAGCGGATGATTGCTGACGAAGATAACCGGCTCGTCGTCGGTAGGGATATTTTCCATTCCGTCGATGGACGCCGTGCAGCCCAGTTCCTCGTCCAAGGTCTGCCGTATAAAGTCATAATCGCGCAGATCCGGGTGCCTTTGTAGGAACGCATTCATCTGTTTGACGTGCGTTATATGCTCCAGATAGCGAATGATGCATTCCGGCACGTGCGCGTTCGGCGCTTTTCGCTTGACCACCGCCCGTATGTCCAACTGCAAAGGCATCAATTGACTGCTTGCAGGATGTCCACAATCTGCGTTTTTGCGACAGAAATCAACTCAAAATCATAGTTGCTCATGGCCTGTTTGAGTGCGAAAACAGCGTCATCGAGCATGTTCGCTTGTACCAAAACGGGCATGTTTTTGCGCGTTTCTTTGTCTCCGTCAATGGTAATCAATTCCACTCGCGCTTTGTACCAAAAGGCACCACCTTCGTTCGGAAAGACCTCAAAGAACTGCGAACGCTTGCAACTCTGCACTTCACATTCGCCGCTTATAAACGGCTTAATATCAGCCATTAAGCAGTTTTCTGCGTCTGCAAAACTAACTGCTCCCTGAACCAAATACACTTCTTTCGCCTTACCGGGATTGTCCTCTCCGGTCTGACGGTCATAATGAACTTTAATCTCGTGAAAAATCATATCTATCGTGTTTGTTATTTGTCAATAATCAGTTCCGCTACGTTTGTTGCGTTCAGTTTGCCTTGCGGCATCGGACGCAGCGTTCCGCTCCATAGAAGCAGCGGCGAAGCGGGATTGTCGTCGATTACGTGGTCGATGGCGTGTTTGTCGTCCTGCATCAACTGCCACCCCGGCTGCAGCAAGAATACCACGTCTCCCGTATGTTTTTTGCTCAATGTGTTGTTGAGCAAGGGGTAATGAATCGTTTCGTACGCCGGCAACGCGACTTGTACACCCTCGAAATCCATGAGGAAATTGGCGACCTGGCGTTGGATTGTTTCCAGACTCATCCGTTTCTGTTCAATAAGCGTTCGGTTGAGATAAACGGATTGTCCGTATCCGCCGTCCACCCATCTTTCGTGTCCGTATAGCGCCATCAGATAGGTGCTTGTAAGTGCTGCTGCGCGGTCGGCGTTGAAAGGCTGTACGGGCAAATGGATGTCGTTCATGGTCTGCGCGGACGTTCCCATGACCGGTCTTCCCACCACGAGGATCTGGTAATTGGCTTTACCTATCCGTCGGTCGAGTTGCTCCATCAGATAGCCCAGATCCTGATTGAGACAGAGGTACATGTCTTCGTGCTCGGCACTCATAATGCGGTCAGAAAGTGCGTTCGGACTCAGCGTATTGAGTTGCAGCAGCAATAAATCCGGCGTGGCGTCCGTTCCCAATTTCTGTGCTTTCTGAAGGGCTAAAGCCAGTTCAATCACCAGCGTGTTGGCCATAGGCGACCGGGCGAACACGTCTCCTGCGACGTACGTAAAGCCTTTCTTTTTCTCTTGTGCTGTCGGGCAGATATATGCCGGTATTTCCATTCTTGGGGCCCATTGTTTAGCCGCTAACGCCGCAACCCGTCCGTTCTTGTTCTGCTCGTAAGCCGAATTGGGCAGGCCCTCGCTGTAAGCGGCCGTTGCGACCCATTTCTTGCTCTCCGTATCAATCCAGCAACAAGCGTTAGCTGCATGTCCTGCCATTAGAACGGTAGTCTCCGGCCTGATGCCGAGTGCGTAAATCTTTGAATAGGGATAAAGTAGTCGCATCTGGTCCGTGAGAGTAGGCGAGAGCAGGGCTTTCGGCGAAATGCGCCGCTTGGTGCCTATTCCCTGCACGGCGACGTCTTCCAGCATGGAGTGCAGTTTCCTGTCACGGCGCACGAAGCATGTGTCCATCGTGTACCCGTGCCGTTCTGGCGTCACGCCTGTCATCAGGGTCGCTGTCGTCTCGTCTCCGCCGTAAACGAGATGCGGGTATTCAATGGTGGTCTGGAACGCTTCTTCGCTCAAGGTCCGCAATCCCCCTTGCTGCCAATACGGGCGGAGTGAGTTGAGGTTCTCCATCGTCAAACCGTCCACAACCGCCACGACTGTCAAGCGCGGAGCAGCGGTTGCGATAAGTGTCAATAGGCTGATTATCAGCGTACTATATAAACGATTCGTGCACATAAATGCGTAAGTGGAATAATGAGTAAACGCCATCCAAAGCCGACCAGAGGGTGGCAGGAAAAGAACGTAAGGAACGTAACAATAAGCAGCAACAGCAAGTATGGTATTCCGACTGCGAGTTCGAGTCCCCATGACCATTTGCCGCGGCGGCGGTCCCAAAGACTGAGAAGGCAGACGAGGACGAAATAGAGTGCAAGTCCGAAATACCAAGTCTTGTACCAAGGTATGCGTTCGATTTTGAATGGCGCGATGTGTTCGCGGAGAACCAGTCTGCGGTCCGCGGTGTGTGCCTGCGAGACATAAAACATCAGTTCTTCGGGCAGGAAGAGCCGTTCCTCGCCGTGCATAGGCTTGTCCGCTTTGGGGCCGAAGATCAGGTTGATACCAAAGTCCGCCCATGAGCCTTTCGGCGTGTAGTGCTGTATGAAACGGCGGTAGGTCGTGCCTTCCGCGCCTTGAAAATCCGACCCTAAACTCTCTGCGTTATTGCCTGCAAAAATGCCGTCAATCATGAAATAGGGTCGTGTGGCGCAGTTGTCAAAGACGAAGTTATACAGGTACTTACGGTTCTCCGGACGGTAGTTTTCCTCCAGTTTGTCCCAAAGCAATTCCGCCTGTTCCGGCGTGAAGTTGAGTACCTGTTCGTAAACCGGCCGCTTGTCGTGCTCGTACTCGTACATGAACCATTTATAAGGCGTTGCGCCAAGCTGGTACCAAGTCTCGCCGCGCACGAATTTCCAATAGAAATGATCCGTGTTGAAGTCAAAAATACCGTAGTTGAAGACGATGTCTATGTTGTTCGTTTCGTCGAGCACGCGTATAGCCGTGTGTCCGTATCGTGCGTACAATTCCTTTCCCGGCGAGCAGGTCAGCAGCGACACACGCGCGTTCCCGCTGAGTGTCTGTGCCTGCGAACCAAGGCTCATCGTCAGGCATAAAGCCAATAAATATGTACGGAATTTATGCCACATAAGTGATGATGCAATAGGGAACAAAAGTACAGAACAATCCCATGAGCCATCCGACAGCGACTTGTTCAGGCGTGTGTGCGCGCAGGTGCAAGCGCGCGTACATTAATAATAAGGAGAGTACCATCAAGGCAGCAATAAGTATCCATGACGGCATTAGTCCGGCGCCCAGACAATACGTCATCAGTCCTCCCGTGAAGCCACCGAATCCGGTCAGGTGCGCGCTGATTTTCCATTTCCGGTTGATTAGCGCCACTAATCCTATTGCAGCCGTAGCTCCGACCGCAACCGTATTGATATAAACAGGTGCGTGGAGAACAGAAATCAGTAGGTAACACCAGAACACGAATCCGACCACGGCATAGAGGTAAGGAAGTGTCCGTTCTTCGGCGTTTTCGATTTGCATGTTCTGCACTTTGCCCATTTTCATAAGCACCCAAATCGTCGTAATAGGCAGAATACAAGTCAGAACAAGTGTTCCGGTAATCGCAATAACCGTCCACACGGCATATAGCGGAGCAACCTGATGCGAGAAGAAATAGCAGAACAAAGCAATCCCGTAAGTGGGGATAAAAAGAGGGTAGAGTACCACACTCAAAATCTTTGATACTATGTCAAACGCTTGGTTCATAGAGATTTACGCATCCTTGCGACAGGAATTCCCAGTTGGTCTCTGTACTTGGCAACCGTCCGCCGTGCAATCGGATATCCGTGTGTGTTGAGTACGGTTACGAGCTGCTCGTCGGTCAGCGGATTGTGTTTGTCCTCTTTTCCGATTACTTCCTGCAGGATTTTCTTTATTTCGCGTGTTGACACCTCGTCTCCCTCGCTGTTTGTCATCGATTCGGAGAAGAAATACTTGAGCGGATAAATGCCGAACCGTGTTTGCACGTATTTGCTGTTGCTCACGCGTGAAATGGTAGAAATGTCGTATCCTGTCCGGTCCGCGATGTCCTGCATGACCATCGGTTTGAGACTTGTCTCCTCGCCGTCGAGGAAGAAATCGTACTGGCATTTGAGAATCGCGGTCATGGTCTTCATCAGCGTTTCGTTGCGCTGTTTGATGGCGTCGATGAACCATTTTGCGGCATCCAGTTTCTGCTTGATGAACTGCGTAGCCTGCTTTGTTTCCGCCGTTTGCGGTAATGCGCTGTAGTTGTCCAGCATTTCGCTGTACTCACGGCTCACATGAAGTTCGGGTATGTCGCCCGTATTGAGCACGACGAACAGTTCATCGTCGCGTTCCTCGATGGTAAAATCGGGAATGATGGTCTCCCGTTGCGTTTCGTACACGCTGCCTGTAAACGAGTTCGCAGGCTTTTGGTTGAGACGCAGAATCTCCTGAACGGCTGCCTGAAAATCCTCGTCCGAACAGCCTATGCGTTGTTTGATTTTATCGAAGTGATGTTTGGAGAACGCCTCGAAATAATCCGCCAGAATAGAACGTGCAAGCACAACGGCTTCCGTTTGCGGCACTTTGACGTCGAGTTGTTTCAACAGACATTCCTGCAGGTTGGCACTGGCTATTCCGGGCGGGTCGAACTCCTTGATTTGCTGCACGATAGATGCCATTTCTTCGTCGGAAACTTCTATTTGTTCCTGAAACATCAAATCGTCCACCAACTGCTCGGTTGTGCGTCTCAGATAGCCGTCATCGTCTATGTTTCCCAATACCCATTTGGCTATGTGCCGCTGTGGTTTGGTCATTTTGGTCAGATAAATCTGCGATTTCAGTTCTTCAATCAGGCTGCTTCCTCCGATGATGGGCACTTCGCGGTTGTCTTCCTCGACCGGGCTGTACGGTTGTCGGAGCATGTAACTCGGCGTTTCGTCGTCGGACACGTACTGTTCGTAGTTGAAATCGTCGTTTTGCAGCGGGTCGCGTTGACGTCCTTCTTCAAATCCGTCTTCGGGCTGGTAGTTGTCGTCAAACTTCGTCCCTTCCTTCCTCCAACGCAGGATTTTCCTGAAGTTCCTCATTAATCCGTTGTGTCAACTCGATTGACGGCAATTCGAGCATACGAATCACCTGAATCTGTGCGGGAGACAACTTGGTTGTCTGTGTCAGCGATTGTTGAAGTCCGATTTTTTGCATATCGATGTTGTTACGAGGTTAAGTCGAAGTAATACCAAAGTTAATACGAGGTTTACACCAACTCGTTTACTGCCGAGCAGATGAATTCGAGTTGCTCTTTGTCGAGTTCGGTGTGCATGGGCAGAGACAACACACACGCGGCGAGCCGTTCCGCTACCGGAAAATCTCCGTCTTTGTAGCGCGGGTCGAGGTATGCTTTCTGCTGGTGTAGCGGCACGGGGTAGTAAATCATTGCCGGAATGGAGCGCTGTGCGAGACCTTCCCTGAGTGCGTCACGGTCTGCGCCTACCACGCGCAGCGTGTATTGGTGGAAGACGTGTGTCGAGTGGGGATGACGTCCCGGTATAAGCAGCTTTTTGTTGCCCGCAAAGGCTTTGTCGTAATACGCCGCTGCTTTCTGACGTGCAGCTATGTACTCATCCAGATGCGGCAGTTTGGCATCAAGAACGGCGGCCTGAATGCTGTCCAAACGGCTGTTGACGCCTATCATGTCGTGGTGATAGCGGATGACCATTCCGTGGTTGGCGATAGCTCTCATTTTGGCAGCCAGTTCATCGTCGTTGGTAAAGATAGCACCGCCGTCGCCGTAACAACCAAGGTTTTTCGACGGGAAGAAACTTGTGCAACCGATGTGTCCTATGGTTCCGGCCTGCTTGGTCTCGCCGTTGGAGAAGGTGTATTTCGCTCCTATGGCCTGGCACGCGTCTTCTACCACAAACAGATGGTTTTCTTCCGCCAGTTGCATAATAGGTTCCATGTCCGCGCATTGCCCGAACAGATGTACCGGCACAATCGCTTTGGTACGCGGCGTGATAGCACGGCGGACGGACTCTACATCCATATTCATTGTTTCCCAGTCAACATCCACCACTACTGGCGTCAGACCTAACAATGCAACCACTTCCGCTGTTGCGATAAAGGTAAAAGTAGGCGTAATAACTTCGTCGCCCGGTTTGAGTCCGAGTCCCATCAACGCTATTTGGAGTGCATCGGTTCCGTTGCCGACATTGATAACATGTTTCGCACCGGTATATGCCTCCAGGTGCGCCTGAAAATCAGACACTTTCGGTCCTTTGATGAATGCCGCAGAGGCAATCACTTCCTCGATACCCGCATCTATTTCCTGCTTGATTTTCGCGTACTGCGACTGCAGGTCAACCATTTGTATTTTTTTCATTGTTCCAAAATAAATTCCACTACGTTGGGATAAGTCCAAGCGCCTGTGATATAGGGATTTTTGTATCGTAATTCGACATCTAATTTGTCGGTTCGGTCGGGCGAGTAGGTACAAACGGCCTTAATATCCGTTGCCTGCACTTGTGCAAAATGCTTCATTGCCATGCGGACACTTACTTCGGTCTCATGCGGAAAAAGGCGTATATGGCTTCCTTCCGGCACGCCGTAAACCTGTATCGGCACGATGAATTTTTTCTCCGTAAACCGTTCTGCTACAATGCGCAAGGAAATACTGTCCGTCTCAGCACGCATACCTTTGGGAATGACGAGTGCCACCCGTTTGTCGGTTGTGTCAACCAGTTCGTTCAGCACTACACGTTCTGTCCAAATCGTGTCCACGCCGCTGAGCGCTTTGTCCTGCCCGTAGAGTTTGATTCTTGTGCGGCTAAGAACGGGTTCTCCCGCCAACTGATACTCTTTTGCAGGATTGAGTTCTCCGTCCAGTACTACCGTCACGCTCTTTTCCTGTTCGGTAAAGTAAGGGCATGTAATTTCGTCCGGAGTGGTTTCAATCAGCCGGCTGGTACCTTGTAAAATATCGCTTATGCTGCGCCGCAAAGCATCGGATGGCACATGTATGGTTCCTTTATCTCCGTGGATATACTGTCTCAGGTCCACCGTGAGATGAAGCATGTCCCGATGGTAGGCATTGAGTCTTGCTCCGGCGTCGCGTACTTCAATCCAAATTGTATCGGGCAGCCCTTCTGCGCCCAAACCAATTGAGCCGGGCTTACCGGTATATTGAATCAGTACGGGCACGCGCGTGTTGCGCACGGATTGCATGGCATGACCGAACCATAGGACGGTGGCCAACACAAGAAAGAGCGTGAACGTCATTACGTCCGCCCAACGTATCCGACTGAACAGATTTCCCATTACTTCTTTTCTGCTTCCTGAACGGCGTCAGAAGCATCAGCAAACACACTTTCTTTACTTACCTTGAGCGTCACATCTTTGGCAACGGTAATGATAAAAGTGGTGTCCTGAACTTCCTTTATTTCGCCGTAAATACCGCCGGCTGTTACTACTTTGTCGCCTTTCTTCATCGATTCACGCTGTTTCTGAAGCTCTTTCTGCTTCTTGGTTTGCGGACGAATCATAAAGAAATAGAATACCACAAAAATGAGAATCATCATGATCCAGAACGACCATGAACTACCTCCTTGCTGTGCAGCGCCTTCTGCCTGCAATAAAATCAAATTTAGCATAATTATCAATTTTTATTTATTAATTCTCAACTCTCAATTCTCAACTCACTTCACCGTAAATCCCTTGAAAAACTTGCCGTCATTCTTCATCTCACGGAGAATTTCGGTCAGGATTCCGTTGACGAACATATAACTCTTGTCGCCAGAGTATTCCTTGCTCAGCTCGATATATTCATTGAGCGAAATGGTAAGCGGAATGTCTTCAAACTCCAATATCTCCGCAAGAGCTGTTTCGAGAATTACACGGTCCATATATGCAATCCGGTCGGCGTCCCAGCCCTTCAAGTGGCAGTTAATCAGTTGTTCGTACTGTTCGTGACCTGCAAGTGCTTTTTCCAGAAGGCTTTCCGCAAAATGCAGTTCTTCCTCGCTATCGAACATCTCTAAGAGAGGTGTGTCGGGTGTGCTGTCCGCTTTGAAACGCTTAATGGTCTTGATGACGTAACTGATGATGATTTCCGCATCAACGGTCCAATTAGATTTATCAAGAACCACTTCCATTTCTTCTAATGCCTCGTCGAGAACCGTACTATCCACCAGCAGGTATTGGTAAATCTGCCTCCAAATCCGTTTGTCATCTTCGTACGTGCAGTTTTCCGCTTCCATGTATTTGCGGTAGAAATCACTTTCCGTCAGTTGCTTGTATATGTCGATGACGGCAGGCATTCCTGCATCCCATGCAAGGTTTTGGTTTGTTATCCGGCTTCGCAACGCGCGGTTGTCGAATAGTTGCTGCGCGAGACGGTTGTTGACGAAACGACGGTTCGCCTGCCATGACGAATGCGTGGCGCGAGCACGCGTCATCTGTTCCTCCAATTGTTGTTGCGCATAGGCCGTCAGTTCGTTCACGAAATCCAGCAGCATGAAATACAAATCGTAAGTGTCCGCAAAACTCTTGCGGAGCTCTTTGCGGGCGCTCGTGACTGTCTTGTCGCCGTCCTTGTAATAGGCGAATAGTGTCTGAACAACCCGTGTACGGACCAGTGTTCTGTTAATCATACAATTACTATTTAATTTTTTCGAGTGCCGTGCGGACACGTGCCAGTGTTTCCTCCTTGCCCAGTATGTCTGTTATGTTCCAGATATGCGGACCGCGGGCTGCGCCGACAAGGCAGATACGGAACGCGTTCATCACAATTCCCACACCGTATTCTTTCTCCGCAATCCACCCCATGACGAGTGCATCGAGTGCCTCCGCTGACCAGTCTGCTTGTGGTTCGAGTAGAGCCAGCAACTCCTGCATATGCCGTGGCGAATCCTCTTTCCAGCGTTTCTTGAGCGATTTCTCGTCATACTCGCTTGGAGCTACGAAGAAGAAATCAACCTGCTCCCATAGTTCGGGAACGAAGTTCACGCGGTCCTTGACCAAACCGATTATCTTAGGTAATTGAGAAATTCGTTCAACGTTCATTCCTAATTTCTCTTCCAGAATCGGCTTGAACATCTCCGCCAGTTCCTCGTTCGTGCGCAACTGGAGGTATTGGTGGTTGAACCATTTGCCTTTCTCGTAGTCGAACTTGGCGCCGGATTTGGACACGCGGTCGAGGGAGAAATCCTTGATCAGTTCGTCCATGGTGTACATCTCCTGATCGCCCGATCCGTGCCATCCGAGGAGCGCGAGGAAGTTAATGACTGCCT
>Ga0310694_10004629_pt1 | contig 13246 bp, 18 predicted proteins | sample 174DNAGHGhighgp2_FD_203884 | JGI IMG/M metagenome (GOLD analysis project Ga0310694, IMG submission 203884) | Sheep rumen microbial communities from Palmerston North, Manawatu-Wanganui, New Zealand - 1742 DNA GHGhigh gp2 (v2) (version 2) | ecosystem: Host-associated > Mammals > Digestive system...
TAAAAAAAAGTATTACCTTTGCAGTCGCAAAACCAAAATGCCCAGGTGGCGGAATTGGTAGACGCGCACGTTTCAGGTGCGTGTGCCGCGAGGTGTGCGGGTTCGAGTCCCGCCCTGGGCACCACCGAAAGTTCCTGACAGTCATATGATTGTCGGGAACTTTTACTATATATACTACGCATAGCAATGTGGAAAAAGAGAAAGGACTGCCGCTGTCATCGACAACGTCAGTCCTTAGTTGCTTGAGTCGGGGTGAGAAGAATTGTTCTAGCACAGGTGGCATCCCCTAAATTATTGATATTCAATCTCACGAAAGGGCCGATGAATGGGCAGATTTCAACCATCTTGTCCCGTTATTGTCCCGATTTGCTGGAGGAGGATTTGGATGGTACGCTCCTTTTCTGCAAGCAGTTCGCGCAGCGTGGCGACCTCTCCAGGAGTGATGTTCAGCTCTGCTTTGGCGTCACCGATAAGTGAATTGGCCGAAACATTTTGGACATTCACTGCACTTTCCTGTTCAAAGATGTGTGCAGCGGAAAGTCCAATCACTTTACACACTTTGTCAAGACTTGAACACCGCATGTCTTCCAACTTGAACATCCGAGTTAAATAGGTGGGTGATACACCTAATTTCTCGGCCACATCCTGCTTAACAAGATGGTTTTCCTCGATTGCCTTTTTGATTTCGTTTCCGATATGTAACATAACTTCAAAGGTTAAAAATTGCTAAAATCGTTTGAGTTACTTAATATATTAGTTCGAGTTTCAAATTTTATATTTACATTTGCGGTTGTAAATATACAACGAATAATGTAAATACACAAAATTATGACGAATCAAACTACAGAAATTAGGAAGGACTCTGTTGCTCTACGAGACTTTATTCAGAGCCATTCAAAGAACGAAATCGTGGTGATCTACGATAAGATCTGTGAGGGCTGTATGGTGCCTCGCTACACGATACATAACTGGATCAGGGGCCTAGCTAGAATTCCCGAATTGCACAAGTGCAAAATTGAGGAAATTTTTGGAAAATCGATTTTTGACAAACTCGAAAAGTGCGAAAATTAACATGGACGTGCTATCAAATATCGAATTTTACACCTTCAATGATGAAGCGTGGGTGCATTTCGGCGACGGCAGGGCCGAGAAACTGACCGAGAACCATGGCGATATCATCTCTGCTATATACGAGATGATCGAACAGTTTTATCCGGCTGCCTTCACCGCATTGTGCAAGGAGTACGAGCGCTGCATCCCCAACATGTCCTTCTATCGCTACCGTATTGCAGTGCGCTTTATCAAGTGCAACTTCGGCGTGATTGACAGGACTACCGACATCGATGCCGCTGGCCGTATCCATCTGGAGTGTGTTCCCTGCCCGCTGCGTGGCGAGTGCAAGCTGGAGAATGTGGTGTGCCGACCCGAGTTCGCACACAACCTCAGCGATGCCGAGATGCGCGTCATGCGCCTGTGGCACCAGGGGCTCAGCAAGGAGGAAATCGCCGAACAGTTATACCTGTCGGCTCACACCGTAAACAACCACATCCGTAATGCCTACTTCCGTCTTGGCATCCACTCTAAAGCCGAGTTCGTGAAATATGCCGAGAATAACCGTCTATTCCAATGAGCGATTTTTATGATAATAATACTATCAACCTGCTGAGGGCGCAGGCCGACATTAGGACTTGCATCCCTGGTGCCGACCACTCGAAGGCTACATCCTACGTTCCTTGCCCCAAGTGTGGCAAGGACGGTAAGAACGCGGGCCTGTGCGTCACCCATAATTCCAGGAAGAACCTTGCCAAGTGTTTCTCCTGTGGCTTTGCGCTGAAGGACGCGCTGGACGCCACCATGTTTTACCAGTTCAATGAGGACCGCAAGCATTTTGCAGAAGCGGTGAAGGCGACTGCCGATGCTGCCGGCATCTTCATCCAGAGCGAGAACGAGCGCCGCGTGGCCGTAACCAAAAACCACCGCAAGCAGATTGCCAAGTCGTTCTGTGAACGCCAGCTTGAGGCCAGTGGCCTGACGGTGGAGGACGTGATGGTCAAGAGCGTTGAGATTGTCAAGGGTGAACGCCTGGAGAAGTATGAGCCCGCCATGCGCAAGGGTAGCATCGATAAGGCCGGCATCGTTCATCCTAGTGATGACGAGATGCTGATCTATTACTATGGTCTTGACGGCTCGATGCAGATGTACCCCACCCGTGGGGCTCGTGGTGCGCTGCGCCCTTACATCCGCATCAGGTGGTCAAACCCTTCACTGCATACTCCTGAAGGCAGCTCACGCGAGAACAAATACATGTCTCCTACAGGCGCACCGACACGCTTCTATATCCCTCAGCGTGTCCGTGACATGTACCAGAAGGAGACACCCATCGAGACGCTGATTATCCAGGAAGGCGAGAAGAAGGCCGAGAAAGCCTGCAAACATGGCATCCCCAGCATCGCCATCCAGGGCATCTTCAACATCGGGAACAAAGAAGGTGGACTGCCACAGGATCTGCAGTACATCGTGCAGCGTTGCCAGGTCAAGAACGTGGTGCTGCTTTTCGACAGCGACTGGGATGATCTGAGCAAGCAGCTCAACCCAGACGAAGCCGTGGACTACCGTCCTCGCATGTTCTCCAAGGCAGCCATCAAGTTCAAGAAGTATGTGGGCACCATGCACAACGTGGGCGTCAATGTGGACATCTTCTTTGGCCACATCAATGACAACGAGCGCGGCGATAAGGGCGTTGATGACCTGTTGGTGGGCACGCTCAAGGGCCATGAGGATGAGCTGGCTAAGGATATCGACTTCGCCATCCATGCTCACGACGGCTTGGGCAAGTACTGCTCCATCTTCAACGTGTCAACCAACACCGACATTCAAATCCAGGACTACTGGCTGCTGAATGACATCGAGTCGTTCTTCACCAAGTACCAGGACAGGCTGAAGCCGTTGAAACTTTTCAAGTTCAACCGCTTCAGGTATAAGATTACCGAGGATGGCAAGGTGGAACTGGCCTCCAAGGTGATTGCCGATAAGGAGTTCTGGACCGTCAATAAGAATGAGAACACCGGGCGCATCTCTGTCTCACTGGAAACCTTCGAGGCCCTGCAGTTTGTGGAGCAGGCTGGCTTTCATCGCATCCACACCGATGACATGGCCAAAGGCGAATATGGCTTTGTCCACATCGAGGATGGTGTCGCCCATGAGGTGGCAGGCAGTGATATCCGTGACTTCGTTTGGGAATATATCAAGATGACCAGCAAGGACCCGGTTGTCCGCAACCATTTCTCTGCCCGGTTGAGCAGTGACATGGGTGCCGACAAGCTGGAGCGCCTGACAAAGATTGAGGATGACTTCGATACCTTCGAGCCATTCCAGCAGCGCTTCTACTTCAAGAACGGCATGGTGACCGTTACGCCTGAGGGCATTAAGCAGGACAAGATTATCGACGCCACTGTTTGGGAGCATAAGGTACTCAAGCGCACCTTCAACCGCGTGCAGATCATCCAAAGCGTGGACACCGATCCGGAGACTGGAGGCATCAGTCTGACCTTCACTGAGTCGGGCAAACGCTGTGATTTCTTGAACTTCCTTTGCTATGCCTCTGACTTCTGGTGGCAGAAAGGTGGCCCTCAGACACCGCTCGAGCGCAAGGAGTACCAGCAGCATCTCATGAACAAGCTGACGGCCATCGGCTACCTGTTGAGCGATTACAAATTTCAAACCGAGCTCAAGGCAGTCATCGCCATGGACGGTGAGATGAGCGACGTGGGCCAGAGCAATGGCCGCACGGGTAAGTCACTCATCGGTAAGGCGATTTCCTACATCATTAACCAGGCTAAGATTGATGGCCGCAAGACCAAGAATGATGATGACTTCATGTTTACTGAGACGACGCTGCGCACGCGCAACGTGTTCTTCGATGATGTGCCGGTCAACTTCAACTTCGAGCGCCTGTATGTGGCCATCACCGGCGACTTGAACGTGAACGTCAAGGGCGGCACCCGATTCACCATCCCGAGTGAACGGTCACCGAAAATCTACATCGCCACCAATCACGCCATCAACGGCTCGGAGTCGCGCAGCTCTCTCGAGCGCATCATCTACATAGGCTTCAGCAACTACTTCAATGATTCACGCCACCCGATGGATGTGTTCGGCCACCAGTTCTTTGATGACTGGAGCCAGGAACAGTGGGACCTGTTCTTCAATCTGATGATTGAATGTGTGTTCCTCTACTTCACATCGATGCGCGACGGATGGGCACGCCCTGGCCAGGGTGTTATCCTCCCGCCCATGCACGACATCATGCAGCGCACCTTGCGCCAGCAGATGTCAGAATCCCTCTACCAGTGGGCTGAGGTCTATTTCGACTCAACGGGATTTGTCCTGAACACCCGCAAGCAGCGCGGTGAGATGTTCGGCGACTTCAAGAACCACTTCCCCGATGCTCGTTCCGGCATCAGCACCGCGAACTTCAAGAAGCGCCTCATCTATTTCTGCCAGTTCAAGGGCTACCACTTCAACCCTTCCAAGCTGAACAAGGAAGGCAAGAGCTTCCGCAACTGGATTGCCGACCACCCTGGTGAGAGCTTCATCGGTGGAGACGATAAGTCAGGCGGAATCGAGTATTTCTCTGTGTACGACACCAACCAAGCATTACAAGAACCATTCTAAAATCCAAAATTATGTCACAGCTAACATTATCATTCGGCAACCACCTCGAGTTCGTTACGGCGAACTGTGTGGGATGCCCCAAAAGAGACCGGCAAGGCTGCAGGGATGTCGACCCGATGACCTGCCAGCGTGCAATAGAGCTGGTCAAGATCCAAAACGAGAAAGGCTACCAGGTGCAGGTAGGCAAGTTCATTGTTACACCCATCGAGAAAGGAGGTGAGAAATGATTTTACATTTGCATCTCAAAGAGAAGTGGTATCGGATGATCGAGCGGGGCGAGAAAACAGAAGAATATCGTGAAATCAAGCCCTATTGGATCAGAAGATTATGCATAACTCGCCGCCGTGGCTTTTGCCTTTTTAGAATTATGGACGAATGTCGATACTATTGTTTCGAGCAAAAAGATCCATTCATCATTGATAATTTTACCCATGTTTGCCTTCAGCTTGGTTATAAGCATGAGACCATGACAAAAGAGATAGAGGCTATCACCGAAGGATTTGGACGCCCTGAGTGGGGTGCCCCCAAAGGAAGAAAGGTGTTTATAATTAAGTTCAAGAAGGGAGGTGAGTCATGATTGATCGATATTTTGTGCAGGTCGAGACCTTTGCTCCTAAGAACAATAAATGCAGGGCTCTCATTAAATGGGTTGAAACATTTAATAATGCCATAATCGTGCCCGGTATAACAGTTGATGGTGGCGCTTTCTCAGCGTTGACGCAAATCGTCAAGAATCACTGTGACGCACTGGACAAAGAGAGTCCAGGTACTGCACCGTTCAAGGTTGACACTACGGATAGAGTCATTTTTATAGAGCTCAAAAGCAAACAAGCTGTTGACTACAATGTGGCCAGGCTAATCGTCAAAAGGGTCGAAAGACTTTATGAAGTACACAATGACAAACAGCTTGATGTGGCTTTTTATCAATATATAGATGCAGGAGGCGAACAATGAACGTATATTTTAAACCCGTGGATGGCGGCGATTGGCAGCCACTTGGAAAAGTGACCGAGGACACTGTCTCGATCGAGGTACCTCATCACAGCGAGCCGCCGATGCCGCAAAAACTTTCCTTACATTTCAGTACTTACGGCAGATTGACGCAGGAACAATACAATAAGTTGTTCAGGCCCTATCCGAGATTACCCAGGAAACTCAAGAAGGAAATCAAATCCTTTAGGCAGTGGCTTGGTCAGAGCTACAAGAAATGCAGCCGATTAGAGTTGATTCAGACCTGTTGCCTGTTATGGGATATGGCCCCAGGCCATGATGGTGTTATTACCCCAGCCTGGCTCACACGGGCTGGTTGGGCTATAGCTAAAGGTGGCAAAGCATGAAAGCTGACAAATTCCATCGGCGATGCTGCTTCAACTGCAGCCACCATCTGGACTTCCACAAGGAGGGCCCGCATGCAGAGACAGTGGTCTGCGCCATTAGGGCACGCAAGGACATGGGATGGTACATTGGCGTTGACTATAGTCAGCGCATCCGGGCTGACCACGCACCATGCAACATGTGGGCAGATGACGTCAATGTTCCGAAAGGTTTTCACTGGGGTTTCCAGGAACCCAAGCAACTATCAATAGAGTTTGAACAATGAAAGTGTATATCAACGGCAAAGGCCCGTTCTATGAAGTCCCTTACTGCTGTGGAGACTGCAAATGCGGCATCAACAGCAACATGAGGCAAGCAGGTGGCCACACCCATTGCTCTCTATTCGGGCTCACCAAAAGATATTATGACCAGCCACCAAAGCGCTGCAGGGAAATGTTTGAGAAAGCCCTGGCCATCGGAGGCGATGTGGTGCTAGTCAAGAAAGAACAATAACTTAATTATAAACAACATTATGAACATCCTTTACTTTATCGGTTTGGCAGCCACGTTAATCGTGCTGATTATCCTCGGCTGCAGCGCGTACAAGAAAGACGGCAAGCTCGGCATCTCCGTCGGTGAGTTCCTCATGATCCTGTCGCTGATCGGGGCCTCATGGTTCGGCCTGACGATTCTGCTGCTTGCCTCATTCCAGGAACAGTTGTGGTGGAATATCTCTTTATTCACCCTGAAAAGGAAGAATAAGGATGGCGAAACCCAAGACTGAACCCTCACCCGAGGAACAGCGTCTGAAGAAACTTCGTGACGACCTCGAGGAGTACCGGGAGGATCATCCCAAACCCTGGTACCTGCGCACTAAGACAAATTATGACCGTTCATCGAAAGGAGGTGTGACCGAGTACTAGACCAACGGTGGGGAGAAAGGCTTATATAGTAACCGTGTTAATAAACAAAAGTGTGTTAAATGTTAAGTTTTTAAGGAAAGCGAAACAGCCAAACGGCAAAATCCAACCCTCAAAAGGGGTGTCTAAAAACAACCAGGGTGGTTCGATTCCACCCCTCCCTACAAAGCAGGCCTCTAGCGATTAGGGCCGAGTCGAGAGTAGCTGACGAATGCAAGCGCTCCGGGTGCAACCGGATGAGACGATGGTGCAAGCCCATCCCTCGGCGACACCACACACGGATAACTACCGTGTTCCCCCGACAAGGATAGTCAAGCTGGACGATAAACGCAGCGTGTTGACTTAAAAGAGTTGAGGAGGCCAGCGGGCCAGAAGAACCTCGTGGGACGTGTCCCTCTCGCTACACATTGACGGTATTTCCCGTTTAATGTGGCGCGTTTCGCTGAGGCCCGTGAGGGTAGTAAGGTATACCAAAATATGTATTGACATTTTCTAATTCAACCCGGGGGAACGAGTTCCCCCAAAGCAACACCTGGCCCGGGAAGGGCATGCTAAAAAAATTTTCATAGATACAATAGTTATGGGTTAAACAGAAGGAAGTATTGATTTTTTCATAACAGGATGGGCCTGCAGGGATGCACGCCATCCGCCATCACCTGGCCCGGGAAGGGCGTAAAACAAACAAAAGTACTAGTCTTCATAAAGAAAAATTAAAAGTTAATAAAGAAAGTTTTTTCATGGATTAAGTAAACGCTTGGAGGTCGGCTGCAGGGATGCACCCGACCTTTTTTTATTGTCTTTTCGTCTGCCTCAGCCTGGTAGTAACTTCGTGCAGTACAAATTTCGGAACATTATGGATTTATCAGACATCACTAGACTTATCAGCACTTTGCGTGCTCAGACGGCCAGGGACTCCATCACGCCCAATGGCCTTGGCTCGATCCTGCAGCGCATCGTTGATGCCATCTCGTCGATGAGTGGCATCGATGTGGAGGATGAGGCAGCCATCCTGCAACGTCTCTCTGCCGCCGAGTCCAACGCATCGACGGCCCTGCAGACAGCCCAAAACGCCCAGACTGGTGCAGCGGGCAACGTCATCGACTCCTTCACCCAGTCCCAGGATGAGGATGAAGTGTCGCTCTCTATCAAGCAGCACGGCCACTCGGCCAGGCAGGTCGTTCTCCCTGCTGCATCGTCAACCGGTGCCGGTATCATGACTGCCACCGACAAGTCTCACCTCGATACGGCCTACGGCAAGCGCGTCAACCTGATGAGTGCCCCGTCAAGCGAGTCGGTGGTAACGCTGACCATCACCTTCGGCGACGGCACCACCAAGTCCGTCACCTTCGTGGGTGCGACAGCCGGAACCGGAGGCAAGGCTGGCTTGATGACCAAGGAACAGGCCGACCAGCTGGCAGCTCTCGTGGCTGCTGGCCCTGCTGAGTCGGTCCGTGACGATGCTGGCTATCTGAAACAGCAATACGCTGCCCCGATCATCCTGCGCAACGTCACCGATACGGTCTTCGATGACTTGAACATCGGCGACGTTTACTATGATACTGGCCACCTGTTCTACCACGCTGAAGGCACATCAGGTGACCCGGACATCGGTGCACCTTCCAGGAAGGTCATCTACTTCTGCCTGGCAGACCAGACGCTCTACCGCTGGACGGGCTCGCGCTTCGTGCAGGCTGTCTCTATCTCGTCAGGCGACGTCACCGTGCCCACCAAGCTCAGTGACCTGATCAATGACATGGGCTTCCTCACCGCCCATCAGCCGCTCAAGACCATCAACGGCGAGACGATTACGGGTACCGGCAATATCACCATCGATGGTGCTGCAGAGCTCAAGGACGCCTCCAACCACATCAAACAGAATTCGGCCACCCCTGTTGTCCTTCGCAACGTCGCCGACACTATGCTAGACGATCTGAACGAGGGCGACGTCTATTTCGACAGTGGCCACCTGTTCTGGCACACCGAAAGCTCGTCGGGTGACATCGACCTGGGAACACCCTCCAAACGCCTCATCTACTTCAGCATTGCCAACAGCAACTTCTACCGATGGACCGGCTCGTCATTCACGCAGATTGCAGCTGGAGGCAGCCAAAGCGAGATTCTTGCCCTCAACGGCGTGTCATCCAACCAGGACGGCACCATCGTCTTCACCGACACCGCCGGCAACACCTACACCGTGAACTTGAACCATACCCACGAGAACATGGCCAAGCTCGTCGTGTGCGAGGAGAGCGACCTGCCCTCCACGCTCGATCCTGCCACGATTTACGCCCAAGTGAATGATGCGGAAGATCCCACAGAGATTGAGGTCTTGTACATTGCCGGCATCGAGTTTTCGGGTGGCGGTGTGCCAGCTGGCACTCCTGTCATCACCAAACCGAGCGGCACAACGCTTAACCTCGGCACCAACGATGGCAGCGGCGTCAGCCAAACCATCGAAATCAGAGGCCGCAGCTTGACTGGCGACCTGACTGTTACCGTCGGAACAGGCCTTACTGTTACATACAACGGCACAACGGCCAGCAGCGTCACCATCCCGCTGGCCAACGCTTTGGCTGGTGCGATGGTCACCGTGTCGTACAGCGGCAGCGGCACATTGGAAGACGGTTCACTGGTTATCTCAGGCGGCGGCGCAACGCCCAAGTCAGTAGTAGTAGTAGTAGTAGAGCCATACGTCACTGCTGGCCTGGTATTCCATCTTGACGGCGCTGATGCCACTACGACAGAGTGGCGCACCAGGAAAGGCGGCGTCACTTTTGCGATGAACAACGTCACCCTTGACGGCAATGGCGGTGTGGTATTCAACGGCACTGATTCATATGGAAGATATTCCGCAGCAAGCAGCCTCGGTTTCGCCCCAGCCACACACACTATTGAAGTCGTTGCCAACATCGGTGGAACTGCTACTGCACTATTGTTTATGCAGAACAATAGCGGGGACTTGGCCCTTGGTATGACTGGAACAGGTTCGATTATTGCTGCTGTTTCAGAACCAAAAAGAAGAGTCGCAAACCAAAAGCGCGGACTTCAAACCATATCATTTGCTAATTTGGCTGCATATAAGAACAAGGGCACATTATCTGTCACGCAAGACGGCAACTTTGACCCGACGGCAAACGCAGGTGTTTTCATTGGTGCCCGTGACACTGCGAGGTCGTTCTTTGAAGGCACTATCTATCAGATACGAGTGTACAACCGTTTGTTGACGGCTGAAGAAATCTTGGCAAACCAGCAAGTAGATATTGAACGATATAACATCCAATAATCATGGCTAACACGAATATCAATCCTTTCGCTCCGACAAGCGAGGTGCCGCAAGGCGTTGTCCTTACTGACAGCCTTGACGAAAATGTGAGCAACAAGGCTGCCTCAGCTAAAGCAGCCTATAACCTGAAACGCATGATTCCTTCAGTAGGTGGCGGCGGCTTCAATATCATGGGGAGAGGCTTTGTTGATTTCGGCACTATGCCGAGCTGCCTGGCTACTGATGCCAACAACTTCCTGCCTGATGGAGTGAGCGCAACGGAAACCGACAGCGCGGGCAACCCTGCTGCATTGGTGAAATATTCCGATGTCGTTGCTAAGTACGATGCACTTGTTTCCGCTTATCCTGATTATGTAAGCAAGCAAACATTCGGCAACGATGCCAGCGGCACCATACCGATATATTACTATACATTCAAGCCGAAGTATTACATCCAGCATGTCTACCTTCAGGCAGGAGTCCATGGATGGGAGCCTGATCCTGTATTCGCCCTCGCTGAAATCATGTATCTGATTGCGAATGCCTACGGCGGTGATCTGTCCCCTAAAGTTGCGAACAGCAAGGAACTGATGTACCTGCGCGGGAACGTGGCCTTCACGATAGTTCCATGTGTTAATCCGTGGGGCTTCAACCGGCGCAGTGACTGTTATGTCGGCGATGCGAGCGGTGAAGGACACGGTGGCACATCAAAGCGAAATGTATCGCAAAATAACGCTAACGGCGTGCAGTTAAATGCAGCCTGGACTGGTTCTGAGGCCGAAGCCGCCTATGTTCGAACTCTGCTTGACAGCATTGCCAGCGAGTTGTCATTCACGATGGACATGCACTCGACGGTTTGGAGCAATACCCGAACAAAATACGGATGCTTCTACGCGTCCCTGATTGACGGGTGCAAGAACGTAAGGACATTGTTCCGCACATGGGAATGGCTCTATGAGTTCTATGGAGTTAAGTACCCGAATATCGTTGACGGCGATACCTGCCCCAACAAGATAGGCAGTTATGCCTCGATTGGTTTTACCAACGGCGGCTTCAAAAAATTCTGCTATGACAGATATAACGGTATAGCGACAAGCAATGTTGAGTTCTCAGACCATGTATGGAGTGACGATGACTCAACAACATATCCCAAGCCGCTGCACACGTCGGCAGCGCTCTCGGTGGCTGTGAATATGTATCTTAATCTAATCCTTCAGCAGGTGTATGACGGCTATAACGTGATTGCTTTGACGGATGTACCCTCAAGCGACAAGCACACCACAATCGGATAGTTAAGTCGGAATCTCCGTGTAGAACAACGGGATATTCTTCAACTGTGACCATATCGCCTGGGCGAAACGCCGCGATCGAGAAAAACGTAGTCCAGGAACTGAGGGAAATTAACTTCCTCCAGTCCATCGAGGCGCTCCATGGAGCACCAGGTGAGGAACACATTGAAGCGCATGGTGTAGTCCTTGCGTGTGGACTGCTTGCTGAGGCGTGAGAGATACAGGCGATAATTCGCCTCGATAGTGTTGATGGTAGGCATTTTTGCCGCAAAGTTAGCATGGCACGATTATTGCTATAGACATACTCGGCTGCTAATACGAATTGCACAAACCAGCAGCCGTAACATGGATTAAAAATTGCTGACAATAGCGACTCGGGAGAGCCGTTATTGTCTTTTTGTGGGGTGCCAAAAGGGGGTAACTTCGCCGTATGAAAAAGTTGACTCCGGAAATAAAACTCAATATCCAGCTCGGCATCGCTGTCGTGCTGGTCACAGCAGGGCTCGTGCTGCTGTTCTGTGGCTTCTGGGCCGCTCCTCACGGCGAAATCCATAACTCGGTACTGGTTGCCTTCGGTGAGTGCTGCACATTCTCAGGCTCATTGATTGGCGTGGATTACCACTACCGCTTCAAGACCTATGACACCTATCGGCGCCACCATCCGCATCACCCCGGCATGATGGACGATGACAACTATATGGACTACGAAAAACCCAATCCCGATGAAACACTTCACGATCAACGAGATGACGCGTAGCGCTACCGCAAAGCGTTACGGTATCGACAACACCCCGTCGCCCGAGGTGGCCCACAACATCCGCAACCTAGTCGAGAAAATCCTTGACCCGCTGCGCGAGGCATGGGGCCATCCCATCATCGTCTCGAGCGGCTACCGGTGTCCCAGGCTCAACAAGATTGTGAAGGGCGCAGCGTCCAGCCAGCACATCCTGGGGCAAGCCGCCGATATCCACACTGTCAGCGACAGGCCAGAGGACAACAAGAGGCTGTTCGACCTCATCCGCAAACTCAACCTTCCCTTTGACCAGCTCATCGATGAGTATGGCTACAACTGGATTCATGTGAGCTATGGCCCACGCAACAGGAGGAATATTCTTCACCTCAAATAACAACGCCTATGGAATCGCGCTACAAAGACCTGTTCAAGAGCATCATGTTCATGTTGCTCATCATTCTGGTGTTACTCCTGATCTCTATCTCTACATCATCGTGTCGCAGCACGAAAGAATCCACCCGCGTGGAGACCGCAACAGCCGAAGCTGTCACGGTCACCACACAGGATGTCACGTCTGTCGATCAGCAGCACATTGACCACAATTTCACCCTTTCTCTCGATAGCCTTGAGCTGTGGCTTCCCATCGGGCAGGAGAACCTGGCTTACCTTCTGCCCGATACAGCCACGACGCTGGCACAGCAGTCATCCCAATCGAACAGCAACGGCCGGGTGCCGGTGCTGCTCAAGGCCCGCCGTGCCACCCTCACCAGCGGGACAGTGGCCGAGAGAACAGTGGTGCAGACTGCCCAGCTGCAGGACTCGACCAGCAGCAGCCAGGACACCACATCACAGATCCAGGAGTCCAGTGATGTCGTTGCTGTTGCTCATCCAGTTCCTCCCTGGGTCTATATCGTCCCTGCAGTCATCCTTGCCCTGGTAATACTATACTTCATCCATCGCAGGCTCAAGCAATGACTCAACGTGTTTCATCATAATAATAGAATGGAGGTGGTTTAATTATCTGACTCTCCCCGGTGCAACCCTGCATCGGGGA
>Ga0310694_10004631_pt1 | contig 13243 bp, 11 predicted proteins | sample 174DNAGHGhighgp2_FD_203884 | JGI IMG/M metagenome (GOLD analysis project Ga0310694, IMG submission 203884) | Sheep rumen microbial communities from Palmerston North, Manawatu-Wanganui, New Zealand - 1742 DNA GHGhigh gp2 (v2) (version 2) | ecosystem: Host-associated > Mammals > Digestive system...
TTCCGCGTTGAGTTTGCATGACGCTGGTTACGTCGCTCAGACCCTGCCAGTTAGACCAATAGACCGTTCCGCCCTCCATATCGTTCATCGGTACACCGTTGATCATCGTGGCTACGTTCGTGTTGTCAAAACCGCGCATCCAGATCTCCGAGTCGCCCCAACCGCCGCCTTGACCATTGGCATGAACACCAGGCGTGTTCTTCAGCACTTCAGGAAACTCCTGCCCTGCCAAACGCTCTTCGATCTCCAACGCCGTGATCTGACTTACTGCTACCGGAGTCACCTGCGTGCGTGCCATCTGGCCCGTGATCGTCACGTCTTCCAACGCAATCGCTTCCGGCTCCATCGGAATGATACCGTAGTTGCTCACGCTCGCTACGATCTCTACCGCATGGTAGCCCACGTACGATAAATGCAACTTGGCATCGGGCTGAACAGAAATCGTGAAATTACCGTCCAAATCGGTAATAACACCATTGGTCGTACCGACCTCCAATACCGAAACGCCGATCAGCGGCTCATTGGTCTTGGCATCCAATACCATACCGGTCACTCGTTGTGCCTGGGCGAGCAGACTAAACGCCATACTAAGGCACATCAACAAAGTAAGAACTTTTCTCATAAATACCTTTGATTGTTTGTTAATGATTCAATATATTAGCCTTCAGCCATCAGCCGCTTGGTCTCTGATTGCTGAATGCTGATTGCTGAATGCTTTCAAAATATCTCATTCAGCAGCTTTGCCAACCGTATTCCTGCTACGTAAAGCTGCCATTCCATCGCTTCTCGCCAATGGTAGATATAGTGATACGTATTGCCGTCCCAACTCTCCTGATAATGGTATATCTCTTCGGTCAAATGATAACTCATCAGCAGCAATTCCTCATCGCTCGCTCGATCGATCTCCCGCTTGCGGTCTGCGTACTCGTCCTCTAATTTCTGAGCATATTCAGTATAACTATACCCCTGAGAATCAATCAGTTTGCTATCCCAAACGGCATGCAGGTTCGTGTTCGTCTGCTTGCTGAACCATGCCATCCGAACCGCATTCCCTCCCTTGTCGTCCATGTGAGCCATGTGCATCGGACAATAACGGTCGCCGCTCAAATGGATGATGAAACGCAAACTGACAGCTGAAGGCTGAAGGCTGAATTCTTGGACAAGGCTGTCCAAAGCCCTGTACAGGTTTCCGCCTTCTGCCGGGTAATGCACCAACGCATCCGCCACGAGACTGTCACTCATACCTCCGGCAAAATCCTGATAGTGCCACCCATCTTGGATACTTTGCGGATAGATGGTGTCTGACTTGATCTCGTCCGGCCAATTAGCCCAATAGATCATGCCCCGCTTGCCTAAGATCTTATCTACGTTCCTGCGGGCTTTGCAACTCAGATTGTCGTATGCAATTTTCGCGATGATCCGGTGTCCCTCTTGCCCCCAAGACAATGCCGGCAAACTATAAGCGCATGCGCATAAAAGAATAAGGAGAATAGAAATTGTTCGTTTCATACAGCTCGAATCAAAAGTCTTATCCCTTTCGGGAACGATTATTTTCAATTTTCGCTGCAAAGGTACAAAAAATTTTGCATATATGCAAGAGTTTAGGTAAAATTTCGAAAATTTTAACAAATTAGATAGGCACGGGGCTTGAGGATGAAGTTGTTGTCAAGTTCGTGATGTTGGAAGGCACGGTGAGCGGCGGTACAGCGAGATAGAACCGGACGAATGGGGCGTACGGAACGGGATTCTACAGGCTCGAAAGTGATGTCTTCTATGTTGATTTCCGGCTCTTGAGCGGCTTTTTGGGCTGCATCGCGGGCGGATTGGAGTTGACGATAGAGGGCAACGTAGGTATATTGGTAGAAACGGGTGTAGGGTTTAAGTCCGGGTTCGGGCTTGGCTCCGCCTTTGCAAACACGGAAATAATGGGTAAAGAAGTGAAGTCTCCATTCGAGGGCTTCGGGAGTATGGGCATGTTCGAGGGCGTGCGCTTGGCGTTGGGCAAGTTTGATGAGTTCGCGATTGGCGACGCAAGCAGCTGACCATGTCTTGGGGAAATGGTAGGTGTAGAGTTGGAGAAGGCCTTTGGCGTAAGGCATTCGGCGGACAATGATGTGTTTGCGGTATTTGTAGCCTTCTTTGACCGTGTTCATTGCTCCCCATAGGGCGTTGATGCCTTCTACGGGCACAAAATAACGCACGCCACGAGTCCGTGGAGCGGAAACAGGCGGAAAAGCGACAAATCTGCCACAAGTGGTCGCTATTCGGGAAATTACCTTTGTTTTCAGATGTCGAGACATGCGTTGTAATATATTGTATATGTGTTGTTTATAAATTGCAATTTTAAGTATGGTCTAGGACACATAGGTTCCGCATTGCTTCCACCTTGCTTTTGCCTCTAATTTGGAGTGCTTGGGAGGGGAAAGGGGGAGAAAAGATGTTTCCTAAATCGAGTGCAAAGATACAACAAATTTTTGATATATGCAAATTTTGAAACGCAGAAAAGTAATGTTTTTACATTTAGGGGGGATTTTGAGAAAAAACGCCGGAATGACATTCCGGACAACGGACGATGTATATGCCGTCTGATAGACGACGAAAAGGAAGAATCTTTCGCGGGACGATTGTCCCGCGCAGGGAACGAAGAAAAAAGCGCGAGACTTATGAAAGGTCTCGCGCTTGGTTTCTTAAAGAAATTATAGTTAGATTGGTTTATCGACCAAGTAATCTGTCTAATTCTTCTTTCAGCATAATATAATCATCGCAATATTGAGTAAGGCTCCAATAAGAGAATTTTATTCGAATGAAATCAGAAATCTCACTTTCCACACCAAACCCATTCTTTGCATATCCACCACAAAATGCACGAGCAGAGAATATTTCATTACCATATTCATCTACGCCTACAGGACTAATTTCAAGACTTTGAATCCATCTTGGAACAAATGTTACTTCATATCTACATTCCTCCTTTAATTGTTTAAAGAATATTGCAACCATACTTTCCAAAGCCACAGAATCTGTTCCAAAAATGCCATCAATAATGGTATCACTAGTAAATCTAACATCTACAGCAACTAACTCACCTTTTCCTGTTTCCATTTGTAAACTATTTATTTTATGCACAGGTTTAGTTAAGTCGATTATTTGTTTTGTATTAGGATTATAAGAGAATCTCTTTTCGTAAGGGGAGTCGATATTTTGTTCTTTATATGAGTGATGTGCCCGTATGCGTGCAACACTTATGTATGAACCATTTCCTATCTCTTTTATTTCTTGTACCTGAATCGTATCTATAATCAAACCTGTATCATTTTTACTACGAAAACACATGTCTTGCACATAAAAATCAATAAGCTTTTGGGCAGCAATTACATCTTTACCAAAAACAGAATCAGCATACAATGGAAAACTCACACTAATAGAAGTATGATTTTTACAATTTTCTACACTTGACAATTCACTTACTTTATTTCCCGAACAAGAAATAATAATGATACTAACAATGCCCAGTATCAACGCATGGATTTTTTTCATGCTATTTATCCTTTCTACTTTTGCTCAATGCAGCCACCATTAGAGCGATATACATATAAAAGCGTGAGGCTGCTATGCTATACACTCAACGGTAGTTGGGACTAGGAAAACCCAATAAATAGTAAGTATACAGATAGTAACTTCACGCAAATGCGCGAAGCCTATTTGCTTAACTCTTACTATTTGGTTTGAAAGATTCCTAGTTTTTCTACCGTTAAGAGCGAAAGCAAACGCTTCGATAAATCAATATGTTCGCGCAACGCTTTGCGCTTACTCCATGCTTAACGTCTCTGGAGGGGACGACCGGGTTTATGCTGTCGGCAGCAGCGAGCTATTGAATAAGTCCTAAGACTTTATCTATAAATTGCTTGGTTTGAGCAATGCGGGGCGCAGTGTCCTCTTCTGTTGCATTGTATGTACAATTATAATCACTTTTTTCCCGCATTGTCTGCAACTGAGAATAGAACGCGCCATCCTCTTTTGTCAGGATACCTGTTCTTACATAATGCTGATGCAACATAACAACAGTTCCTTGATGTGTGCCTACGTTATGATGATCATGAATCAGCAACGCACTCACAGCATGAAAAGCAGCATAATATAACCTATTAGCGATATTGTTCCATAGACCAGCCGGACGAAGAATGTCTATCTCGGCAAAGGTATTTAACGCTTTTTCTTTTTCCAGACCAACAACAATCTGTCTCTCTTCATCATTCAGACTCATACTAATTGGATTTTATCGCGTTCTACATTTTTATAAAAAGGAAGGAAACTCATGTTGTTCCATTCTTGCTGCGAGTAAGTGTGTACACTAAAATACTGACCCAAGTCAAAGCCTAACTCCATAAGCGGATAGGAAATAGTGGCAAAATCATCGTTTGAGTTTTGCGGGCGGTTGAGTAATACTAAGAGATCCCAATCCGAATCTACGCGTTCATCGCCGCGCGCACGAGAGCCATATAATAGCAGATGACTACCCTCGGGAAGAATTTTTTTTCCAAGCGTTTTGATCTGAGATAATATGTCTTTCGTGTTGCTCATTCGTTGTTAAATGATTTTGCGCTGCAAAATTACTACTTTTTTTTGACATACGCAAATAAAAGTGGATTTTTCGATGAAAAATATCGAATAGCATTCGATCTAACTAACAAAGAAGAATCAGCACATCGTGAAACGATGTAAACAGCCAAAAAAGGATACGAAGGAGTCAACGATGTTAAAAATTCAGAAATTTAGCCCAAAAACTTGTGTATGTCATAAAAAAGCAGTACCTTTGCAGGCGATATGGAAAAGATCAGTAAAGCACAGATAAAACTCGTGCGGAGTTTGCAGCAGAAAAAGTTCAGAGATGAACTGGGATTGTTCGTTGCGGAAGGCGAGAAATGCGTAACAGAATTACGCAAATCGTTCGAACTCGTTCACTTCATTCAGAGCACAGAATACAGAGCACAGAACACAGAGCACAGAGCACAGACCAATATACTTTTGGCGACTCCGACGGAGATCGAACAGATGAGCGGGTTGAGGGCACCGCAAGGAGTGGTGGGCGTATTTAGAAAATCCGAGTACTCGGAATACTCGGAATACTCGGAATACTCCGATTTGATAGTTGCACTCGACGGCATACAAGATCCGGGGAATTTGGGAACTATTATTCGGACTTGCGATTGGTTCGGAGTTCACGATATCGTTTGCTCGAAGGACACTGCCGACTGCTATAACCCGAAGGTGGTACAAGCGACGATGGGAGCGTTAGCGAGAGTGCGCGTCCACTATGTGGACTTGCCTGAGTGGCTATCAGCTATCAGCCGTCAGAATTCAGAATTCAGAATTTTCGGCACGCTGCTTGAGGGAAAGGATATGTACGAGGTATTAAAGGTGAAAGGTGAAAGGTTAAAGGATGAAGGAGTTATTATCATGGGCAATGAGGGGAACGGCATTTCGCAGGAGGTTCGGAAGCTGATCACACACCCGATACGGATACCCTCTTATCCAAAAAACGGTGCTTCCGAGCACTCCGGAAAAAACGAAGAGGCTCCCGAAGTTATCGAAAGCCTCAACGTTTCTATAGCAACCGCGATCGTGTTGGCGGAGTTTCGCCGACCATAAAAGGACGATGTACGATTTACGATGAACGATTTATGGACGATGTATTTTAAAGGTCGATTTACCTTCGTACATTAGAACTCATTCATCTGTTCTTTCACCGTATTATTGATGAAATCCGCGAACTCCTGGATGGTCATCTGACCCTTCTCTTCCGCGCCTTGCTGACGAACAGAAACGAGTCCTTGTTCCGCTTCTTTCTCACCTACGATGAGCATGTACGGGATACGCTTGAGTTCGTTGTCACGGATCTTACGACCGAGTTTCTCATTACGGTCATCTACGATGACACGCACGTCTTGTTGCTCGAGGATTTCCTTAACCTTCCATGCGTACTCGTTCGATTTCTCGGAGATCGGCAGGACAACCGCCTGATCCGGCGTGAGCCACAGCGGGAACTTACCTGCGGTATGCTCGATCAGCACGGCTACGAAACGCTCCATGGAGCCGAACGGCGCACGGTGGATCATTACCGGACGGTGTTTCTGGTTGTCCTCACCGGTGTACTCCAGTTCGAAACGCTCCGGCAGGTTATAGTCCACTTGGATCGTACCCAACTGCCAACGACGTCCGAGGGCATCTTTGACCATGAAGTCCAGTTTCGGACCATAGAAAGCTGCTTCACCCGTTTCTTCGCGTGCCGGCAGGTTCATCTCCTTACAAGCCTCACGGATGGCGTTCTCTGCATGCTCCCAGATCTCATCCGAACCCACATATTTCTCGTGGTTATTGGGGTCACGAAGCGAGATCTGCGCCTCGTAGTTCTCGAAGTTCAATGCCTTGAAGATGATGTTGATGATCTCCATGACGCGGATGAACTCCTGCTTCACCTGATCTTGACGGCAGAAGATATGCGCATCATCTTGGGTAAAGGAACGTACGCGCGTGAGGCCGTGGAGCTCACCACTCTGCTCGTAACGATAAACCGTACCGAACTCCGCACAACGGAACGGCAGATCTTTGTACGAACGCGGGCTGTTTTTGTAGATCGCGCAGTGGTGAGGGCAGTTCATCGGTTTGAGCAGATAGACTTCGCCTTCCTCCGGCGTGGTGATCGGCTGGAAGGAGTCCTTGCCGTAGTGATCCCAGTGGCCGGAAGTCATATACAGCTGCTTGGAGCCGATATGCGGCGTGATGACCTGTTGATAACCATAACGTTTCTGTATCTTCTTAAGGAAATCCTCCAAACGCAAACGCAGGGCGGTACCTTTCGGCAGCCAAATCGGCAGACCCTTACCTACCATATCGCTGAACATGAAGAGTTCGAGCTCTTTACCGATCTTACGGTGGTCACGTTTCTTGGCTTCTTCGAGCAACGCGAGGTACTCATCCAACATCGCTTTCTTGGGGAACGAGATACCATAGATACGGGTCATCATCGGACGTTTCTCATCGCCGCGCCAATAAGCCGCCGAGCAGGAAAGCACTTTGACAGCCTTGATAGGCTCGGTACTCAAGAGGTGCGGTCCACGGCACAGATCGGTGAATGCACCTTGTGTATAAGTAGTGATATGTCCGTCTTCCAACTCGCTGATTAACTCGCATTTATAGCTCTGACCTTTATCGCCGAACGCTTTGAGTGCGTCTGCTTTTGCGATCGATTTCTTCACCAAAGATTCTTTCTTCGCACGCAACTCCATCATCTTGTTCTCGATAGCGGCAAAGCATGTATCGTTGATCACCACACCCTCGGGGGGCATGACGTCATAATAGAAACCGTTCTCGATAGCAGGACCGATACCGAACTGGATACCCGGATACAACTCCTGCAGAGCCTCCGCCATCAAGTGCGACGAAGTGTGCCAAAAAGCATGCTTCGCTTCCTCATCCTCCCATTTATGGAGACGGATAGCCACATCTTCGGTAATGGGATAGTTCAACTCTACAATCTGAAATTCTGACGGCTGAATGCTGACAGCTGATGGCTTTACACTTGCGCACAGAATGTCTTGTGCCAAACGACTGCTGATAGATTCAGCAACTTGCAACGGCGTCACGCCGTTTTCGTACTCACGGACGCTTCCGTCCGGAAAAGTAATTTTAATCATAACAATTTAAAAATAAACCTACAAATGTTTACGGCTCGGGGCTAACAAATGCCCCTTTGCACAAAATTCGCTGCAAAATTACAATTTTTCTTGCATATATGCAAATTTTTTTGTAACTTTGCACGCTATTTTTATAAATTGTGAGGTGAAAGGTGAAAATTGAAAAACAAAATAGGATAAAAAGGTCAGGATGGATAGTCCTTTCATTTTTCATTTTTCATTTTGTGTTTTATTCTTGCAACACGACGAAATTCGTGCCGCAGGATAAGTATTTGCTGCATAAAGCCAAAGTGGTCTGCACGGATAATAAGGATGTTTCTTCTGCCTCTTTGGGCAGTTACCTCCGGCAAAAACAGAACACGGAGATCTTTGGTTTTTGGAAACTACAACTGCATATCTACAACACCGCCCCTTCGGATACGACCACGAAAACCAAGCGAACGCTGGCACGCAATGCCCACAAGATGGGCGAAGCGCCGGTGATCTACGATGAGGATCTGACGCGTATCAGTATGCAGCAGTTACGCCAGCAGATGAATAACATGGGCTATTTCCATGCGGAAGTGGACACAGTCCAGCAGATCAAAAACCGCAAAATGACCTTGACCTATCTGGTCACGGCGCATGAACCCTATACGATCCGCAATTACGAGGTGGATATACCTATCCCCGAAGTGATGCAAGTGGCAACGGACGGACGGTGTAAGATTCGTTCCGGTAATCGGTTTTCTACCGCCGATCTGGATGAAGAACGCAGTCGTATTGCAACGTATATGCTGAACCGCGGATATTTCTACTTCGAAAAATCCCTTTTGGAATTTACCGCTGATAGTTCGCTCAATACCCATCAGGTAGATATCCGAATGCATCTGGCTTCATTCGTGGCACAGGATTCAGTGGCTTTGGCACGTATTCAGAAACGTTTTACCGTTCGGAAGGTACACTATCAATTGGATTACGATCCTGCCCATTTGCCGGATTCGGTGGAGTTGAAACGCGATACTGACAAGTTCGGGAATGAATATACGTGGACGGGCGTACGTTTCTTGCGCAAGAATGCGCTTAGGACGGTGAGTCGTATCCATTGTAACGAACGGTATGCCGATTGGCGAGTCGAGCGAACGTACGCGCGCATGAATTCGCTCGCGCCTATCCGCTATGTCGATATTGCTTTCGTCCCGGTGGGAGACACCCTCTTGGATTGTTTCATTACCGCCACACGAAGCAAAATGAACTCCTTCGGATTGGAGGCGGAGGGTACATATAGTGCTGGTGATTGGGGCGTGGCGGCAGGACTGAACTACACCAATAAGAACCTCTTCCACGGAGCGGAAGTGCTGACCATTGGAGGACGCGCTTCCTATGAATGGCGGGCTAACGGAGGACGCGCTATCGAGGCACGAGCCGAAGCAGGACTCCTTTTTGCATCCAACGTCAAGATCAATGCCGCCTATAATTTCCAACAAAGACCGGACGAATACAAACGTACTATCGTCAATGCCGGTTTGGCGTATTATATGCCCCGCAGACCTCGGTCGAATTGGACCCATCAGTTCAATCTCATAGATATCAACTATATCTACGTTCCTTGGATCTCGGATGAGTTCCGTGAGAACTTCATCGAACACTCCTCTATGTTACTTGCCAGCTACGAAGAGCATTTTATCTTGGATTGGAGTTATTTAGGCGCCTATAATTCATATAACCAACGTTTCCCGAACCGCTCGTATCTGCAATTCTCCGTGCGGGTGGAAACGGCGGGTAACTTACTCTATGGGATTGCCAGCATGGCGAACTTACCGCGTACTGAGACCGGACAATTCCGTTTTTGGAAAATCCCGTTCTCACAATATGCCAAGGGAGATATCAATTTTACGTACCACGGTATTATAACGCCGCAACACCATTTGGTAGGTCATTTCGGTATCGGTGTAGCCGTTCCTTACCTCAACGCATCGGTCTTGCCTTTTGAAAAACGGTATTTTTCAGGAGGAGCCAACAGTGTTCGCGGATGGCAGGCACGCACTTTAGGACCCGGCGCTTTTAGAGGCAATAGTTCCGCGTTCGTATATGACCTGCAAGTGGGAGATATCAAATTGGATGCGAACTTGGAGTACCGTTTCAAAGTGCTCAGTTTCCTTGAATTGGCTGCCTTCTTGGATGCCGGAAATATATGGACGATTCGCGATTATGACTCGCAACCCGATGGTGTCTTCCTCTGGGATCGGTTCTATCAACAGATTGCCTGGAGTTATGGAGTGGGTGTCCGATTTGATTTGTCAATCTTCATCTTCCGTGTGGATTTTGGTGTCAAGTTGCACGACCCAAGCCGTATTCGTGAGGGAAAACAATGGCGTACCGCCCCCAATGGGTTATGCTGGAAAGACGATATGACGTTCCATTTTGCAATAGGATACCCCTTCTAATGTACAAAGGAACAATGTACAATGTATAAAGTATGCTGAAGACTCAAATGATATCGGGGCTCATAGAAGCCGGGTGTGATGAGGCGGGAAGAGGACCGTTGGCAGGAAGCGTCTTTTGTGCCGCAGTCATCCTTGATCCCGAAAGGGTGGAGCAGATACCGGAATTTGCATGGCTTAATGACTCTAAACAACTGACCGATAAACAACGTTATACCTTGCGCCCGATCATCGAACGGGAAGCCGTCAGTTGGGCGGTGGTCGAAGTCTCGGCAAAGGAGATAGACGAACGGAATATACTCCAATGCTCCATCTTGGGAATGCAACGGGCGTTGGATCAATTAGCGGTACGACCGCAACATATTTTGGTGGATGGCAATAAATGGAAACCTTATGTGCCCGAAGGGGAACTTTTGGAGATCCCTGCCCATACGGTGGTACACGGAGATGCAACCTATATGTCCATAGCCGCTGCCAGTGTGCTCGCCAAAACATACCGGGATGATTACATGCTGAGGCTGCACGAGGAATTCCCACAATACGGATGGGCGAATAATAAAGGATATCCCACTGCGGAACATTATGCCGCGCTCAAGCAGTTTGGACCAACACCCTATCATCGAATGACGTTTAATTTGAAATTGTAAAATACTATGTTTATGAATCAAAATCAATCCAATGAGACTCAGCAACCTAAAAAACGCCGCTTCGGCTGTCTGGGAGGTTGCTTGGTGTTTGTAGCTATTTATCTGATCACAAGTGCCCTGATGGGAGTATTGATGAGTTCGTTCATGGATACTTCCGCGGTCGAACTTAAGGAGAACACGGTCTATCGTTTGCAACTGAAAGGAACCCTGATCGAACAAGCACAGGAGGAAAATCCGTTCGCGGACTTGATGGGTTCGGTTCCGTATGGTTCTTATGCTTCCGAGCAAACGGTCGGATTGGATGATATCCTCAGTAATATTCGTCTGGCTAAAAACGACGACCGTGTCCGTGGAATTTGGCTCGATGGTGCGCAATTATCGATGGCACCTGCCAGCGCCAAGGCTATCCGTGACGCTTTGCTTGATTTCAAGATGAGTGGCAAATGGATTATTGCTTCCGCGAAGAACTACGGAGAAACGAATTACTATGTTGCCTCTGTAGCAGACCGGATTTGCATAGATCCGACGGGTTCGGTGAATTGGAACGGTTTGACAGCACAGAAAATGTACTTCACCCGGCTCATGGAAAAAATAGGTGTGGAGATGCAGATCCTCAAAGTGGGTACTTTCAAATCTGCTGTGGAACCGTACTTCCGTACATCCATGTCGGAAGCAGACAAACTGCAAACTCAGCAATACCTCAACGGCATTTGGAACGAGTATAAATCCGCAGTCGGCGCATCACGCCATCTGACGACGGATCAATTAGACGCGTTGGCTGATCGTTTCATGGGCTTGCAATCCGCTAAAGAACAATTGGCTGCCGGACTAGTGGATACAATCGTGTATACTCAGGATATGGATTCGCTCCTTCGCGTTTATACCGGTACGAAGGACTATAAGATGCTCACTACCGCCAAAATGGCGCAAGTCTCTCGTCCTAAATCGAAGGCGAAAAGCAAAGTGGCAGTCCTCTATTTGGCAGGTGAGATTACCGATGAGTCCGGAGATGGCATCGTGGGTAAAGAGGTGATCAAAACAATCTCCAAGATCCGCAAAGACGAGGAAGTTAAAGCCCTTGTGTTGCGTGTTAACAGCCCGGGCGGTTCGGCTGATGCCAGCGAGCAGATTTGGCATGCCGTTCAGAAAGTAAAAGAAGCCGGCATTCCAGTAGTCGTTTCGATGGGCGATTATGCTGCTTCAGGAGGTTATTACATCTCCTGCGGAGCGGACTATATCTACGCGGAACCGACCACGCTTACCGGCTCTATCGGTATCTTCGGTCTCATCCCCAATGCGGCTGCGTTGCGCGATAAGCTCGGTTTGGATATAGACGGTATTTCGACGAACAAGCACTCCGATTTGGAGACCAACTTGGTTTACCAAGGCATGAATGACGAAGAGCGCGCTTTGATGCAAGCCATGATCGAACGTGGCTATGACTTGTTTACCAGCCGTTGTGCCGAAGGACGTCATGTGACTCAGGATTACATCAAATCCATTGGCGAAGGACGCGTTTGGTTAGGAGAACAAGGCGTGAAGATAGGGATCGTTGATGAACTCGGAAATATCGATGATGCAATCAACAAAGCCGTAGCATTGGCGGAATTAGATACTTATCAGTTGCAGTACTATCCCGACAAAGTGGATCCATTAGAGGAGTTCCTCAAGATGCTGGATAACACGACCGAAGAGGAACGCATGATCCTGAAAATCAAAAATATGGTTTCCGAACCACGTGTGATGGCATTGATGCCGGAAGTGGAGATTAAGTAATGTTTAAGAAGATTCTTACAGTTCCGCTGAGTGGTTTGTACGCCTTAGGCGTTTCGATCCGACATTTCCTGTACGACAAGCATCTGCTCTTGTCGCATTCGGTCAGTGTGCCCACAATCTGTGTGGGCAACTTGGCATTAGGCGGAACGGGCAAAACCCCCATGACGGAGTACTTGGTTCGTTTGTTGCTGGAGAACGGATATAAACCTGCGGTACTCTCGCGGGGGTATAAACGTACGTCACGCGGATATGTGTTCGCCAATAAGTTTGCTACCGTAGAGACCATCGGGGACGAGGCGATGCAGTTGCATCAGAAATTCCGTGATGTGCCGGTGGCAGTATGCGAAAACAGGGTCAAAGGAATCCGATTCTTGCAGCAACTCAAAGACAAGATAGATGTGGTAATCCTGGATGATGCGATGCAACATCGGGCGCTCCGATGCGGATTAACCATTCTGCTCACCCCTTATGACCAACTCTATATAGACGATCATTTGTTGCCTTGGGGAAACTTGCGGGATCTGTCTTCACGGTCACTCAAAGCCGATGCTGTCGTGGTTACGAAATGTCCCTTTGATATGCAGCCGATTGACATGCGTGTGGTGGACAACCGGCTTCATCTGCCTTCTTATCAACAACTGCACTTTGCCGGGATCGAATATGATCCCATTGAGCAGGAAGGAACGCCTCTTGTTCTTTGCGG
>Ga0310694_10004633_pt1 | contig 13241 bp, 6 predicted proteins | sample 174DNAGHGhighgp2_FD_203884 | JGI IMG/M metagenome (GOLD analysis project Ga0310694, IMG submission 203884) | Sheep rumen microbial communities from Palmerston North, Manawatu-Wanganui, New Zealand - 1742 DNA GHGhigh gp2 (v2) (version 2) | ecosystem: Host-associated > Mammals > Digestive system >...
AATTACATTATTTATAAAAAAATAGTAGTAACTTTGCAAGCCTATCTTTTTAAAGATGTTGTTAAGAAACAAAGAAACTGTAGATAATCAATCTGTTGTATAGATTGGAGCCTGAATCTGAAGTAAAACCTGGAATTAATGCCGCCCAGGTTTTACGCTAGTTTTATGTTTTGAAAACCTTTATTGAAAGATGGGTAATACCACAAATGAAGTAAAAACTTTTAAAACATTAATAATTAATCAATTAAACTAAAATTTATGAGTCTTAAACATTTACTCTTGTTCCTTGTCATGGCACTTGCCGCGCTTGGTGTTTCGGCACAGGTGAGCGGAACGGTGTATGACGAGAACAACGAACCTGTCATCGGCGCTTCGGTCGTTCAGCAGAGCAATCCCAAGAACGGCGTGGCTACCGACTTTGACGGTCATTTCACATTGAATGTGCCGGCAGGCACGAAGATTAAAGTCACCTATGTGGGTTATGAGGATGCCATCGTGGCTGCTAAGGCCGGCATGACCATCGTTCTTAAGCCCAAGGGTGAGATGCTTAACGAGGTCGTTGTCACCGGTTACCAGAAGGTGGACAAGCGACTCTTTACCGGTGCTACCCAGAGCGTCGACGCCGAGAAGACTAAACTCTCGGGTGTTGCCGACGTCAGCCGTGGTCTTGAGGGCCGCGTGTCGGGTGTGCAGGTACAGAACGTGTCAGGTACCTTTGGTACTGCACCCAAGATCCGCGTGCGCGGTGCTACCTCTATCTACGGTAGCTCCAAGCCCCTGTGGGTTGTGGATGGTGTGATTCTGGAGGACAACGTGGACATCAGCGCCGACGATCTGTCGTCGGGTGACGCTACCACGCTGATCGCCTCGGCTGTTGCCGGTCTTAACGCCGACGATATCGAGAGCTTCCAGATCCTGAAGGATGGTTCAGCAACATCTATCTACGGTGCTAAGGCCAACGCCGGTGTGATCGTTATCACGACCAAGACCGGTCGCAAGGGTACTTCTTCAATCAACTACACTGGTGAGTTCACCTATCGCTTGAAGCCCAACTATCGCGACTTCAACATCTGTAACTCTCAGGAGCAGATGAGTATCTTGCGTGAGATGGAGCAGAAGGGTTGGCTCGAGTATGCTAACCTGGTGAACAGCACCACGTCGGGTATCTACGGTCAGATGTACACCTTGATGGACACCTATGATCCGGTTACCGGCTACGGCCTGCCCAATACCCAGAACGCCCGCAACCAGTATCTGCGTGAGGCCGAGCTGCGCAACACCGACTGGTTTGACCTGCTGTTCAACAACAACGTGATGCAGAACCATGCAGTCAGCATCTCGGGTGGTACCGAGAAGGGCTCGTTCTACACCTCGGCATCGGTGATGACCGATCCGGGTTGGTACAAGAGCAGCCGCGTTGAGCGTTATACCTTTAATGCCAATGCAATCTACAATCTGACTGACAAGATCAGAGTCAAGATTCTGAACAGCAACAGCTTCCGTGACCAGAAGGCTCCCGGTACCTTGAGCCAGAATGTTGACGTTGTTTACGGTGAGGTAAAGCGTGACTTCGATATCAACCCCTACAGCTTCGCGTTGAACACCGCACGCACCCTTGACCCCAACAGGCGTTATATCCGTAACTACACCAACTTCAACATCTTCGATGAGCTGGAGTCCAACTACATCGACGTTGAGGTGACCGACCTTAAGTTCCAGGGCGAATTGAACTTCAAGCCCATCCTCAAGCAGGATCAGTCTCTTGAGTTCAACATCCTGGGTTCGATGCGTTCGGTGAACTCTGAGCAGAACCACTACGTGCTCGAGAACAGTAACCAGGCCAACGCTTACCGCGCCGGTATCATTCCCGAGAACGCTATCATCCGTTCGTCCAACACCTACCTCTACACCGATATCGACGTGCCCAACGCACTGCCCGAGAGTGTCATGGAGGAAGGTGGTATGTTGTTCTTCTCCAAGAACAGCCTTAAGACCTTTGACTTCCGTGCCACTGGTCAGTACATGAAGGATTTCAACAACGGCCAGCACCTCATTAACCTGTATGCAGGTATGGAGGCCAGCCGCGTTGACCGTTTCTATGAGAACTTCGAGGCTTGGGGCGTTGTTTATGACAACGGTAACCTGCCCGCCTTGAACTACAAGCTCTTCAAGCAGATGCAGGAAGAGAACGGTGCCTACTATAGCATGGGTAACACCCATCGCCGCAATATGGCTTACTTTGCCAACGCCAACTACGCGCTCCTCGGCCGCTACGTCATCAACGGAACCGTTCGTTACGAGGGTTCTAACCTGATGGGTAAGACCGACCAGAGCCGTTGGCTCCCCACCTGGAACATTTCGGCTGCATGGAACATCTATGACGAGCCCTTCTTCCAGAACATGCCCCTGTACCAGAAGGGTACCCTTTCACACGCCAAGCTGCGCTTGAGCTACTCGCTGACCGGTGAGAGCGGCCCCGCGGGCTATGCCAATGCCGAGGCCCTCTATTATCCCACCCGTCCCTGGCGCCAGGAGACTTCGGCCTATGAGACCGGTCTGTATCTGTCAGGTCTGGGTAACAGCGAGCTGACCTACGAGAAGAAGCACGAGTTCGACCTCGGTGTTGACCTCGGTTTCATGTACAACCGCTTCAATATCGTATTCGACTGGTACTTCCGTAACAACTACGACCTGATTGGTCTTATCCGCACCCAGGGTGTCGGTGGTATCACCTCTAAGTATGGTAACGTGGCCGAGATGAAGTCGCATGGTGTCGAGTTCACCTTCTCGTCACGCAACATCGAGCCCTCACGTCCCGGTGGCTTCGGTTGGAGCACCGACTTGACGTTCTCCTATGCCGTGACCAAGATCAGCAAGCTGCAGTCACGTTCACGCGTCATCGACCTGGTGACCGGTAGCGGTTTCCCCTTGCAGGATTATCCCCACCGTGCCATCTTCTCGATCCCCTTCGCAGGTCTTGACAGCCATGGTCTTCCCCTCGTTTATGACGAGACCGGTAGCATCTCTAACCAGGGTGTGAACTTCCAGGAGTATGAGAACCTCGGCTTCCTCAAGTATGAGGGTCCCGTTGATCCTCCCTACACTGGTGGTTTCGGCAACATGTTCGACTTCAAGGGATTCCACCTGAACGTCTTCATGACCTATTCGTTCGGCAACAAGCTGCGTCTTGATCCCGTCTTCTCGGCTGCCTACAGCGACCTGACTTCCTTCACCAAGGACTTCAAGAACCGTTGGGCTCTTCCCGGAGACGAGGCTCTTACCGACATTCCCGCCATCGCATCACGTCGTCAGGCTTATTCCAACGACTACCTGGGCATGGCCTACAATGCCTATAACTACAGCACTGCTCGTATCGCCAAGGGCGACTTTATCCGTCTGAAAGAGATCTCGCTGACCTATGACGTGCCCAAGTCTTTGATTTCGCACCTGCGTCTGAGCACGGCTTCGATCAAGTTCGCTGCCACCAACATCTGCCTGCTTTATGCCGACAAGAAGTTGAACGGTCAGGATCCTGAGTTCTTCAACAGTGGTGGTGTTGCATCGCCCAACCCCAAACAGTTCACCTTGACCGTGCGTCTGGGTATGTAATCGATAGTTGTTACACCTTATTATATATATAAAGATTATGAAATTACGATATAAAATCTTATTTCTCGCAGTGGCGCTGATTGGCTTGAGCTCTTGCAAGGACTTCCTTGACAAGGTGCCTGACACTCGCGTTTATCTGGTGAACCTTGATCAGTTGCAGCAGTTGCTCGTGACCGGTTACTCCGATTCCAACTATGCGCTCGTGGGTGAATTGTCAAGCGATAACGTGATTGACAACAACTCGCCCAGTGACGATGGCGTGCGCTATCACTTGGGATTCTACAGCCAAGCCGATGAGCAGGTTTATGCCTGGGAGGACGTGGATCTGGATATTACCAGCAGCGACACCCCGTCAGGTATCTGGAACGGTTGCTATGGCGCTATCGCCGTTGCCAATGCCGTGCTTGAGAAGACCGATGAATTTGAGGCTACCGGCATGATCGAGGGCGAGCCCATCTCGGCCGCCGACCAGGCCCGTATGGACGCCATCAAGGGTGAGGCTTACATGATTCGTGCTTATCACCACTTCATCCTGGCTCAGATCTTCTGCATGCCTTATCGTGGTGAGGCCATCAGCAAGACGCTGCCCGGTATTCCTTATACCACCGTTCCCGAGAAGGAATTGGATCCCAAGTATGACCGTGGCACTCTCCAGGAGACCTATGATATGATCGAGGCCGACCTGCAGAATGGTCTGAAGTATATCACCGATGAGTATTATCAGGTGCCCAAGAACCACTTCAACGTGGCTTCATCCTACTCTTTCGCCGCCCGCTTCTACCTTACTAAGCGTGAGTATGACAAGGTGGTTGAGTATGTGAACGCTTCGTTCAAGGGTGGTGATCCCAGCACTATGCTCAACGACGGTTGGTGGCAGGACGATTTCTACTACATCAGTGACATCGGCCGCTACTTCACCAGCATCGAGCGTCCCAGCAACCTCCAGTTGTTCACCAACTACAGCACCTGGTGGCGTCGCTTCCTGGGCTACCGTTTCACTTGCAACCGTGACGCCAAGCGCGGTACCATCCAGGGCCCCGGCCCGTCGTGGGCACGTTGCCAGTACCAGAACACCAAGACCAAGGAGAAATTCGCGATGATGCCTTGCTTCAATGGCGTTTGCGGTAGTGCCGGTGGTCAGGAGTACGGCGCATATTTTGCCGGCAACTGCTTCGAGCAGTTCGAGTACACCGACAAGATTTCGGGTATCGGTTATTGCCATGAGATTCGCCCCGAGTTCACCGTCGAGGAGAACCTGCTCATGCGTGCTGAGGCCAATCTGTTCCTCGGCAACATCGATGCTGCCTTCGAGGACCTGTACATCTGGAACCAGGAGCACCTCTCCGAGGACGAGTCGCGCAACTACAACCATGTACAGCTCACCAAGGATCAGATCCTGAACTTCTATAGCTACTACAGCAACCCCGATCGCAAGGATCCCGGTTACAACATCGTGATGAAGTTCAACATCGACGAGGTTTGCCCGAGTGACAAGTATCACATGACCAACGAGATCGAGCCTTACATGCAGTGCGTACAGCACTTCCGCCGCATCCAGATGGTTCACCTGGGTAACCGTTGGTTCGACATCAAGCGCTTCGGCTTCTCCATCAAACACAAGATGGGTATTGAGGACGTTTACACCCTCGAGACTCTTGACCCGCGTTATGCCATCCAGATTCCCAACGAGGTTATCGGTGCCGGTCTGGAGCCCAACCCGCGTGTGACCACTACTGCCGAGAATAGCTATGTTGCTATCAGCAGCAGCGAGAATGTACGAGTTTCTGATTAATTCTCATCACTATTAATGACTATGAAAAAGATTCAATATTATATATCTGCTTTAATGCTCGTGGCAGTAGCGGCCATGTCGCTCTCCTCGTGCAGTGAGGACAAGCTGGGTCCTACCATCTTCCCCGATGTTGATGAGAGACTCGACCCCACATCCTATACCTATCAGCTGGATAAGTTCCTCCGCGAGAACTATCTGGAGAAGTACAACCTCACATTCTTGTACAAGATGCCAGATGTGAGCACCAACATGAACTACAACCTGGTGCCCGCCACCTACGAGAACTCGGTTGACCTTGCAGTGCTCTGCAAGTACTTGTGGTTCGACGTGTATGACAAGGTTGCCGGCGAGGACTTCTTGAAGTCCTATGGTCCCCGCATCATCCTCTTGATTGGCTCGCCCGCCTATAACCCCACTTCGGGTACCGAGATCGTCGGTCTTGCCGAGGGTGGTATCAAGGTGTCGCTGTTCAAGGTTAACGCAATGCGCATCAGCGACTTCAACATGATGAATGAGTACTACTTCAAGACCATGCACCATGAGTTCGCTCACATCTTGCACCAGACCAAGACCTATCCCAACGAGTTCAACACCATCTCGATCGGTCACTACGACAGCAACAACTGGCAGGACCGCAGCGAGGGTCAGGTGGCTTCGCTCGGCTTCGTGACGCCCTACGCCTCGAGTGAGTTCCGTGAGGACTTTGCCGAGACCATCGCCAACTACATCGTTAAGACCGATGCCCAGTGGAACCACATCCTGGACATGGCAAGCCGTGGTTGGGCCTCGGGTGACGAGGACGACGTGACCAGCCAGTTCTACTGCTACTACTACTATCCCGATAATGATGCCACCCAGGATCTGGTTTACGTGGACGAGTACAACGTCTTCATCGAGACCGACGAGGAAGGCAATGTTCACAAGTACTGGCGTAACTTCAGGGATCCTGAGGGCAACCGCATCGTGGTCTATGATGTTGAGGACAATGACAAGATCGATGGTGCCGAGGCTATCCTGAAGAAGGTGCAGATCGCTCGCACTTGGCTCAAAGACTCGTGGGGCGTAGATCTGGATGAGCTGCGTAACGAGGTTCAGACCCGTCAAGCCTCTTACAACATCAATGAGTTGCGCAAGCTGGTTTATGACATTCAATAATGTGTTGTTTCACCATTAATAACGATGAAAAGAAAATGAAAAAGTTTTTAAATATTTCTCTTTTGTCGCTCGTTGCAATCTCATCGCTCATGCTGGGTTCCTGCAAAAACGAGGTTGACGAGATTTTTGACGAGGATGCCGTAGCTCGATTGGAGAAAGCTAAGACCGAGTATATCGATATCCTCACCAGCAATGGCGGCAAGTGGCAGATGGAGTATTATGCCAACAGTGACGAGCCCGGTTACATTTACCTGATGACGTTCAACAAGAACGGTTCGGTGACCATCTCGGGCAAGAACCAGTGGATCGGCCTGGTCCAGGGACAGAATTTCGGTACCCTGGGTTATGGCAGCGAGACTTCGTTGTGGGATGTGATTACCGATAACGGTCCTGTGCTCTCGTTGAGCAGCTTCAACAAGTACTTCCACTTGTTTGCTGATCCCGAGGACATTCCCAGCACCGATACCGAGGCCACCGACGAGACCGGTTACGGCCACGAGGGTGACTACGAGTTCGACCTGATGAAGTATTCTAACGATACACTCTACATCACCGGCAAGAAGTATGGCATCGACATGATCATGACCCGCGTGCCCGCTAATGTCGAAGACGAGGTTTACATCAACGAGGTTGTGGCTATGGCCGACTCCTTCTTCAATGCCAAGATTCCTCAGGTTTACATCAACCTGCCGAACGGTGTGCGCTGGATCGTCAAGAATGGTGCAACCAGCATCTTGAAGATGTTCCGTGAGGGTGCCGATGAGATCTCGACCGCCGAGACTCACAACGTCATCATCACTCACGACGGCTTGTCGTTCATGAATCCGATTTCAATCGACGGTTACTTGATCCAGAATTTCATCCGTCAGGCCGATGGCTCATTGCTGTGCCGCGACGACAATCAGACCACGATGACCGCCGACCCGTTGGCAACCGTCTTCCAGGGTACTACCTTGACGTGGCGACTTGACCTGACTAATCTGGGTGGCGTCTTCGCCGAATTGCTGCCTAAGATTACCAGCGAGTTGACGTCTTATAACAAGTCCACACTCGTGTATGCCCAGATCGCTTATATTCCCGCCAATTCAACCTATGCCGTCACGTTCAACGTGAAGAAGGGTTCGACCAAGATCAATCCTACTTATTACTTCACGATGAATGCTCAAAGTGATACTCAGATCAAGATCAATATGGGCGAGGGTGACCGTGCCGGTGAACTCTATGCCGAGAAGGTGCCCTCGATGCGTGCCTTTGTTGACGCGATGGGTTCTGGTACCTACCAGTTGAGCGCCAATTCACTGTTGGCTCCTATAAACATGAAGCTCACCCAGGGTTCCGACTACATGATTTGGAACATCCTGTAATGAGATTTATCATCAACGGCCAGGGCGATGTTGCCCGTGGCGCTGAATCCCTGGCCGTTGTTTTATATCGAGAATTACAATATTAATCATATTTTATTAACCTAACTTTTATTTAACGTTTTATGAAAAAGGTTTTACTTTTAGCAGCTGTTGCACTTATGGCAACTACAGCCAGTGCCCAGCTTAAGGCTTCAGCGCAGAAGTTTGCTGCTCCTGCACGTCATGAGGTTCCTGCTCCCAAGATGGAGAGGATGGAGATGCGCACTCCCGGCACCCCTGTTGTTGCTAAGGCTCCCAAGAAGATTGAGTATCACGATGCATACTACAATCGTCCCGCTGGTGCTTTCCCTGGCAGTATGTTCATGACCTATGATGGACAGGCCGATGGTATCGCATTTGCTCCCTATTTCCACATCAAGCCCTATTCTCCTTATGAGTTTACGGCTATCTATGATATGGGTGATGAGGAAACCATCTATGAATGGGATATGCAATATTGGGATTCACAGTCAAAGACTGACGAATGGGAGACACTCGAAGGCAAGACTGTTTCTTACGCCTGGAATTACTCTGTTGAAGAGGCACCTGTGCTTTGGGTAACTGATGCCCCCAAGTTGATTGATTATCAGCTCTCTGGTAACTATCAGGGTAAAAAGTATGCTTCTCACATGATGGCTGCTCCCACTGCCGATGACATCTTCTCGGATATGGATGGCGGTTCAATTCTGGTTTCCAGCAAGAACTTCTGCTGGGGTGGCTTTGCCAACAACCACGATGTTCCCTTCACCTACTATAACGGTATCGACCCCTATGGTAACAATGAGAATGGCTGGTGGTTCGGTAAGAACGGTGGTACTTCGACCAACCCCGAGACCGGTGAAGTTCGCAAGCTCCGCATCGACGGTATTGCTCAGGCCTTTGAGAAGCCCTCTTATCCCTATCTGCTCAAGCGTGTCGTTCTGGATGTTACCGAACTCGAGGTTCTTGACCAGGTGGATATGACTTGCAAGATCTACAAGCTTGCTGATGGTATTCCTGGTTACATTCCCAACGATGAGGTTGTTCTTCCCGATGAGCCCGGTGAGTTGATCGCTACCGGTCGTGCAACCCTTACTCCCGAGAACGGTGAGTACATCATCTTCACCATCTATGATGAGGAAGACGGTCTGGAGGTTGAGTACACCCCCACCATCGATGAGGCTATCCTGATTGTAATTGACGGCTACAACGATCCCGACATGGAGAACCTGAAGAACTTCTCGGCTTTGGTCAGCAGTGATATGGATCACGACGAAGGTTTCGGTGAGTTGGCTTACCTCAAGTATGGTATTCACGACGAGGATGGCAACCTTGACCACTACCTGTGGGCTGGTCTGAACAACTTCTTCACCAGCGGTGCTATGATGACCGGTTTCTCGATTTTCATGGAGATTGAGAATCCCTTCTTGACCTTCAGCTGGAATCTTGAGGATGGTGAGTTCACCTTCCCCAACGAGGGCGGTCTGATGGAGAAGGTTCTCTATGACGATGGTCAGGAGCAGCTCATCACCCGCAGCATTGAGTTCTTCTCATGGGTAGAGAGCGCTGATGAGAACTGGACCTTGAGCTGCAACGGTGAGGACGTTCCCGATTGGTTGAGCATCACCCTCACCGACGGTGAGGAGAACGGTGAGTTCGACAACCACGTTAATGCCGAGGTTGTTGCTGAGCCCCTGCCCGACGGCATACCTTATCGCGAGGCTGTTGTTCGCTTTGAGTTCCCCGGTGCTTACCTGGATTACACGTTCAAGCAGGGTAATCCTGTCGTTAACCCGTTCGATGTAAACGGTGACGGTGAGGTGAACATTGGTGATGTGAATGCTTGCATCGACATGATCCTGACTGGCAACGAGAGCTCTAACGGTGACGTGAACGGTGACGGTGAGGTGAATATCGCCGACGTTAACGCTCTGATCGACTACATCCTCTCGATGTAATCAATCGCCTTTTGTAATAGAGAATCAATAAACTGATAATTATTACAGTTTCTTAACATATCATCTATTACCTGTAGAGACGGGGCGCCTGTGGAAGGCTTCCCGTCTCGTTTTATATCTCACCTCTTGATGCCGCTATACCTGGTTGCCCCTGTCGAGGGCCGAATAGCTCATCTTCTCCCACTGTTTTCTCTTGAGTCGCATCATGTCTATGATTTTTGTTATTGGTGTCCGGTAAAGCTCCGTTAGGAGCGGTCAGGGCATAGGCAAGGGCGTAACGAGGCGAAGCCGAGTGCAACCCCTGTAATAGAACACACTCCCATTCAAGCCCCATTGGGGCGGCAGTAAACCATTGACAAACAGTCTGTCGCCCCCGGATTGGGCTATTTAAGCTGTATCATGGCCTTGGCTTTTGCCTCGAAGAGGCAGGTCGGGTCGAAGACTCGACTTTTATGGGAAACACCATGCAAGCTCATCGAAGATGAGCGCAGCTTGGTGGTAGCCATATCAAGTGGCAAGTGCGTCGTAGACGAACTTCTATATCTGTCAAAAGCTTGTCAATCACAAAGTTCCTCTTCGAGGCACATTTGCGTTCTGCTTTGTTGGTGTCCGGTAAAGATATTCGATTGACATAATCCAATATATCTTATTTATCTCCGGTAAAGCTCCGTTAGGAGCGGTCAGGGCATAGGCAGGGGTGTAACGAGGCGAAGCCGAGTGCAACCCCTGTAATAGAACACACTCCCATTCAAGCCCCATCGGGGCGGCAGTAAACCATTGACAAACAGTCTGTCGCCCCGATGGGGCTATTAATCGTGTGTTGCGCTCATTTACAGGAGTTCCGCTTCGCTCCACTCCTGCCTATAACCTGACAGCCCTACGGGCTTAAAGGTAAGCCTCTTCATGTGAAACCACCATTATAGCCTTGTTATTCAGCCGTTTGTGAAGTTTTATCACATTTTACCGGACACCAGTAATTTTTTTTATTTCTTGCGAGCCCTAGCGAGCAATCCCAATTTAGTCGTTGGTGGGGCGGCCACGCCAAGGCGAGGCCCTACAGCGGATGCCAGCTTGTTTAAGTTGTTTTTTAACTTAGCGCCTTAGCGTCTTGGCGTGGGGCACAACTGAACTATCGTGTGCAAAGGTATGTTGCGGGGATTGCTGTGCGCCAGTGCAAAAAGCACAGCAGGGAACAAAAAACAGGACAGGGCCCGTAACGGGTCCTGTCCCTTTTCACTTTTATAATCTTTCTAGACTGTTAAGTCGGTGCAAGATTACTGAGCCATAACCATGTTGATCAGCAAGGTGATGTCGGTTACGTTGATAGTACCGTCACCGTTCATGTCGGCGTTGTCAGCATTGATAGTCGACAAGTTCTCGCTCATCACAGCGCTGATCAGGGTAGTAACGTCGGTGATGTTAACAACACCATTGTCATCAACGTCACCAGGCATGCCTCCCTCGAGAGCGGGGATAAGGATCTCGGTTTGAACAACGTTGGACTCATGCTTGCCATAAGCCTGAGCAATAGCCATAACGGTTACGGTCTGATCCTCTTCGGTACGTGCGATGGTATAGGGGCTCTCAACATATTCGCCATTAACGGTCATCAAGTACTGAGCACCTTCCTCAACCTCGAGAGTGATAACAACAGCCTCGTCAGTTACATCGTAGTTGATCACGGGATCAGCGGTGGTACCAACCATGAAGAAGTCACCGTCGGTGAAGTTCAGCACGTTGTTAATCATCGGATAATAGCTCATGGTGTACCAATCGCCATTCAAAGCAGCCCAACGACGCCAGGTCATTGAATCCCACTTGATTGATTCAGCATCCACGGTACCAACGATAGTGTCAAGGTTCCAGAACTCATAACCCTCTGACCAATCATATGCAGAATATGCAGACTCAAGGTCATCAATATCACCAGTACCAACAGCCTGCGGATAGAAGTTCATCGTGCCATCCTCGTTGATGTTGATCTCTACGCCACGATAGCCAAACTCATACAAGTTCCATACATAAGCAGTGTCAGCATCCTGGAACATGTAAACCTTGTTGTTGTAGGTATTACCAGTGCCCTGAGAGCTCGTAGCGGTATAGGTGTGAAGACCATTCGGAGTCATCAGGTAGGTGTTGTAAATGAAATCGGTTACGCGGCCAGCAACGGTGTCATAAGTTACGTTCTCACTACCATTTCTGATTGTTCTGATCTTTTGGTAGTCAGTCTCGAAAACAACCCATCCATCAGGAATGCTGATGGTACCATCCTCATAAAGGGAACCCTGCAGATTGGCGTACAGATCGCCATCCTCTTCGAATAAGGCATCGGCATTGAGGAGCTCAATGAAATACTCGGTCTCGGTAATGGTCGTGGTCTTACCACTTGTAGTGGTATCAGCGTCAAAACCGCTCATCAGTTCACCAGCTTCCATCTCGACAGTCTTGTTGGCATAGTCAACATCGATGACGAAGGGGATACTAGTGAAATACATGAAGCTGTTGTACTTGTTATCACCGATCTTCTCGAGAGAGCCATCCCAGCCACCCAGGCAGTAGTTACCACTCAGTACCAGAGCTCCACTATCGTTCAAATCATAGGCTACTAAGAAAACGAGCTTCTCAGCAAGAACATTGTCCTCAGTTACGCGACGAGGAGCCTTCCTCATCATCAGGTTGTCGTTGGGAGTCAGGTTCTTCTCAGCGAAGAACTTCTGAACTGACATCACATTCTTTTGGCCCTGCATCACAGGAGCAGTGAACTGGTTAGCCAGCGTGTTGCTCTTCAGTACCATGGCCTTCTGGGCTTTACCCTCGGTCATCTTGGCAGTGTTCACGTGGGGCACAGCAGCCATCGAAGTCAGCGCTGCGCTCACAAATAAAAGTGCTAAAAATTTCTTCATAAAACTGTTAGATTTAAAAAATGTTAATAAAAAGTTGTTAATTAAATATGTAAGTTTTTCGTTAAATTCCAGATTTCAAGACTGGTCTTCATAGAATACCGCTTTAAGATGAATGTCTGTTTTTTACGATGCGACAAATATACACCCTTTTTCTGGATTCCACAACAATTTTACTCAAAAATTACATTTTATCCCACATTATTAATAATAAAACGCCTGTTTCCCCACCCCTTTGCTACTTGGGATATGCTCGGTGAGGCGAGCAGTGGAGGGGGCTCGCTGGCGCGAGCAGGTTAAAGGTTAATGGTTAAAGAAGAGGGTGTGTCATAATTCAACTGCTAGAACTATAACCGCCCTGCGGGCGGGAAATTAATCAAATTAATTATAAAATTTTTATTAATATGATAATAGTATCAATTTTAATTTAATAATTTGTTTAATT
>Ga0310694_10004636_pt1 | contig 13240 bp, 8 predicted proteins | sample 174DNAGHGhighgp2_FD_203884 | JGI IMG/M metagenome (GOLD analysis project Ga0310694, IMG submission 203884) | Sheep rumen microbial communities from Palmerston North, Manawatu-Wanganui, New Zealand - 1742 DNA GHGhigh gp2 (v2) (version 2) | ecosystem: Host-associated > Mammals > Digestive system >...
TGCGAAAGAGCAGTTTACGAACACAAACGAAAACTTCACAGTAACGTTTGAGATTGCTCAGGACGGGTACGTAGAGATCACGAAGGCGACGCTGAAGATTGCTATGGCAGGTCGTTCACTGCCGTATAATGGCTCTACCCAGTACGGCTGGAGCCGGACGGACACAGACAAGGAGACAATCTCGGGCCTGGCGAACAAAGAGGCTGTGACGATCGACTATACGCCTGCGTCCGGTGAGAGGTTCGGAGTGTACACAAATGGCGTGTATGACACATCGACCCTGTCCATTATGGACGGCACAAGGGATGTCACAGGGAACTACAACCTGACGAGCGCGACAGCCGGTACGCTGACCATCACGCAGCACGGTACGATTGAGATTGAATCCTCCACGAAGAGCTGGGAGTATGACGGCGACCTGCATAAGGATGAAATCTATACAGTCACATATAACGGAACAGAAGTCAAAGCAGACGAGAGCGGCAAGGTGTTCATGCTGCCGACAAAAGACAAGCTCACCATCACAGCAACAGCTGCCGGTGTGAAGTATGTGGCAGATACGGCTGAAAAGAACAATATATACACCTATGAGCTTGAAGATGCTGACCAGTACAGCAGCGTGACAGCGAAAGCCGGAAAGCTGAGCATTACGCAGGCTCCGCTGGCAATCACGGCCGACAGTGCTAGCAAAGAGTACGATGGAAAGCCGCTGACGGACAACGGATGGCAGGATACTGCCCCCGCGGGTCTGAAGGGCACAGATGTTGTGGAGAGCGTCACGGTGACCGGTACCATAACAAAAGTCGGTACTGAGAACAATATTGCAAGCGACGCAGTCGTGAAGAACGGTGAAACCGACGTTACGGCAAACTACAAAATCAGCTATGCGGATGGAACGCTGGAGATTACGAAGAGCACCAAGCCCCTGGTAATTGAGTCCTCCGCGAAGAGCTGGGAGTATGACGGCGAGACCCATACGGACGAAGCCTATACTGTAACGTACAATAACACAGCGGTCAGTGCGGACAGTACGGGCAAAGTGTTCAGCCTGCCGACAGGGGATACGGTAACAATCACTGCGACAGCTGCGGGCGTGAAGTATGCGGCTGACAGCAAAGAGGGGAACAATACCTATACATATGTGCTGATGAATGCTGACCAGTACAGCAGTGTGACAGCGAAAGTTGGAACGCTGAGCATCACGCCGGCGCCGCTGACGATCACCGCTGACAGCAACAGCAAGGAATACGACGGACAGCCGCTGACGGACAGCGGATGGCAGGATACTGCCCCGGCGGGCCTGAAGGGCACAGATGCTGTGGAAAGCGTCACGGTGACCGGCACCATAACAAAAGTCGGTACTGAGGACAACGTTGCAAGCGGCGCAGTCGTGAAGAACGATGAAACCGACGTTACGGCAAACTATGACATCAGCTACGTGGACGGAACGCTGGAGATTACAAAGAGCACGAAGGCCCTGGTAATCGCTTCTTCTGCAAAGAGCTGGAAGTACGACGGCGCGACCCATACGGACGAAGTCTACACAGCCACATATGGCGATGAAGAAATCGAAGCGGTCGAAGGCGGCAAGTTCTTCATCCTGCCTACCGGAGACACGATTGAGATCACGGCGACGGCTGCGGGCGTAAAGGATTATGATGCATCCTACAGCGAGAACAATACCTACACCTATGCGCTGGACAACGCTGACCAGTATGGCAATGTGAATGCGATAGCCGGAACGCTGGCTATTACAAAGCGCAGCGTGACGCTGACGAGCGCAGATGGCAGCAAAGTGTATGACGGAGCCGCCCTGACGAAGAATGCGCAGACTGACGTGACCGCCAGCGGCGACGGATTCGCAGACGGCGAAGGCGCTGAATACGACATCACCGGAACGCAGACGCTGGCTGGCAGCAGTAAGAACGAGTTCACTTATACGCTGAACAAGGGTACGCTGGCTGAAAACTACACAATCAGGACTGCCTTTGGTACACTGACGGTCACCGACGGCACCGGCGAAGACGAAAAAGATGTGCCGGACGAGCTGGTGGTTACCAAGGACGACGGCAGCGACAAGGCCTACAAGATGGGCGACACGGTTGAATGGACCATTACCGTGAAGAACATCTACGACGAAACCAAGAGCCTGACCGTAAATGAAGCGGAAGGCATGGTAATCGTGGGCGAGGTGCCTGCGGAGCTTACAGCGGGACAGCAGATTTCCATCAAGGTACAGCATGTTGTCACGGCTGAAGACATCGCTGCGAAGAACATTAAGAATGAAGTCACTGCCAAGATCGGCGACCTGGAGAAGCAGGGTGAAGATACAGTCATAACCGAACCGATCCAGATCGTAATCACGGCGGCTTCCGACACCAAGGTGTACGACGGTACGGCCCTGACCAATGCGGGCTATGACCTGACGAGCGGCAAACTCAATGAAGGCCACGCGATCAGTGCAGTGACCGTAACGGGCAGCCAGACGCTGGTGGGCAGCAGTGACAACATTGCGGGCAACGCGAAGATCGTGGATGCTGCAAACAATGATGTGACCGCAGGCTATGCTATCAGCTATGCAAAGGGCACGCTGACCGTAACCGACGGTACCGGCGAAGACGAAAAAGACGTGCCGGACGAGCTGGTGGTTACCAAGGACGACGGCAGCAACACGGCCTACAGGATGGGCGACACGGTTGAATGGACCATCACCGTGAAGAACATCTACAACGAAACCAAGACCCTGACGGTCACCGAAGCGGAAGGCATGGAGATTGTAGGAGAAGTTCCTGCAAGGCTCGCAGCCGGACAGACGGTTGAAATCAAGGCGCAGCACGTTGTGACCGCCGCAGACGTTGCCGCGAAGAACATTAAAAATGAAGTCACCGCCAAGATCGGCGACCTGGAGAAGCAGGGTGACAATACAGTCGTAACCGAACCGATCGAGGTCGAAATCACTGCGGCTTCCGACACCAAGGTGTACGACGGCACAGCGCTGACCAACAGCGGATATGCACTGACCGGCGGCAAGCTGAACGACGGCGACGTCCTCAGGTCGGTCACCGTAACAGGCAGCCAGACGCTGGTGGGCAGCAGTGACAACGTTGCAAGCAACGCAAGGATCCTGGACGCCAGGGGCAATGACGTAACCGCCGGCTATGCCATCGAATACGCGGGCGGCACGCTGACGGTCACGGACGGCACCGGCGAAGACGAAGAAGACGTACCGGACAGGCTGGTCGTCACCAAGGACGACGGCAGCGACGCGGCCTATAAGATGGGCGACACGGTTGCATGGACCATCACTGTGAAGAACATCTATGACGCAGAAAAGACCTTGACGGTCACCGAAGCGGAAGGCATGGAGATTGTGGGTACCGTACCCGCGACCCTCGCAGCCGGACAGATGGTTGAAATCAAGGCGCAGCATGTCGTCACCGCGGCAGACGTTGCGGCGAAGAACATTAAGAATGAGGTCACTGTCAAGATCGGCGACCTGGAGAAGAAGGGCAACGATACGGTTAACACCACGCCGATCGAAATCGAAATCACGGCGGCCTCTGGCAGCAAGGTGTACGACGGAACGGCGCTGGTGAACAGCGGATATGCACTGACCGGCGGCAAGCTGAACGAAGGCGACGCCATCGCGGCCGTGACGGTGACAGGCAGCCAGACGCAGGCCGGCGAGAGCGCGAACGCGGCAAGCAACGCGAAGATCGCGGACGCCGAGGGCAACGACGTGACTGCCGGCTACGCGATCGCCTATAAGGACGGCAAACTGACGGTCACGCGGGCAACTGTAACGATTACCGCTGACGTAAAGAGCAAGACCTACGGCGAAGCTGATCCGGCGCTGACGGCGACGGTCACCGGCGCGGTTGAAGGCGAAACGATCCAGTACAGCCTGGGCCGTACTGCCGGTGAGAACGCAGGCAGCTACCAGATCACCGTGACACCCGGCACGAACCCGAACTATGACGTGAAAGTGGTGCCCGGCACGCTGACGATTGAGAGGAAAACCATCACAATCAAGGCGGACGACAAGGAAAAGGCATATGACAATAACGCGGAAACCGATCCGGCGCTGACAGCGACGGTGACGGGCCTTGCGGACGGGGACGAAGCGCCTGTGTTCAGCCTGAGCCGTGAACCCGGCCAGAATGCCGGCACCTACACCATCACCGTGACGGCTGAAGCGGCGGACAACCCGAACTACGCGATCAGCGCGGAAACCGGTACATTCACCATCACACCCCTGAAGGTTACCGTCAAGGTGACAGGAAACACGGGTACCCTGACGTACAACGGGACAGAACAGACCGTCAGCGGATACACGATTGAATCCGACAGCGAACTGTATACCGGAGCTGACTTCGTTTACAACGGAGACGCCACCGCAACAGGAACCACGGCCGGAACCTATCCGATGGGCCTGAATGCCGACGAATTCGTGAACCGGAACCCGAACTTCGAAGTCACCCTGGATACTGAGGGCACCGACGGAACGCTGGTGATTGCGCCGGCGGCACTCACGATTACTGCGGGCAGCGCGAGGAAGGAATATGACGGAACCGCGCTGACGGAAGGAAACTACACGGCGGCAGGCCTGGCCGGGGAAGACTATCTCGAGACTGTGACCGTAACCGGCAGCCAGACAGAAGCCGGTGAAAGCGCAAACGTCCCGAGCGGCGCCGTGATCAGGAACGCGGCCGGCGATGATGTGACGGGTTCGTACGCGATCACCTATGTGAACGGCACGCTGACGGTCACCGCACAGGCACAGCCGCAGGCGCAGACGCAGTACCGGCTGACGGTGCGCTACTGGCTGGATGCGGTCAACGGCGAACAGGCAGCGGAAACCTTCACAGCCCGGTATAACCGCGGGGCAGAATACAATGTCGCATCGCCCATCCTGGCGGGCTACACCGCAGATCATGAGCGTGTACGCGGAACCATTACGGAAGATACAACGCTGGATGTTGTATACACGCAGAATATGTACACGCTGACGATCCACTACGAATACGGAAACGGCGCAGAAGCGGCTCCGACCTACCGGGCAACGCTGGCTTACGACGAGGAATACTCGGTAAGGAGCCCCGTAATAGACGGATACGTGACACGCTACACGGTGGTAAGCGGCAACATGCCGGCCCAGAATGTGACCTATACTGTGACATACTGGGCAGACGGTGAGATCTTTGAAGGCTACGACACGCCTTTGGGACTGCCGAGCCTGAGCACGGCGACGGGCGAAACCTACGAATAATCCAACAAAAAGCCCCGCCGTATGGCCAATCACCATACGGCGGGCATTGTCATTCAGCAGGATATGCTGTAAGCTGAAAAAGTACGACAAGATCTGGCACTACGGAGGATGAATATGAAGAAATACCTGGCGATCCTGCTGATGGCAGCGATGATCTTTTCCGCCGCTTTTGCGGAGGAAGCTCCCGGCGCGGACGCAACAGAGGCTGCAGCGGTTCAGTACGACTATGACGAACTGGTCGTCGGTACGGTGATGCCGATGTACGGCGCTTTCTCCCTGCGGAGCTGGGGAAACTCCAGCAGCGACGTGGACGTGCGGAGGCTGATACACGGATATAACCTGGCTGAATGGGATGCGGCGGACGGCGGATTCCATTTGGATCCGACCGTGGTAACCTTGGGAAGCGTCGTGACCCTGGATGAAAAAGGCGACCATATTTACAACCTGACGCTGTATGACGACCTGTACTATTCCGACGGGACAAAGATCACCGCATGGGATTACGCGTTCAGCTGGCTGCTGCGCACGTCCCCGCTGATCAACGGAATCGGCGGAACGGCGGAGCGGGCGGACTTCCTGGTTGGCTGGGATGAATATGAAGCAGGGAAAGTCCCTTACCTGGCAGGTATCCAGGTGACCGGTGACTATTCGATGAAGGTTATCATCAGCGGCGCATACCTGCCGTACTTCTACGAAGTAGGCCTGCTGGACTGCTATCCCATCCCGATCCAGTCCGTTGCCCCCGGATGCGAGGTTGCGGATGACGGAGCGGGCGTGTATATCCGGAACAGGGAAAACCCGGACGGGGAAGCACTGTTCACGGCAGAGCTGCTGAAGGAGACGCTGCTGAACGAAACGAACGGCTACCTGAGCCATCCTTCGCCGGTCAGCGGCCCGTACCGGATCCTCTCCTTTGACGGAACGGAAGCCCGGTTCGAACTGAACCCGTATTACAAAGGAAACGCGGACGGGCTGAAGCCCGTGATTCCGCGGATTGTTTACAGGACTGCCAACGCGGACACGATGATGGACGAGCTGCTGCAGGGCCAATACGGGCTGCTGAACAAGGTGACACGGGTCGACGTGATCCAGGACGGAATGACCCGGGCGACTGGGGAAAGAAACTATCATGCGGACGCTTATCCGCGCCCCGGACTGAGCTTTATTACCTTTAACGGAACGAAACCCGCGACGGCGGATCCCGCCGTACGGCAGGCCATTGCCCTGTGCATGGACAAGGAAGCCCTGAAGAACGATTACGTCGGCGCGTACGGCATCAGGGCGGACGGCTTCTACGGACTGGGACAGTGGATGTTCCTGATGGTCAGCGGAACGACCGCGCAGGATCCGGATCCGAACATGACCGAGGAAGAAGCGGAACAGCTGAAGGGAGCATGGGAATCCTTAACGCTGGACGGCCTGGAAATATACGGGCAGGATATTGCCCGGGCACAGAGCGTGCTGGACCGGGCCGGGTGGACACTGAACAGGGACGGGCAGGCCTATGACAGCGGCCGGGACGACGTGCGCTGCAAGGAAATTGACGGAGTCCTGGTTCCCCTGGAACTGAAGCTGGTGTATTCGGACGTTACGGACATCGGCGACGCTTTCGCTGACCGGCTCGCAGCGCCGCTGAAAGAGGCCGGCATCGCGCTGACGCTGGAAGCAAGACCGTCCGTGCTTGCAATGTATTACGGCCAGGCGGAAGCGGACTATGACATGCTTTACCTGGGAACCAATTTTGACGTCGCGTTTGACCCGGCGCAGCTTTTCATGGAAGACAGCGCGGTGAACGTCAGCGGCGTCAAGGATGAGGCGCTGGTGAAGCTGGCACAGGAAATGCGGCAGACGGAGCCGGGCGACCTGCTTACATACTGCCGGAGATGGATCAGCTTCCTGGCGAAATTCGCGGAAACAGAGCCGATGATTCCGGTGTATTCGAACCTGTATTATGATTTTTATCCGGACGTGCTCCGGAATTACCGGATTAACCAGTTTACCACCTGGAGTGAAGCCATCGTGGGCAGCTACTTCAGCGACGTGGCGGAAACGCCGGAAGCGGAAGCAGCGGAAGGGGATACGCTGAAAATGGCAGATTAACAGCCCGGAATTTCCAAATATCAGAAACGCAGGAACTTCCGGACGTCTTTATCACTGCCAGCAGGACCGCATGGTCGCCGGACCTGAACTGACAGGAAGGGCTCAAGATCAAGAATATCGGTAAGGAAGTTTACAGCGAGAAATAAGATTCGCGGCATCAGGGCCATGAATAAACCTGCCCTGAAAACCTTACAACCAGGGGACCCTGCCGGCACAGAAAAGGAGCGCCTTTCATGATGAAAAGCACTCCTTTTTCTATGTTGTTTAATTCGACTGCTGTTTCAGCGCTGCTCCGGCTTCAGGCTGCCCTGCACGGTCAGCAAGGCGGGGATGCCGCTGTAGCTGTAAAACTCCAGGCCATTGCGTGAGGGGTGGGTGTTCATCTTCCTTACCATTTTGCAGAAGCGGCTCCAGACATTGGCATTCCTTTCTGCATACTGAATCTTACTGTTCATTTTATCTTCAATCTCCTTTATTGCTGTATGAATGGTTCGCCGGAAGGATTGCCGGGCGGTTTCCGGGAACAGGGAAGATCATACAGCAAAAATAACTGAAAAGCTACTGAAAGAAGCGCATTTATCGCAAAAACTACAGATTTTTTGTTGCACACAGTAACAGACCGGGCTATAATATCCCGGCGGAAGGCCCTTCGCAGCCGGGCAGGGGCGGTGATGCGGGAAGCCGGGGAGGACAGGAAGCATGGAGCGGAAACACCGGACAGTCGACTTTAAAATCCTGAAGGAAAGCCTGATCGGCCAGGCCCGGGAAGAAACCGAACGGTTTCATCGGTATCACGAGCTTTACTACATTGCAGAAGGCCGGTGCAGCGTGTTTATCGGACAGCGGACATACCGGCTGCAGGCAGGTGATTTTGCCCTGATTCCTGCCGGAACGCTGCATAAGACAGATTTTACCTCGCATGGGCAGAATACAAAGTACGTCATTTCCTTTTCCGCGGTTACCGCCAAAAAATTAGACGCATTCCTGGAAACCGATTTTTCCGGAACAGGGTTCCGGGCAGGGAAAATAAAAGCCCCGGTTCAGCGGCAGGAGGCCGTTCTCCTGCTGGTGAACCGGATGCTCTATGAATTTGAAAACCAGCCTGAACTTGGAAGGAGCCTGTGCATGGCCCTCCTGGCGGAACTGCTGATTTCCCTGCAGCGGTACCGCGGGGGAAAGGAAGAGAACGACGGAAGCGAGGATCCGGCCCACAGCCGCATGCGGGATGTGGCGACCTATCTTTGCGAGCATGCCGGGGAACCGATTACGCTGGCAGAGACGGCTGCGCATTTTGCGGTCAGCCCGTCGCATCTTTCCCGGGTTTTCCACCGGGAGACAGGTTTCGGCGTCCGGGAGTACCTGATTCAATACCGGATCCGGCAAGCCTGCGAACTGCTGCTGAATTCCGACCTGTCCGTGACACAGATTGCAGACCGCTGCGGATTCAGCGACAGCAATTATTTCGGGGATGCGTTTAAAAAAGCCACGGGCCTTTCGCCCCGGGAGTACAGGAAGCTGAGCTGACGCTTTCCGGGCAAAAGAAAACCCCCGTTTCCGGGGGGACGGCAGGGCGGGGCGGCTTCCGCAGCCCGGAAGCTGCCTTCCCGATTGCCTGCCTTATTTTACCGCTTGATGTCGTAGTTCATGTTCATCAGGTTCCGGATGGTCTGCACGTCGTCGATGATGTTGGCGTCGCCGTTGATCGTATGCTTGATGACGCTGGAGGCCACGGCGAAATTCAGGATGTCCATGGGGCGCGTTTCATGCATCATGGCATAGATCAGGCCCGAAGCAAACGCGTCGCCGCCGCCCACACGGTCCAGGATCGTAAAGGTGAACTGTTTGCTTTCAAAGGTATGCCCCTCATACCACATGAAGGCTTTCAGGCTGTTCTCCGATCCGGAATGGGCGTAACGCACATGGCGGGCGATGCATTTCAGGTTTGGATACGCCTGGATAAAGGCGCGGAAAATCTCATCCTGCTGCTCGTAGGAGGGCTGCAGGGGCACCCCGTCCTTCCAGTCTCCCAGGGCGGGATTTTCCGGATCCTTATACAGGTGATAGGGCTCGATGCCGAAGAGCACATCCACATAGGGGAGGCACTGCGTGCAATAATCCCGGGCAGCCTCCCAGCTCCACAGCGTAGAACGGAAATTGCCGTCGAAGGAAACGGTCAGGCCCAGCTCTTTGGCAGTTTTCAGCATATTCATCACGAGCTCCGCACAGCTCGGGCCCAGGGCAGGCGTGATACCGGAAAGATGCAGCCAGGTGAAATCCTTCAGCAGCGCGTGCAGGTCCACGCCCGAAAAATCATACTCCGTGATCGCTGAATGCTTCCTGTCATAGATGACTTTGCTGGCCCGGATGCCGTACCCGGTCTCCAGGTAATAGGTTCCAAGGCGGTGGGTCGGCGTTTCCTCCGGCGTGGACAGGATCACCGGCGTGCAGTGAACATCGTTGGAGCGCAGCGCGCGCACGGCGCTCTTCCCGAGGCTGTTGTTCGGAACAACAGAAAAGAAGGTGGCGTCCGTTCCCAGGTTGGCGAGGGAAAGGGCAATATTCGCTTCCGACCCGCCGTAGCTGGCTTCAAAGCTGTTTGCAACCCGGATTTTGTCATAGTTCGGCGGAGTAAGCCGCAGCATGATTTCGCCCATAGTAATGAAACGGTGCTCCGGGGACTGCTCCCGGAGAAGCGGATTGCTGTGTTGCATATTTTCCTCCTGTTCTTTTGTTGATTCATTATAGCACAATTCTGCTCCCGGCAAAAGCGGTTTCCGTGATTGCCGGGAGCTTGACACGGCAGGCCTTCCATAGTACACTGAACGCAATATTCCGGAAAGGAGCCTTTCGCATGACCAGGTCCGGTTTTGTTTCCGATGCGATGATGAACGCGAACATGACGCAGTATGTCCGCTATTTCGTCGTATATATTTATCGGAAGACCGGAGAAGAGTAGCACGGAAGGGTTCCAGCAATGATCCAGCCGCTCATCTCCGCCAGGTGAGCGGCTTTTTTGTTCCGTAAATCGGTTCCCAGAACGAAAACAACGCAGGAGGAAACGGCATATGATTACAGACACCTTTGACAACCAGTCCCCGGCGATCATCAATCCGGCCAGGAAGGAACAGGCTCCGGAAGCGGATGCCTGCATCATCACCTTTTCCCACGAGATCGAAAAGCATGCGGCGGAGCATTACGCCAGCGGGGAGATCGCCTCGCTCTGGTGCGCTACCGGGAGGACGCCCGTATACCTGATCGAAAGGAACGGCAAGCGTTTTGCCTTCTATAAGACCTATGTCGGCGCACCGATTACAACCGCACTGATCGAAGACGCTGCCGCGGAACTGAAGTGCAGCAAATTCATTCTCTTCGGCGGAGCCGGATGCCTGAACAAGGAAATCGCACACGGGAAGGTCATGATTCCGACAGCGGCATACAGGGATGAAGGCACTTCCTACCACTACGCGCCTGCCGCGGATTATGTCACGGTCAAAAACGCGCCGGTCGTGGCGCAATGCATGAAGGAAAACGGGATTCCCAATGTGCTCGGAAAGACCTGGACGACGGATTCGTTCTACCGGGAAACAAGGAACAATTTCGAAAAACGAAAGGCTGACGGCTGCATCTCTGTGGAAATGGAATGCGCCGGGGTACAGGCCATGTGCGACTTCAGGGGGCTGGAGCTGTATCCCTTCTTTACAAGCGGCGACCTGCTGGACGCTCCTGAATGGGATGAGCGCGGCAAGAACTACGCCAGCGGCGGCCAGCATGACGTCGGGCACTTCAGGATCGCACTGGCCCTGGCCGATTATGTTTCCGGAACGCATGACTGCCTGTAACGGGGAAGGAGATGTGACGAATGGAAATCAGATTTGCCCAAGAAGAGGAACTGGACCGCGTCAATGAGCTGCGCAAACAGGTCAATGATCTGCATGTGGCCGGGAAACCGGAAGTATTCAAGCCCGGTTTCTGCGACGAGCTCAGGAATTATGTCCACGCAATCTACAACGATCCGGAACAGCGGATTGCGGTGGCCGCGGAAAAGGGGGCCATCTGCGGGTTTGCCGTGCTGCACCATATCCATAAACCGGAGAATCCCTTTATGTATGAACGGGACTTCCTGGACATCGACGAATTCTGCGTGGACGAGGCCTACCGCAGGCAGGGCGTCGCTTCGGCCATGATCCGCTTTATCAGGGATTTTGCCAAGGAACAGGGATATCATCGGATCGAACTGAACATGTGGGAGTTTAACGAGGGCGCTTTAGCCTTCTACGAAGCAGCAGGCTTCACCACCTTCCGGCGGTATATGGAAATGATGATCTGAACAAAACAGGCCGGAAAAAACCGACCGCACCGCCGCGGAGAAAACACGACCAACCTGTTTCGGGGGAGGGATATGAAAATGGAACTGAAGCAGAAACTGCCCGTATTTCCGGATTACCGTCATTGCCTTGTCAACCTTTCCAATTCCATCCTGAAGCAGTTCGGCGCGGAAACGGCTGCGGAAACCCTCCCTCTTGCGGATCAATACCTTCAAAAAGACTACCGGAATGTTGTCGTGCTGCTGCTGGACGCGATGGGTACATCCATCCTGGAAAAACATCTTGACCGGAACGGATTTTTCAGGAGTCATCTTGCCGGTTCGTTCGATTCCGTATATCCGCCGACGACCGTGGCTGCCACCACTTCGATGCTCAGCGGGCTCTATCCGAATGAACACGGATGGCTTGGGTGGGACGTGTATTATCCGCAGATCGGCAAAAATGTAACGGTCTTTGCCAATACGGAGCAGATCCGGGAAAAGGAAGGCGCTGTTCCGGCGGAAGCCTGGCCGGACGGAAGGGCAAAATGGACAAAAGATTCGCTGGAGCAGGCCCTTCCTGCAGCGGCATACAATGTCGGGTACCGGTATACTCCGTACAAAAACATTATCGACAGGATCAGAGAAGCCGGCGGTGAAGCCTATGCGGCCATGCCTTTCCTGCCTCCTTATCCCCAGACCGCGGAAGCAATCCTGGATCGCGTGAAAACACTTTGCGGCGAACCTGGGAAAAAGTTTATCTATGCTTACTGGAATGAACCTGATTCCACGATGCACAGGACAGGGACCGCAAGCGGCGAAACCCATGCGATGGTGACCGAACTTGAAAGAATGGTCGGGGAAACGGCATCCGGGCTGCCTGATACGCTGCTGATCATCACCGCGGACCACGGCCATATGGACAGCCGGAACTGCTGCCTGAAGGATTATCCGGAAGTCATGAAATGCCTTGTCCGCCAGCCGTCCATCGAACCGCGCACGCTGAACCTCTTTGTCAGGGACGAATACAAAGAAACGTTCCCGGAAATCTTCCGGAAACATTTCGGGGATTCGTTTATGCTCCTGGCAAGGGAGGCGGTCCTTTCCGGGAAACTGTTCGGAATCGGAAACGACCATCCGGACCTGGAAAGTATGATCGGCGATTATGTCGCGCTGGCAGTTTCAGACAGGAGCGTATTCAACACGCATATTGAAGCCCAGGAAATGCCCGGCGGCCATGCCGGGCTGACCGAAGAAGAAATCACGATTCCGCTGATCATTTATCCTTCCTGAGCCATACCTGCCTTTCTTCCGGCTTCGGAGGGCCCGGCGGCAGGGAAGGACGCGGCACGGCAATTGGTCCGGACACCCTGCCCATCACCCTCTCCAACGGCAGCGTGGTCGTGCTGAGCGGGGAGAACGGCTGGACGGCCACAGCGGAGAACCTGCCGAAGTTTGCCAAGGGCGAGCCGATTACCTACACCTGGACAGAATCCAACACCGTGGAAGGCTACAAGCTGACCGGTATCGCGGTGAGCGCGGACGGCTGGACGCTGAACCGGGACGGA
>Ga0310694_10004638_pt1 | contig 13234 bp, 12 predicted proteins | sample 174DNAGHGhighgp2_FD_203884 | JGI IMG/M metagenome (GOLD analysis project Ga0310694, IMG submission 203884) | Sheep rumen microbial communities from Palmerston North, Manawatu-Wanganui, New Zealand - 1742 DNA GHGhigh gp2 (v2) (version 2) | ecosystem: Host-associated > Mammals > Digestive system...
CTTGGTTTGATGTTGAACGAACCCCGAAGGGGTGGCAGAATGACAACTTCATACACGTCATATCGTTGCTCTGTCACCCCTTCGGGGTTGTTGATTTCATATCACCGTCAAGCAGGGGTTACGCTTCGCTCCACCACCTGCCTATGGTCGTCCCAGCCCTTCGGGCTTCACTTCACAACCAGTTGTCTTACAAGATAAATCCTAATTTTGTAAGGCAATTTTACTTCAGAAACTTAAGTAATAACTTGGTACTGTTTTTAACTACCAGAAAGAAGTGCGAGCGCTCAGCCTGGGTCACAAATTGAATTTATAACCCACGGTGAAGGTGAAGAGCTTGTTTTTCTCTGTGGGCCATGAGTCGTCCTTATACAATCTTGTAAGTCCGAAATGGTAACGTGCGTCAAGCACCACATTGAGATATTCGTATGAAAGACCAACGGGGATGGAAATATCCATGGAACGCCTGACTGACTTCTGGTCCATGTCTATCTTCTCAGTCGTACCATACTCCTTCCTACCATCGGGATAATGAGTGATTGGAGTTGAGGAATAAGAAAAGTTGGATTTGACTAGGAACCCCAACTGCACACCTGCCTTCAATGCCAGTCCTTCTGCCACATATTGGTTGACGGTAAGTGGACATTGGATATAGTCCAACTTGTCGCGCATTTTATTCAGGCCTTCCGATAACATGTCGTTGGTTTCACCTATCACTAAATCAGAGAAGCGGCAACCTTGCTGCACATAAGCCACCCCCAAGGAAATACTTGTTGTTGGCAGCATCTGGTATTCCGCCTCAACCCCACCTATGAATCGTGCATTGTATTTCCCCTCCATAGACAACTCTTTCACATCATTACCAACGACAACCTTGTCGCCCGACACATTGGCGATGCTTACTCCGATTTTTGGTATGAGCGAAAAAGAGCCCACCTGTTCTTGTCCTTTCGCCGAGGACGCGAAGACCATGGCCATGACGGCCATCACATACAAATTCTTCATACTATCTGTTTTTTCTAATAAACGTTTCGCCTCCTCAGATTATTGTCAAGTGGTGTAAAAAAATGTTATTACATTCTGTTTTCGCTTTGTTTACAATGCCATTTCACCTCATTTATCCACAAATGTTAGTCAAACAAAGAAAAAAGTGAGAAAAAATTTGGTGGTTAGGAAAAATAGCATTACCTTTGCACCCGCAATTAGAAAAACATCGCGGAGTGGAGCAGTTGGTAGCTCGCCAGGCTCATAACCTGGAGGTCGCATGTTCGAGTCCTGCCTCCGCAACCATAAAACCTGTTTGCCAAGCAAACAGGTTTTTCAATTTATGATATTGGATGTGAAAAACAAGAATCAAAACCTTTACGTTCCCACCTCCACCACCAAGCCTTCCTGTGCGAGGATGACATTTGGGAAGATGGCCTCCGCCTCCGTTTTCAACAGTTCCTCATTGTCATAACGTGAACTGTAATGACCGAGCATCAACTTCTTGGCCCCTGCATCCTTTGCTGTTTTTGCCGCATCCGCTGCCGTGCTATGGTAATATGCGTTGGCCAGATGTTGGTATTGACTGTCATAGGTGCTCTCGTGGTAAAGCAGGTCCACCCCCTTTATCAAGTGTTGCAAGGTGGGGACATATCTTGTATCAGAACAATAGGCGTAAGACCGTGGTTGGGAAGCAGGAACCAGCAGACGTGTCGCTGGTATGACCTCCCCCTTGGCTGTTATGAAATCCTTCCCCTCCTTGATGGCATCCACTTCGGAAAAAGGCACGTTGTAATACTCCATCAAATCACGATTGAGATATGGAGGGGCTGGTTTCTCCTTGAAAAGATAACCACAGCAAGGCACTCGATGGTCGAGCGGAATGGTTGAGACAGAGACACTATTGTCTTCATAAACCACTTGCGCTGCGGTGGTGTCAACAGGGTGGAAAAATGTGGTGAACGACAGCCTTGGGCAGAAGAAAGCCATCATCTGCCGGAACAAATGCTCAAATGAACCGTCGGCAAACACATGCATGGGAGCAGTGCGCCCGGTCAATCCAAAAGAACTGATGAGTCCAATCAACCCCAGGCAGTGGTCTCCATGCAGATGGGATATGAAAACATGCGAGATTTGAGTGAACCTGCAATGTGCTTTTCTCAACTGCACTTGTGTGCCTTCCGCGCAATCCACGAGAAACAGTTTTCCCCTCATCTCCACAACCTGGGATGAGGGATGATGTTTTGTGGTAGGTGTGGCACTGCCACATCCAAGGACATGGACATTGAATGGACGCATGAGTGATGTCACTATTTCACTTGCGCTTGTACCCAAAGATACCCCTTGAATTTTCCAATATGAGGGAGTCGGACCCTAGCTCACAGACGTCGAAAGTGTCTTTTGAGAGGATGAGCTTGCCGTTGAAGATATGCCAAGAGGTGTAAGGATTGGTTTCGGCCTCCACGCGTGACTCCACCACGCCACCATCCTTGATTTCAAAGTCGCGGTCAAGGCTGGTCCATCTTCCCATAAGCGATGTGAGGTTGATGATGTTTGAGGCCAGATTCTCTTCTTCTCCGATTTTTCCGACGATGGCAACTCTGTCGCCTGTGAACACCCCTCCTTTCACCACTTGGTTGATTACATTCCCATCGTCATCGTAAACATCTGCGCAAACATATTGCACGGTGTCTCCGTTGTTGGTCAGGATGGACACGGTGTTTGATGTGGCATCCACACAAGTGCCGTATTGTGTACTGTCGCCTTCTGCCGATTTCAGTTTGTTGGTGTTCACTACAGGCAAGTTGCCTGTGTTTGGTTTGTTCTTGCATGCCACGATGGCAGCTGCCACTATTGCCAATGCCAGAATAGTTCTTAAATGTCTCATATGTCTTGTTTGGTGTTATTGTTTTTCCAATGCTTTAGCTTCGTCCCAAAGTTGATCCATCTCGCCAAGGGTCATCTCCGTGAGTGGTTTCCCCTCTCTGATGGAGTGCTGCTCTACATAGTTGAAGCGACGGATGAATTTTTGGTTGGTGTGTTCAAGAGCGTTGTCGGGATTAAGGTGATACAACCTGGCTGCATTGATGACACTGAAGAGAAAATCACCCAGTTCCTGGGTGGAACGTTCCTTGTCCTCTCGTTCCAATTCAGCCTCCAATTCATCCAGTTCCTCTCTCACCTTTTTCCATACGTCTTTCTTGTCCTCCCAGTCAAATCCAACGTTGCGGGCCTTGTCTTGTATGCGATAAGCCTTGATGAGGGATGGTAGCGCTGCCGGCACGCCGGAAAGCACGGTCTTGTTGCCGTCCTTTTCCTTGAGTTTGATTTGCTCCCAATTCTCCAACACTTTTTCCGCAGTTTCGGCTTTCACTTGTCCATAGACATGTGGATGACGGAAAATGAGTTTGTCGGCTTGTTTGTTGCAGACATCCGCCACGTCGAAAAGGCCTTTCTCTTGACCTATGAGCGAATAAAAGCACACATGCATCAGAACGTCGCCCAATTCCTTGCAAATGTTGGTGTTGTCATTACGCATAAGCGCGTCGCATAGTTCGAAAGTTTCTTCAATGGTGTTGGGTCTGAGACTCTCGTTTGTCTGCTTCCTGTCCCAAGGGCATTCCACCCTGAGACGGTCGAGCACGTCGAGGAGTCTGCCAAAAGCTTCCATTTTCTCTTCTCTGGTATGTGCCATATTCTTTGATTTCGTTTTCCATTGCAAAGGTAATCAAAGGAGTTCAGATGACAAAAAATAAAGGGGACAGAAAACGAGAATGTGATGAAAAAAACTCGTTTATGCTATTTTTTAGCACGTTTTCTTCGTCAAAGGGGAAAATAATGATTACTTTTGCAGTTCAAATCAGAAATCATCAAAAAGTTATGGAATTAGCAAGCAAGTACTCCCCACAGGACGTGGAGTCGAAATGGTATCAGTATTGGTTGGACAACAAGCTTTTCAGTTCGAAACCCGATCATCGTGAACCCTACACGATTGTCATCCCCCCACCCAATGTGACGGGAGTCCTCCACATGGGGCACATGCTGAACAATACGATTCAAGACATCCTCGTGCGTCGTGCACGCATGAAGGGCAAAAATGCTTGCTGGGTGCCTGGCACCGACCATGCGTCGATTGCCACGGAGGCCAAGGTGGTGAATCGCCTTGCCGAGCAAGGCATCAAGAAGCGTGACCTCACCCGTGATGAGTTCCTGAAACACGCCTGGGACTGGACCCATGAGCATGGAGGCATCATTCTCAAGCAGTTGCGCCGACTTGGTGCCAGTTGCGACTGGGACCGCACTGCCTTCACCATGGACGAGGTGCGCAGCGAAAGTGTCATCAAGGTGTTTGTCGACCTTTATAACAAAGGTTACATCTACCGCGGCCTTCGCATGATCAATTGGGACCCCAAGGCTTTGACCGCCCTTTCTACCGAAGAGGTTGAATACAAGGAAGAGCAGAGTCATCTGTATCATTTGAAATATTACGTGGCAGGCAACCCGGTGATTGAGAACGAGGAAGCTCTGCGAGAGGCGGGCAACATCATCCACAAGGACGAGAAAGGATATTATGCCGTTGTGGCCACCACTCGTCCGGAGACCATCATGGGCGACACCGCCATGTGCATCAACCCCAAAGACCCCAAGAACCAGTGGCTCAAGGGCCGCCGTGTGATTGTTCCTCTCGTCAACCGTGTCATCCCTGTGATTGAGGACCGTTATGTGGAAATCGAATTCGGTACAGGTTGCTTGAAAGTCACTCCCGCTCACGACCCCAACGATTACACCCTTGGAAAGACGCATGACTTGGAGACCATAGACATTTTCAACCCTGATGGCACCATTTCGAAAGAGTCACCCATCTACGTGGGTATGGACCGTTTCGACTGCCGCAAGCAGATTGTTGTCGATTTGGAAGCAGCAGGCTTGATGGAGCGTGTGGAAGACTACACCAACAAGGTTGGCTATTCCCAGCGTAATCCCGACACCGCCATAGAGCCGCGTCTCTCCCTGCAATGGTTCCTCAGCATGAAACACTTGGCAGAGATTGCCCTGAAGCCCGTTGTTGATGGTGAGATGGAATTCTTTCCGGCCAAGTACAAGAACACCTACAAGAACTGGTTGGAGAACATACAGGACTGGTGCATCTCACGCCAGTTGTGGTGGGGACATCGCATTCCTGCGTACTATTATGACGACAAGGATGATTTCGTGGTTGCAGAGAATGCCGAGAAAGCTTTGGAGCTCGCTCGTGAGAAGAGTGGAAATGCCGACTTGCAGCTGAATGACTTACGTCAGGATGAGGATGCGCTCGACACATGGTTCTCTTCTTGGCTGTGGCCTATCTCCCTCTTCGACGGCATCAACAACCCTGGCAATGAGGAAATCAAGTATTACTATCCCACCAGCGACCTTGTTACCGCTCCCGATATCATCTTCTTCTGGGTGGCGCGCATGATCATGGCCGGCGAGGAATACATGGGCAAGTACCCCTTCAAGAATGTCTATTTCACCGGTGTGGTGCGCGACCAACTGGGACGCAAGATGTCCAAGAGCCTTGGCAACTCTCCCGACCCGTTGATGCTCATCGACAAGTATGGTGCCGACGGTGTGCGCATGGGCATGATGCTTTGTGCTCCAGCTGGCAACGACATCCTCTTCGACGAAACGTTGTGTGAGCAAGGACGTAATTTCAACAACAAGATTTGGAATGCCTTCCGCTTGGTGAAGGGGCTTGCCGTGGCCGACATCGAGCAGCCCGAAGAGTGCCGCATCGCCACGGAGTGGTTTGAGGCCAGACTACGCCAGACATCTGCCGAGCTTGACGACATGTTTGGGAAATACCGCATTTCCGAGGCTTTGATGGCTGTCTATCGCCTGTTCTGGGATGAATTCTCCAGCTGGTATCTTGAGATGGTCAAGCCTGCATACGGCTCGCCGATGGACCGAGTGACAATGGAGAAGACACTTGGCTACTTCGACACCTTGCTGAAGATGCTCCATCCATTCATGCCTTTCATCACCGAGGAGCTGTGGCAGCACCTTTGCGACCGCCCCGAGGGCGCCAGCATCATGGTGGAACAGCTGGAGTTGCCAGCACCCACAGAGAAGGACGCCGATATCGTAGCCAACATCGAGCGTGTGAAGCAAGTGGTTGCCAGTGTGCGCATGGTGCGAAATTCAAGGAATATTCCTCCGAAGGAGGGACTCGACCTTCAGGTGGTGAAGACCGATGCCTACCACGCCTATGAGTGTGTCATTTCCAAGATGGCCTATTTGCGCTCGTTCACCGTTGTAGAGAACAAACCTGCTGATGCTTCCCAGTTCATGGTTGGCACCGACGAGTTTGCTGTTCCCCTTGGCAACCTTGTCAACGTGGCTGAGGAAATTGCCAAACAAGAAAAAGACTTGAAGCACTTGGAGGGTTTCCTTGCGGGTGTGGAAAAGAAGTTGGCCAACGAGCGGTTCGTGGCCAATGCTCCTGAGGCTGTGGTTGCCTTGGAACGCAAGAAGCGCAGCGACTCCATGGAAAAGATTGCCTCGCTGAAGGCATCCTTGGAAGAACTTCGTAAGAAGCTTTGATTTTCCTATTATAAGGTCATTAATCAATAGCAACCCCTCATTGGATATCACGAATTATGGAATTACAGAATTGCCACGAGTCATGTATTGGTCGAGTGATGATTCTCTAATTCTTTAATTCGTGATAAACAATACTAAAGCACCCATCTTGAAGAACACTTTAATACTGGATAATTTTTAATTCATCATCCCCAATAACCCCATAAACGATATGAGAAAAACCTTGTTGATTGCGGCGATGGCCTTGACCATGACCGTCCAAGCACAAAACTTGCAGAAAGGGACCTATGGTTATCTCTACTGCCATATGAGCGACCGTGGAGAGTATACAGCCTATGCCTTGAGTCGTGACGGTTATCACTACGAAGACTTGAACAACGGTGATGCCATCTTCGACCCGGAGGTGCACGCCCGTATAGAAGGCGGCACACGCGATGCCTTCATCACGCGTGCCCATAACGGGAAGGGATACTTGATGGTGACAACCGACATGTGTGTGCGCAAGTCACACATTTGGGACAACTATGGTATCGACCTGCTCCGCAGCAAGGACTTGGTGACATGGGAATCGGTGACGTTCGACTTCCGCAAGGGTGCTTCCATCTTCTGCGACCCCGAGTCCCCCGACCCATATAAGGACTATAGCACAATCAATCGTGTGTGGGCGCCACAAATCTTCTGGGATCCTGACTTCGTATGGAGCGACGGCAAGAAAGGTGGTTACCTTATTTATTATTCTTTATTGAACCGTGCCGAGGAGGGATACGACCGGATGTACTACTCACATGCCGATGAGAGTTTCTCCCGCCTCACAAAACCGCGTCTCCTCTTCGACTGGGGATATGCCACCATCGATGCCGACATCAACTATCTGAAATCGGATGGCAAATACCATATGCTCATCAAGAAGGAAGGTGGAAAGCCTGGCATTTACACCGCCACCTCAGACCACCTCACCGGACCGTGGAGCGAACCAGTGGAGAACGACTATGTGAGTTTCGAGGGCAACAAGAAATGCGAAGGCTCGTCTGCCTTCCAATTGATAGGAGACGACACTTGGCGTGTGGCATACATCGAGTATTCCTCCAACCCTAAGCATTACCGCATCTGCAAGGCTGACAAAAACTTGCGTAATTTCAACTCCCCCGTTGACATAGAAGGAGTGACGGGACCACAGCATGGTTCATTCATGCGCATCACCAAGAAAGAATACAAACGGCTGAAGAAAGCATTCCCCAACAAGTAACTTCTTTTTACAGGAGTTAAAAAGGGAGTTAAAAGGGAGTTAAAGGGGAGTTAAAAGGGAGTTAAAGGGACGTATGATCACTTGATACCATTTAGACTTCATAGAGTTAAAAGGGAGTTAAAGGGACGTATGATCACTTTTTTATGCCATTATTCCCCCGAAGTCGTAGGGGCGGGTCTTGTGCCCGCCCGAAGCCAAGAGGCACAAAAACAAAGGGACAGGTTTTGGATTGAAAACCATTACAATCCAAAACCTGTCCTTATTTATTGCAAAGAGGCTTATTCGACTATAATTCAATAGGTTCGTAAGGCAGTCCAAACACGTCGGCGACGGCCTTGAAAGTGACTTTCCCTTCCACGATGTTTAGCCCTTGGAACAGAGCCTTGTCATCCTTGCATGCCTTGCGCCATCCCTTGTCGGCCAATGCCAAGGCATACCTCAATGTAGCATTGGTGAGGGCGATGGTCGAGGTGTTGGGCACCGCTCCCGGGATGTTGGCTACAGCGTAATGGAGAATGCCGTCCACCTCGTATACGGGTTCCGAGTGCGTGGTGGGGCGAGATGTCTCGAAGCACCCCCCTTGGTCGATAGCCACGTCAACCATCACCGTTCCTGGTTCCATCAATTTCAGCATGTCGCGTGTGATGAGGCGTGGTGCCTTGTCGCCTGGGATGAGTACGGAGCCTACCACGATGTCCACGTCGGGCAGTTCGCGTTCAATGTTGTGGCGGTTGGAATACATCGGTACGACATTGGGGGGCATCACGCTGGACAGGTGACGCAGCAGTGGCAAAGAGATGTCGGCGATAACCACCTGAGCACCCATGCCGGCAGCCACCCTGGCAGCAGCCTGTCCCACGACTCCACCTCCCAATACTAGCACCTTGGCCGGTTTCACACCGGGCACGCCGCAGATAAGCTTTCCTTTGCCTCCTTTGGTCTTTTGCAAGTAGTAGGCGCCATTGATGGTAGCCATGCGTCCTGCTACCTCACTCATTGGTATGAGCAATGGCAGAGAGCGGTCGGGCAACTGCACGGTCTCGTATGCCACACATACACCTCCTGCCTCGATCATCGCGTCTGTAAGCGGACGGTCGCAAGCGAAATGGAAATATGTGAAAAGCACCTGCCCTTTCTTCACCAACTTGTATTCTGGTTCAATGGGTTCCTTCACCTTCACTATCATATCTGCAATGGCATAGGTCTCATCGATGGTAGGTAGTATGGTAGCACCCGCCTTCACATATTTTTCGTCGGTGAAACCACTCCCCTCGCCTGCCGTGTGCTGCACATAGACTTCGTGTCCGTGGCGAACCAACTCAGCCACACCGGCTGGTGTCATGCCCACCCGGTTCTCATTGTTCTTAATCTCTTTTGGAATACCAATCTTCATAGTCATAAGGTTTTTTAGTTGATATATTATGGAATATGGTGCGAAATTAATGAAAAAAAATGAAATGTTGGTGCTATATGCCTGTGTTTTTTTGTTACAAAGTTGCAAAATTCATTCATAATCGTCCACTACGGCGTTGATGAAGTCCATCATGGGTTTGGCGGCAGTGAAGATTTCCGCCATCTTTTCAAGACTATCTTCTTTGTCGAAGAATTGTTCATCCACATTGTGCCAGCAACAGTAGTCTTTCATACGGAGATATTCGATATGTGCGAAGTCACGAGGGAATCCCGCCGGACATGTTTTCAAACGCTCCAGACCGAAACCGCCGCCGTTGTCGGGGCTGAAGAATTGAGTGAAACGTGGATGCCTCACCCTGCTCAGCCATTCCTCCACATTGGCCATGATTTCATTTCGGCAAGCCGTCAGAATGTTCATGGGAAGCCAGTAAGTGCCACATGCGAGCATGCAGTTGCCTGGTTCAAGATGGATGTAATATCCCCCATGGAAGGCTTTCTTGCCATGGGCGGCGATGTATGCGCCAAGATGCCTCTTGTAGGGTGACTTGTCGGGAGAGAAACGCGTGTCCCTATAGAACCTATAGGTGGTGTCTTTTACGGTGAGGTGGGCTATGGAAGGGTCAAATTCTGCGATGCGTGTGATGGATTTGGCTACGAAGGCCTCGAATTCCTCCCTTGCGGCAAGATATTCGCCGTGATGTTCCTGGAACCATGTGCGGTAGTTGTTGGTTGTGATGTCACGAAGGAAAGTAAGGATGAGTTGTGTGTTCATGATGCTGTTAATACTTATTTGTCATTTTCGATGATTTTGGGGCAGATGGCGTCGAAAGGGCATTTTGCGCATTTGGGTTTCCTGCTGGTGCAGACATACCTGCCATGAAGCAATAGCCAGTGATGCGCGTTGGGGATGTCGGTTTCTGGAATGTTCTTCATCAGCTGTTGCTCCACTTTGAAGGGTGTGTTGTCATTTTTCCCCACCAGTCCCATTCTTCTGCTGACACGGAACACGTGTGTGTCCACAGCCATGGTGGCCTTTCCGAAAGCCACTGCCTGTACGACGTTTGCCGTCTTTCTACCCACTCCGGGGAGGCGGGTGAGTTGGTCGGGATTTGAAGGTACGACACCATTGAATTCTTCCACCAGCATTTTCGCCATGGCAGACAAGTGCTTTGATTTGGCGTTGGGGTATGAAACGCTTCGCACATAGTCATGGATTTCTTTTTCCTCAGCCGCCGCCATCGCTGCAGCATCAGGGAAGCGTTGGAACAACGCCGGTGTCACCTCGTTTACCCTTTTGTCAGTGCATTGTGCACTGAGTATGGTGGCCACGAGCAGTTGGAAAGGCGAATTGAAATGCAGTTCGGTGCCTACTTCCGGCATATGTTGACGGAAATGTTCAAGTATGAATGCGTAGCGTTGTTTTCTATTCATATGATGCAGAAATGAAAAAGGTGCCGGACATATTGCGGCACCTTATATTAAAGAATATGGATGTTACTTTTTCTTTTCTTCGGTTTTGGCTTCAGTTTTCTCGCTGGGCTTGCTCTTATATGCCTTGTTGAGTCCAGCCACTACTTCAGCGGTAATGTCGAGAGCCTTGTCGGCATAGAGGATGTTGTCACCTGACTTGGAGATGATCATGGAGAATTTCTTGTCCTTGTTGTAGAGGTCAAGGTAATGCTGCAAACTGTCGTGGAGAGCCTTGTTGAATTTTTCAGTTTCCACTTGCAAATCACCTGCAAGGCGGTCACGAGTGGCGAGCAAGTTTTCCTGTTGCCGTTGCAAAGCAGCTTGTTGATTTTTGGCTTCTTGCTCAGATGTGAACCCATTGTTTTGCAATTTATTCTGGAAGTTTTGAGCTGCAGCATTCAGGTTTTTCTCTTGTCCTGCAAGTTCGTTTTGGACATTGGTTTGACGCTTCTCAAGGATTTTGGTGTATTCCTTGCAGAACTCATATTGGGTCATGATGGAGTCTACCTCAACGTAAGCAATCCTCAAGGAACCAGGAGTAGCAGTCTGTGCAGCCACCTTTTCTGGTTTGTCATCCATCTTGTTGGAATCGTTGCAGGAACTCAAAGCTAATGTGGCAACAGTGGCTATGGCCATTGTGCGGAAAAGATTTTTCTTGTTCATTTCTTCTTATTGTGTATTTTGGGTTGTTCTAGACTTCTCCCTGACGGTTTGCTTTTTCTCCCTTTGCTCCCGGTCTTGGTCGATGACGCAATGGATGCCTCTATCGCGCATGGCTTGACTATCGTGAATATGTTGGGATGTGAAAGAGCCGTTTTTCTTGAAAATCACCTTCACAGACAGCAACATCATCGCGATAGCAATTATTAACACGCTTGAGATGAGAATTTCCGTCATTTATTATTATCTTTGCGGTCAATAAGCGCAGAATGTTGCGTCTTATGTTGCAGGTTACCGCTAAAACGCTGCAAAGATAATACAAACATTGCTAATAACAAAGAATAAAGCACAAGTTTTAACAATTAATACCCTAATGTAATTAAAAAGGAAAAGACATGACTAAGACTGAACTGACCCCCCGGCGAGTTTTCGAGCAGTTTGCCAAAATCAACTCGATTCCCCGCCCTTCCAAGCATGAGGAGAAAATGATTGCCTACCTTTTGGACTTTGGCAAGCAACGTGGTCTTGCGACCAAGGTTGACGAGACGGGCAACGTGCTCATCAGCAAGCCCGCCACACCGGGTTATGAGAACCGTCCCACCGTCGTGTTGCAAAGCCATATGGACATGGTATGCGACAAATTGGTGGATGTTGACATCAATTTCGAGACCGACCCCATAGAGACCTATGTTGACGGTGAGTGGCTGAAGGCTAAAGGCACCACGTTGGGTGCAGACGACGGCATAGGCTGTGCGATGGAATTGGCGCTCCTCGACAGCGACGACATCGCCCACGGTCCTATCGAATGCCTCTTCACCGTGGATGAGGAAACAGGCCTCACCGGTGCCTTCGGTTTGCAAGCCGGTTTCATGACTGGCGACATGCTCATCAACCTCGACTCCGAGGACGAAGGGCAGATTTTCGTGTCGTGTGCCGGTGGCATCACAACCCAAGCCCGTTTCATTTATACTAAGGAAGAAGCCCCTGAAGGACAGTTCTTTATGAAAGCTACGTTGAAGGGTCTTTGCGGTGGACACTCCGGCGATGACATCAACAAGAAGAGGGCCAACGCTATCAAAATCCTTGCACGCTTCCTTTACACCATCAACGAGCAATACGGTGTCCGTCTCGCCAGTTTCAACTCCGGCAAGATGCACAACGCCATCCCTCGCGACGGTGCCGTGGTGTTCAGCGTACCTGCCGACAAGAAAGAAGAAGTGAAAGCTGCTTGGAACATCTTTGCCTCCGACGTGGCAGAGGAATACCATGTAACCGACACCGCAATGGAGTTCGCCATGGAGAGCATTGACGCCCAACTTGTTCTGCCTGCCGAGACCTCCACACGCATCATCCGTTCCCTTCAGGCTCTTGACAACGGCGTGCTGTCCATGTGCCAGGACGAGGAAATCTCTTGGCTGGTGGAAACCAGCAGCAATGTGGCCAGCGTGCAAAGCGGTGACGAGGCGATGACCATCGTTGCCAGTCAGCGCTCCAACGTGATGAGCAACCTCCGCAACATGGCCAACACCGTGAAGGCATTGTTCCAATTGGCAGGCGCCGAGGTGGAGCAAGGCGACGGCTATCCTGCATGGAAGATGAACCCCAACAGCAAGCTGACGAAGTTCGTGGTTGACACCTACCGTAAACTCTTCGGCAAGGATCCAAAGGTTTTGGGCATCCATGCCGGCCTGGAGTGCGGTCTCTTCTCCGAGCGTTATCCCAATATGGACATGGTGTCGTTCGGTCCCACCCTCCGAGGTGTCCACTCCCCCGACGAGCGCCTGCTCATTCCCACAGTGCAGATGGTATGGGACCACTTGTTGGAAATCTTGAAAACCATAGAATAATAATGAAGCCAGCCTCTCCATAAAGAGAGGCTGC
>Ga0310694_10004639_pt1 | contig 13233 bp, 9 predicted proteins | sample 174DNAGHGhighgp2_FD_203884 | JGI IMG/M metagenome (GOLD analysis project Ga0310694, IMG submission 203884) | Sheep rumen microbial communities from Palmerston North, Manawatu-Wanganui, New Zealand - 1742 DNA GHGhigh gp2 (v2) (version 2) | ecosystem: Host-associated > Mammals > Digestive system >...
TCACTATAAGTGTGAAGATGATTTTTTTCATATTTCTGAAACACAGATTATTGAATAAGCCAATTGATCATAAAGCCCAACAGAAGCGCAATTGAGAAACTGGTTAATGTCCCAAGCAGAACATACTCGGTGATTTTAATCTCACGAGCCTTGTTCAGATCCCCAAAACGAAAAATGCTTGTTTGAATGTTGTGGCAAAGCTATATGAATTATCGGAAACAGACAACCGTTTTTGATTGTTTTTTTCTAAAAACAACCGTTTTTGATTGCCCTGCCCAAAAACAATCGTTTTTGATTGCATTCATGTCGGTAACGCTTTTGATACATTACTATATTTTATAGTTTCCTTAGCCGATTTTCGTCAATCACTGCTGATGGAGTGCGCCAGCATATACAAAATACATAAAAACTGTGCCTTTATTTTTGTCCTGTCCACGACTTTCACTAAATTTGCAGGTTGTAAAAGACAAAACTAATTTAAAACTAAAATACATCATTAACAGTACAACACTATGAAATTAGCAAAATTAACAGCACTGTCGGTAGCGGTATTGGCACTGCTGAGCTCATCGACCTGCTCCAAGCAGGCTGATGCTCCAGCAGGTGCACCTGCCACCGAGAAAACATCCACTACGATGGAAAAGAAAGAGTTCACTCCCGAGTTCCTCAACCTGTTAGGCCGTGTGGGCGGTCCTCAAGTGTCTCCCGACGGCAAGAAGATCCTGTATGGTGTGACCTACTATGACATCTCCACCAACAAGGGCAACTGCGACCTGTGGGTAATGGACGTTGACGGCAAGAATGCACGTCAGATCACCAACACACCCAAGAGCGAGAGCAACTATGTGTGGATCGACGGCGGCAAGAAGATCGCCTTTATCTATACCGAGGACGGCGAGGCTAAGTGCCCCCAGCTTTGGGTCATGAACGCCGATGGCGGCGGACGCAGCTGCGTGAGCAACCTGCCCGAGGGCATCGAGGGGTTCGTCTTCTCGCCCGACGAGAAGCGCGTGGTCATGATCGGCCAAGTGAAGTATGGCCAGACAGTTCAGGACATCTATCCTGACTTGGACAAGACCACTGGTAAGCTCTACGACGACATGATGTACAAGCACTGGGACGAGTGGGTAACCGCGATTCCTCACCCCTTTGTGGCCGACTTTGACGGCAGCAAGGCCGGTAACGTGAAGGACGTCCTTGAGGGCGAACCCTACGAGTCACCCATGAGGCCTTGGGGCGGCATCGAGTCGCTGGCATGGACCCCCGACAGCAAGAGTCTGGTGTATGTGTCGCGCAAGAAGACCGGCAAGGACTATGCCTTCTCGACCAACAGCGACCTGTACAAGTATGACCTGGAGACCGGCAAGACCGAGAACCTGACCAAGGGCATGATGGGTTATGACACCTATCCCATCATCAACAGCAAGGGCCAGATGGCATGGCTGTCGATGGAGCACGACGGATATGAGGCCGACAAGAACCGCATCTTCCTGATGGAAGCCAACGGCGAGAAGAAAGACCTCACCGCCAACTGGGACTACAGCGTTGACGCTATCGCCTGGTCACCCGATGAGAAGTTCATCTACTTCATCTGCCCGTTCCAGGGTACACAGCCCATCTTCCGCATGGATGTCGCCACTCAGAAGGTGGACACCGTGGCAATCGGCGTTTGTGACTTCAACGAACTGGCATTTGCCGGCAATGATAAGGTCATCACCTGCCTCCAGAGCTATCAGACTCCCAACGAGATTTATAGTGTAGAGATGGGCAAGGAACCCGTTCAGCTCACTCACGTCAACGACGAGATGCTGGCACAGGTTGACCCGATCGGTATCGAGAAACGCATGATTCCCACCACCGACGGCAAGCTGATGACCACTTGGGTTTGCTACCCGCCCAACTTTGACCCCACCAAGAAGTATCCTGCCATCCTGTTCTGTGAGGGCGGCCCGCAGTCACCCGTCAGCCAATTCTGGAGCTACCGCTGGAACATGCGCATCATGGCCAGCAACGGCTATATCGTCATCCTGCCCAACCGTCGTGGCCTGCCCGGCTTCGGCACCGAGTGGAATGCCCAGATCAGCGGCGACTACGGTGGCCAGAACATGCGTGACTACATCAGCGCCGTTGACTACATGAAGAAGGAGCCCTACATCGATGGCGATCACATCGGTGCAGTGGGTGCCAGCTATGGCGGATATTCAGTTTACTTCCTGGCCGGAAACCACAACAAGCGCTTCGCTTGCTTCCTGGCTCATGCCGGTATCTTCAACCTCGAGGCCCAGTACCTCGAGACCGAGGAGATGTGGTTTGTACAGTGGGATCTGGGTGGTGCCTTCTGGGATAAGAACAATGCCATCGCACAGCGCTCCTATAGCCAGGCTAACCCCAAGAACTACGTTCAGAACTGGGATACCCCCATCATGTGCACTGCCGGCGAACTCGACTACCGCATCGTCTTCACCCAGGCTTGCCAGGCATTCAACGCCGCCAAGATCAAGGGTCTGCCCGCACGCCTGCTGCTCTTCCCCGACGAGAACCACTGGATTCTCAAGCCCCAGAACAGCATCCTGTGGCAGCGTGAGTTCTTCAAGTGGCTCGACACCTGGCTGAAACCCGGTAGCGAAGCCGCTAAGGCCTATAAGGCCCAGCAGGACAGCATCGCAGCCGCCAAGGCTGCCGTAGCCCCCGTTGAGGAGAAAAAAGACTAATTACTACGGTAACACATTATTCAAACAGGGAGACCCTCGAGGCCTCCCTGTTTGTTTTGCTATTGGATAACGTAATGATTATAGGGGAATGTTGAGGATCTTGAAGACGTCGGGGCGCCAGTCGCCGCCGTTGGTTGGATTGAGTGTCATGATGCCCAGCGAAGCGGCCACCTCACAGTTGCGGGCGCTGTCATCGATGAACAGCACATTATCAGGGGTGGTCTGTTCGCCTTCAAGCATTGCTTTAAATATTTCGGGTGCGGGTTTCATCATGCGCATCTCATAACTCAGGTACAGGCGGTCAAAGTAATAATCCAGTCCGTGACCGTGACCGTCAAAGGCGCTGCTGCGCGCCCATCGCATCATGAACGGGTTGGTATTGGACAGCAGTGCGACGGAGAACCCTTCCTGGCGCAAACGCAGCAAAGCGTCGAAGTTGCGCTGAAACAATTCGGCGGCATAGCCTGTCCAAGCGTACTCCAGTTCTTCCATCGTGAGGCTCTTGCCGACAACGCGGCTCAACTCATCACGGTATTGCTCGGCAGTGAGCGAGCCTTCTTCCAGTGCACCAAAAATGCCTTTCTGGGCATAATCATCCAGATACTCTTCGACATGAGTTACCCCGATTTCCTTAAACCGCCTGATGGCAATCGTTTTGTCGAGACGGAACACCACGCCACCCAGGTCAAAGACCACGTGCATCTTGCTGTTATCATTCTTGCTCATAATGGACTCATTGATGAAATTTGATTTGCAAAGGTAATCATTTTCATCTACCTTTGCAAGCATGAAATATACAGTGACCAGTAAAGAAGCAATCGTCCAAGCCGACGAGTTAATCAGCCGCTACCGTGACGTGGAACGCATCAGGCAATACTGCCTGCAGTGTCCGGGCTACGGAAAGGCATGGAATTGCCCACCGTTTGACTTTGACCCACGCACCTGCAGCGAGGGCTTCAAGACGGTGAAACTGATCGGCACCATCATCGAGTTTGATGAGGAAACACGCGCTGCATGCACTACAGCCGAACAAAGCGCGGCAACAGGCAAACAAGCGATGGAAGAAGTATGGAAGACCTTGTTGCCCCGATTGTATGACATGGAACGCCATTCACCGGGCAGCCGCTGCTTTACATTCCGGTGTTCGCTCTGCCCCGAGGGGTGTACACGTCCCGAGGGAAAGCCATGCCGACATCCCGAGCAGCTACGCCACTCGCTGGAGTCGGTGGGATTTGATGTAGTAGCGATATCGCGGGATTTGCTCGGTCTTGAGCTGGAATGGAGCAAGGACGGCTCATTACCCAAACACCTCACTCTGGTCACCGCCCTGATGCAGCCGTGAGGATGCTGAAGCCTTATCCCTTATAGAAAATGAAATAGACAGCAAGAACCAGGCAGATGAATGCGGCCAAGTGGTTCCAGCGCAATGTCTCACCATTGAAGAAGATGGTGACAAAAATCGTGAAGACGCTCAACGAGATCACCTCTTGAATCACCTTGAGCTGCATGATGGTGTAGGGACCACCATTACCCTCAAATCCGATGCGGTTGGCCGGAACCTGACAGGAATATTCGGGCAAAGCCAACATCCATGACATGAAGATGATCACATATAGCGGGGTGTTGTCAGTAAATATCTTGAGCTGCTGGAGCTTGAGGTGACCATACCAAGCAAACGTCATGAAGATGTTGGAGATGACGAGCAGGATGATGGTATAAAACTGTTGCATGTCTTGTATTTAGTTCTTGTTTTGATGGTGCAAAAGTAGTAATTAATTCTGACAGGGCCACAAATGCATTTCAATAATGTTTACTGCCCCTGGGGAGAGATGGTAATCACAACATATTCCGAGTCAGTGCCGATGCGGAATTTTCCGCCCCAGATACCCATGCCCGAGCAGACGTAGTAATCGGTCTTTCCGCGCCTATACTGGCCGTAATCGCACTCATACATGGCCCGTGTCACCCAGTTCAACGGCCACACTTGTCCACGGTGGGTGTGCCCGCTCAGCTGCAGGTCCACACCGTTTTGCTCAGCCTCTTCCAACTGATAGGGCTGATGGTCGAGCAGGATAATGTAATGTTTCCGGTCCACACCCTGCAGAAGTTGTTTCACGCTCTTGCGGTGACGGTTAACGCGGTCATCGCGCCCGACAAGGGTTAAGCCATCGACCGTGACGGTGTCATCCCGCAGAATATGGATGTCCGTCATGCTCAACAGATCAAGTGCCTTGTCCAGCCCTGTGATATACTCATGATTGCCCACACAGGCAAAGGTGGGCGCATTCAGTCGCTTCAGCTCTTCGGCCGTTCCCTGTTCCAGCAACGGACGCACATTGCCGTCAACCATGTCACCGGCTATCAAGATCAGGTCAGCCTGCTCGGCATTGATCATATCCACCCAGCGGCTCACCTCGGCGCGACGGTTATGGAAACCCGCATGCAAGTCACTCAGCATGACAATCTTGAGCGGTCGCTCAAGCGCTTTGTCGGTCGTCAGGTTGATTTCCTGGCGCTGCTTATTGCGGTAATGGATATTGCCGGCGATAAAAGTGGTCAGCATCAGGCCTGTCAGCACGACCGTGGTGATGGCATTGCCCTTGAGCCACGCTGCGGGCACAAGATGCACCAGCCGGCCGATATCGAGCAACAGGAACGCCATGAGCAGGTAGAACATGATGACGAGCCAAGAGTTGCCTATCTCGTACATCGCCGTTGCCATGCCCAGCGGCACGCTGTCACTCTTGAACTGCAGCACCATGCAGGCCAGCGCAGCGAGCATCAGCAGCATGACAGCCACCTTGACAGGCGTCGAGAACGGCAACAGGCGCCACACATGCCACGACACATAACCCTGCATGAGCAGCATCACGGTTAAAGCCACAATAAAGAACTTTGCCATATCAAATCTTCTTATCTTCTCTTAAATGATGATTTTGAGCCGCAAAATTACAAATATTTCACTGAAAGAATGCAACATGCGCAGCAAGAAACAACAGATTATATAAACCCAAGTGGCATGATGATACTGATGATATCATGTGCCAATCTGGGCTCCAATGCCATTCTTCTAGGGAAAACCAAGATGCCCGCCCAATTATTTGCAGGATTATCATGATTGCAGTATATTTGCAGCCATAGTAGATATACCCCCAAGATGAAAGAGAAGGAAATATTGCAGGCAGTAAAGGTGCGCATGGGCATTGAGGCACTCAATGACATGCAGCGGCAGGCGCTGGACGCTTGGAAGTCGGGCGGGGGAGACCTCGTCTTGTATTCCCCCACAGGAACGGGCAAGACGCTGGCATTCGCCCTCTGCCTGCTGCAGGCCCTCAAGCCTCCCATGCAGCAGTTGCAGGCGGTGGTGATGGCTCCATCGCGCGAACTAGTGATGCAGACGGCCGAGATATTGCGTTCGTTGGCCACAGGCTACAAAGTCACGCCGTGTTATGGCGGCCATGCCGTTGCCGACGAGAAAGCGTCACTGGCCGTTACCCCCGACATTATCGTCTCGACACCCGGCAGATTGCTCGATCATCACAAGCGTGGACACATTGACTTGAAAGGAGCCCGACTGCTGGTGCTCGACGAGATGGACAAAGCGCTGGAACTGGGATTTGAGGACGAGATGAGGCAGATTCTCAAGCAGATGCCCCGCATCAACCGCCGCATCCTGGCCTCGGCCACCGTACTTGACGTGGTGCCCGATTACGTGCGCCTGCACAATCCATTCACCCTCAACGTGCTTGAAGAGACCGAACAACCCTCTGAGCGCATCACAGTCCATCAGGTCATGTCCGACAGCAAGGACAAACTCGATACCCTGCGGCAACTGCTCCTGAGCCTGGATGGAGGCAAGGTCATCGTGTTTGCCAACTACCGCGAGAGTGTGGAGCGCATTCACCAGAACCTGGTCACTCACCGAATTGATGCCGGCATCTATCACGGTGCGATGGAGCAGCAGGACCGTGAGTGCGCCGTAGCCATGCTCAACAACGGCAGTGTGAATGTCCTGGTTTCGACCGATCTGGCATCTCGCGGCCTGGACATTGACACGGTGGAACACATCATCCATTATCACCTGCCCGTGAGCGAGCAGGCCTACATCCACCGCAACGGGCGCACCGCCCGAGTGGATGCCGAGGGCAATGCATACGTGATCACCTCGCCTGGCGAAACGCTTCCGGAGTGGGTCACCATTGATGAGGCCATGACGCTGCATCCTGCCAGCAAGATGCCACGTGCGACCATGGCGACCCTCTATTTCCAGGCGGGCAAGAAGGAGAAACTCTCCCGAGGCGACATCATGGGATTTATCGCCAGTAACGGAGGCATTGAGCCATCGAGCATCGGCCGCATCGATGTGCGTGACCATTATGCGATGGCCGCAGTGCCGCGCCAGAGTGCCCAAGCGGTGCTCAAAAACCTCCAACAAGCGAAAATCAAGGGTAAAAAGGTAAGAATTTCCCAGCTCAAATAATATTTTTTAACGATTGACGTTATCTATATAATACATACCTTAAATATTAAAGCTATAGCAAACTATGAAACCTAAAAAAAGAAAACGCGACCTCTATTTCCTGAAGCTGCTCTCACGCAGTTTCCCGAACGTGGCTACCGCCAGCACCGAGATTATCAACCTCGAGGCGATTCTGAACCTGCCCAAGGGCACCGAGCACTTCCTGGCTGACCTTCATGGAGAGTACCTGGCTTTCCAGCACGTGCTGCGCAACGCCAGCGGTACCATCAAGCGCAAGGTGGGTGAAATCTTCAGCGATTCATTGAGCACCCGCGAGCAGAAGGACCTGTGCACGCTCATTTACTATCCTGCCGAGAAGCTGGAACTTGTCAAGGACGAGATCACCGACCCGGTAGAGCTCAACGACTGGTACTTCATCACCATTAACCGGTTGGTGAGGGTGTGCCGCAACGTCTCCTCAAAGTACAGCCGCTCCAAAGTCCATAAGGCCCTGCCCGAGGACTTCTCCTACATCATCCAGGAGCTGCTGCATGAGCACAGCAGTGATCCCAACAAGCAGGCCTATGTGGACGTGATTATCCGCACCATCATCTCGACCCACCGCGTCGATGACTTCATCATCGCCATGTGCAACCTCATCCAGCAGCTCACCATCGACATGCTGCACATCCTGGGTGACGTGTACGACCGCGGTCCCAGTCCCGACAAGATCATGGACATCCTGTGCGGATTCCACAACTTCGATATCCAGTGGGGTAACCACGACATCCTGTGGATGGGTGCTGCTGCCGGTAACGACTGCAGCATCGCCAATGTGCTGCGCATCGCCCTTCGCTACGGCAACCACGGCGTGCTCGAGGACGGCTATGGCATCAACCTGCTGCCGCTGGCCACCTTTGCCATGGATACCTATGCCAACGACCCCTGTGAGCGCTTCCTGCCCAAGGACGGCAGCGCCAAGGATCCCGAACGAGCCCGCACGGCACAGCTCGTGGCACAGATGCACAAGGCCATCAGCATCATTCAGTTCAAACTCGAGGCTGCCGCCATCAAGCGCCGTCCCGACTTTGACATGAAGGACCGCCTGTTGATGGACAAGATGGACCTCCAGAAAGGCATCATCAAGATCAAGGGCAAGGAATACGAACTGCTGGACACCAACTTCCCGACCGTTGACCCCAAGCATCCCTACAAGTTGACACCCGAGGAGGAGTCCATCGTCAACAAGCTGCACCAGTCGTTCACCGAGAGCGAGAAGCTGCGCAAGCACATGATGTGCATGTTCCGCAACGGTTGCCTGTACACCATTGCCAACGGCAACCTGCTGTATCACGCCTCCATACCCCTGAATGAGGATGGCACCCTCAAGGACGTGCTCATCAATGGCGAGAAGTTCCACGGCAAAGCCCTGCTCAAGCGAGCCGGCACTCTGATCCGCAATGCCTACTTCGGCTGCGAGGATCCCGAGGAACGTGAATTTGCGCTCGACTACCTGTGGTACCTGTGGTGCGGTAAGGACTCGCCCGCGTTTGACAAGAGCAAGATGGCGACCTTTGAACGCTACTTCATCGCCGACAAGGAGACGCACAAGGAGGTGAAGGGCGCCTATTACACCATGCGTGACAACCCGCAAGTGGTTGATGCCATTCTTGATGAATTTGGTGTGGAAGGTGAGCACCGCCACGTCATCAACGGCCATGTGCCCGTCAAGACCATCAAGGGTGAGAACCCCATCAAGGCCGACGGCAAGCTCATGGTGATTGACGGCGGTTTCTCCAAGGCCTATCAGCCCGAGACTGGAATTGCCGGATATACGCTCGTATATCACTCCCGTGGATTTGAGCTGGTACAGCATGAGCCATTCTCATCGATTGACGAGGCCGTCCGTTTGGGACAGGACATCAAGTCAAGACGCAGTCTGGTAGAGCTGACCAACCACCGCATGCTCGTTATGGACACTGACATCGGCACTGAGCTTACATCCCAGATAGAAGATCTCAAGGAACTGCTCGATGCTTACCGTTCAGGTGACCTGAAGGAACGCAACCTGCGTCCCATCACCAACAAGCGATAAGGTTATATACACATATTATTAATCAAACAGACCGTCCCTCGAGGCGGTCTGTTTGTGATATTATATAGAAAATGTGGTTATTCAAACCGCATGGTCGCCGTGGGCTTGATGGTAGAAATGATGTGGCTGGCGCCCAGCAAGGTGAGGTAAGAAACAATGATAATACCCACATTGAGCAGCACTAGGGCGGGAATGCTCAGCGAGATGGGCACATAGGGCATATAATAGGCCGATGGATCGAGACGCACGATGTGTCCGTACTTCTGCAACAAAGCCAAGCCGATGCCGATGATGTTGCCGATAATGAGCGCCTTGATGATGAGTTTGCCGGTCAGGTAAATGAAGATGCGGCGGATGGATCCGTTTGTGGCGCCCATAGCCTTGAAATTACCGATGACACGGATGCGCTCCAGCACAATCATCAGCATGGCCGAAATCAGTGTGAATGCAGCCACAATCATCATCAGTGTGAGAATGATCACGACGTTCATGTCCAGCATCTGCAACCAAGCGAAGAACGGCATGTTATTCTGATGCGTCGTAGAGACAAAGAACAGGTACTTGCTCTCGTGCTTGACGGAATTCTCGGCCAGCAGGGTGTAGAGTTCATAACTCTTGGCATCCAGGTCGGCGGTACTTTTTAAGTTTACGGCCACCTGGGTTCCCGTATCCCCGTTCCAACCATTGACACCCTGAACAATACCGATGCCTCCAACGATATAAGCATTGTCAAAGGCCTCGAGGTCGGTCTCAAACACACCACTGATGGTCAGGTTCCTCACTTTGATGCTGTTGTCGATGAAATAAGTGAGCACTTTGTCGCCCGCATGAAGTTGCAGGCGGTCGGCAACGGTCTTGGAGATGATGATTTGGTTACTCGATGCGGTATCGATCACGACGGGAATCGTCCCCTCAACCATCTTACTCTCCAAGTATCTAAAGTCATACCCTTCATCAACACCACGCATGATGATGCCCATGAAGTCCTGGTCGGTCTTGAGGATGGCGCTCTTGTCGGCGACGAGGCTCACGCTCTCGACCAGAGGAGAAAAGGCAGCGTCCTCGGCAATCGCCTCACGCACCTCACGACCGTTTACGGTGGCATAGTTATCGTCAAGGCCTAGGGCAGCATTGGAAACCCGCAGATGGGCATCGAGGTGCATGATTTTTCCGGAAATCTCCCCCTTGAATCCCATCACGATGGCGATGGAGAGAATCATCACGACCACAGCCAGCACAATGCCGACAAGGGCAACAGTCAGACTCGGAGAACCTTTCTGCCGCTCATTGTTCAGCGTCATGCGCCGTGCAATATAGAATTCGTGATTCATCGGCGCAAAGGTACAAAAAAGACTTGTACATTGAGAGTTTTGATTTATCTTTGTGGGCTGAAAAATAATTATTTGATTGTATGACAAAAAGATTGATACTTTTTCTGGTGGCTGTAGCGACATTGTCGCTGGCCATGCAGGGAGATTCCTTGATTGCCGAGAATGCGCCCAAGATAGTCAGGTTGGCCATATTGACTGACGTGCATGTTTCACCAGGTATCCCCAACGAAGACAAACTGCGTGAAGCAGTTGCCGAAATCAACGCCACCGACGTGGATGCCGTATTACTGACGGGCGACCTCACCAACGAGGGCAGTGATGAAGAACTGCGCAACATCAAGGGGATCATGGACAACGTCAAGCACCCCTTGTATGTAATCCCGGGCAACCATGAGAACAACTGGAGCCAGAGTGCCTGCAAAACATTTAATGAATTGTGGGGGAGTGACCGCTTTGTCTTTACGGTCGGCAAACTGGTTGTTGTGGGTTTGAATTGCGGCCCGTTCATGAAGATGGGCGACGGCCACATCAAGCAGGAAGACCTGTTGTGGCTCGACAGCACGCTCAATGTCATGGTCAAGCCAGACATGAAGGTCCTAAGTATCAACCATTACCCCCTTCTCGACGATTTGGACAACTGTCGCGCCTATGTTGACATTCTCAAGAAATACCCTGTGATTACCCATCAGTGCGGGCATTACCACGTCTGGAAACAGTATGAGACCGACGGCATCAACGGCATCTTTGTACGAGCCCTGAGCATGGGTAAAGACAACTATGGCTACACGCTGATGACCATCGACCTGGACCGCAACTGGATTGAGGTATATAATAAGGTGATAGGCAACGAGCCCGAGGTAATGTTCTCGTATCGCATCAATCTGGACTTTTACACCCCAGAATTGCCTCAGGAGGAATATACAGTACCTGCTGCATTTGACATTCAACGCATCGTGGCCGATAATGCATCCATCTTCACCCGCGTTGGGGTGGACAGCAAGAATATCTATTACGGCAATTCGTTGGGATTCTGCAAGGCAGTGGACAAGAAGACAGGAGCATTGCAATGGCAGTACAAGACCGATGGCATGCTGTTCTCTCGTCCTGCAGTTAGTGACAAATATGTCATCCTGCCAACCACCGACAAGCGACTGGTATGGCTGGACAAGAAGTCAGGCAAGGCCCTGTGGCAATATGATGCCGATGGACCTTATGTTGCCGACGGTCTCGTGCGCAAGGGTATCCTCTATCAGGGCGGTCTCTTCACATTCCAAGCATGGGACGTCAAAAGCCATCGCTTGTTGTGGCAGTATAACGATATCAGCAATTATTGCCAAGCAGAACCCGCTGTTGATGGTAACGATGTCATCTTTGGCGCATGGGACACCAACTTGCGCTCACTGGACAGACGTACCGGCGCCTTGCACTGGCAGTGGAACAACGGAAAGGACGTCAACGTGCTCAGCCCCGGAAACGTGGTGCCAGTCGTGACTCCCGAGCGTGTAATAATTGTCGCTCCTGACCGTCAGGCGACAGCCCTTGACCGCAAGAGCGGCAAACAGGTGTGGCGCGAGAGGAACGAGTATAAAGTGCGCGAGAGTCTGGGCAGCAGTGCCGATGGCAAGGTGGCCTATGCCAAGACGATGGACGGTGAATTGGTCGCCATGAGCACTGGAGATAAATATGAATTCCTGTGGAAGGTGGATTTGGGCTTCGGCTACGAGCACGCACCCTGCATTGTGCTGGAGCATGACGGACTTATCTACTGCGGATCACGACGTGGCATGCTGTCGGTGGTCAATGCCACCACCCACAAGCTGGAATTCACCTACCGCTTGGGCACCAGCGAGGTCAACGGCTTTGAAGTCGATGCCGACGGCAATGTCTATTGCTCCCTCATCGAAGGCACCATCTACCGCATCGCCCACCACAAGTAATCCGATAACCACATCTAAAAAAGAACCATGGCAACAATATATTATATAATGTTACTTGTTGCCATGGTTTTTCCTTTATCGTTGTATCAAAAGAGGAAAGTCTAAGATTCAGTAGAAAAACTTATAAAGTAACCATCATAATAATTAGATTCTTTTGACAATAGGGCTCGCTATCGCCTTAATAATATGACTTGAAATGTATGTTAAAATGAATAGAACCAGATAAATGAATGGCGGATAAGCAAAGCCATATATGAAATCATGGAAAAGATAAGTACAGAACCATGTGTGGATAAACCACATCGTCATCGAGTGGTCGCCAATATGAGCAAGAAAAGCATCAACACATTTCAACCGTGGAGTTGATAAGAATAAAATCACAAAAATTAAAACATAAAATGAATTGACTGCATCAGACGAAATAAGACATCTAGCGACCACTAGGGCAAAAAGAAATATCCAATTGAAATAACCATAATTGGCTAAAACAATCTTAATTCTTTCAACGAAATGCCAGTACTTAATTAATGCCGCGCCAAGAATAAAACTAAAAGACATGTGAATTACCAAGAAAGGATTATATATCCACATATCGTTGAATAGATATTGCTTCCCGTATCTGCTTATAATGAACATTGTAATAATACTAATAAAAAACGATACAGACAACGTTATTTTAGGCCATCGTTCTAAACAATAA
>Ga0310694_10004641_pt1 | contig 13232 bp, 11 predicted proteins | sample 174DNAGHGhighgp2_FD_203884 | JGI IMG/M metagenome (GOLD analysis project Ga0310694, IMG submission 203884) | Sheep rumen microbial communities from Palmerston North, Manawatu-Wanganui, New Zealand - 1742 DNA GHGhigh gp2 (v2) (version 2) | ecosystem: Host-associated > Mammals > Digestive system...
TTCATTTTTTTCTTCCATGTTCTTCACCTTCGCTTCAATTTTTCGGATACAGCTTCGTTTTAGTATAAGGCATTTTTGCCCGGCTGTCCATAATTCCGTTGCCAAGGAAAATTATTGTCGCCGAACAGGATACACACATATAAAGCAAGCAAAAAAAGTTTTGCTTGCTTTATATGTGTATTTGCGCTATACTAAGGCGTAATTTGCTACAGTTGAGGAGGTATGTTACCCATGACCAAAACCGAGCTCGTGGCCAATCTGGCCGAGCGGGCGCATCTTGCCAAGGCAGACGCCGCCAAAGTGCTCGACTCTTGGATCGACACCGTAATTGATACGCTCAGTCGCGGCGAGAGTATTCAAGTTGTCGGCTTCGGCACCTTTGAGGTGCGTAATCGCGCCGCTCGCACCGGACACAATCCTTCCACCGGCGAAGAAATCCAGATTCCGGCGTGCAAAGTCCCGGCGTTCAAACCGGGCAAGACTCTTAAGGATGCAGTCAACATGACCGGCAAAGGAAAGAAATAATTCTTGGCATTTTTAAAATCCCGTGTCCGCAAAATTTACGGCATGGGATTTTATTTTTTTGAGGAGCTGAAAATATTTAATGAAGAAAAAATTCGCAGCCTTCGGCTTGGGGCTGACTCTTTGGCTTAACTCCTGCCAAGCCGAGGCCACCCTCAGCCAAACTCTCGGCGCAAGACCCATCGGCGACGAACTGAAAGGCCGAACCTTCGCCGACCTCGGCACCGCCTTGCCGCAACTTAAAACCACAACCGTTGATACCGACGGCACGCTCATTTTCTCCGACAGCCCGGAATATGTCAAAGAAGACGGTATACTTTATCAAGACACCGTAAAGGGAAAAGCGCGAGTCCTTTATTATCATCTGAACGATTCGCCCCAAGCGAAAAAAGTCGCCGTAGTTCTGGAGAACCGCGCCGACAAGCCGGTGACAATCCGCATCAAACGCAGCGGCGACGGGCGACCAAATGCGGAAATGTACTGCGAGCTGGGCAAGGAAACTCAAACGGCTTACTTTGAACAGTCGGTACAGCAAGTTATCGAGTTGGCCGTCGGCGAAAAGAAAATCCTGCAAGAGTTTATGGACAAACGCATCGTTAAGCCCCAAGAACTTGTTTACGGCGTGTACGACTTCACCGCCGACGATAATGTGAATGTGGCGGTGATCTCATACCCGGTCGGCGAAAATCCTTACCGCTTTCTTGAAAAAGCCGCCGTCTTGCCCGCCGATGAAATACACCTGCGCGGCACCTTTACCGGCATGGATCGTCTGATTACCGTGAACCGTCCATACGATCCCCGCCGCGAAGGCCCCGCCTGCATCACCTTGGCCGACGACGATCGCGATCCTTATAAACGCGGCATCGATGCCACCGACGGCAGCGAAGTCATCAACCAAGGCAACTATGGCATAAATTATTGGATTGATATTCCCACCGTCGGACGCGGCAAGACTCGTTATCTTCTCGCCCCGCTGGGCGGTGTTTACGCCGGAGCCATGCGCATACACGACGGCCGCGAGGCCTATCTCTGTCCGACTCCCGCCGACAGCGTTTGGTTCGGTGACAAAGACCTTCCCGAACACGAAAAAATCGCCCAGCATATTGCCATCAAACAGGGTTTTGATATTCTCTTCCCCGATTCCGAATCAACCTTGTTGGGCAACTTCACCAACGGCCGTTCCCTTCTCTTTGAATATTCTCCTCCCGGCGCTTCCAATCTTCCCGTGATTTTTGTTCTTCTGCCTGCGGAAAAATGAATTGCTTGAACTTTTTCCGTCGGAAAAAAGACGAATGTTTTTCCTTGGCAAAATTTTCTAAATTTTGGTTCGTTATCGGTTTGTTGGGTGTATAATGTTGTAGCGAAGATCGGAAATATTTTATGAAAGGTGTGATACTTTATGATTTCTTTTCTGATCGCTTTGCTGGCTCTGGTTGTAGGTTATGCAATTTACGGCAAAGTGGTTGACACATTTTTTGCGCCCACCGACAAACAAACTCCGGCGGTCGTCCATAATGACGGCGTAGATTATATCCCGCTGCCGACCTGGAAGGTATTCATGATTCAACTGCTAAACATCGCGGGATTAGGTCCCATTTTCGGAGCGTTGGGCGGCGCGTTGTGGGGGCCGAGCGTTTACATTTGGATCGTCGGCGGTACAATTTTCGCCGGCGGCGTGCATGATTATCTGTCGGGAATGATTTCGCTTCGGGAGGACGGCAAAAGCATTTCCGAAGTGGTTGGCAATTACATGGGAAGTACGATGCTCACCATTATGCGCGTGTTTTCCGTGGTGCTCTTGGTGCTGGTGGGAACGGTATTCATGACCGGGCCGGCCATGCTCCTGGCCAAACTCACCGGAATGGTCGTGACCACCTGGCTCGTCATCGTTCTCCTGTATTATTTTACGGCGACGATTCTTCCCATTGACACCATTATCGCCCGCATCTATCCCCTGTTCGGAATATGCCTTATCGTAATGGCGGTAGGCATTATGTTCGGTATGCTCACCGGGGTTGGCGGTCATGTGATGCCGGATATGACCCTTGAGAATCTTTATCCCGGAGAAAATCAACTGCCCATCTGGCCCTTAATGTTTATCACCGTGGCTTGCGGCGCAATATCCGGCTTTCACGCCACGCAGTCGCCGATTATGGCGCGCTGCCTCAAAAGCGAGCGGCTCGGTCGCCCGGTGTTCTACGGGGCAATGGTGGCCGAAGGAGCCATCGCGCTCATTTGGGCAGCGGCGGGCATGACCTTTTATGACGGAACGGCGGGACTTGCGGCGGCGATGAAAGCCGGAGGCCCCGGCGGCGCGGTGCATGAAATCTGCGTGGGGTTCCTGGGCGGCGGTCTCGGCATGGTGCTGGCTATGTTGGGCGTAGTAGCCTGTCCGCTCACTTCTGGCGATACCGCATTCCGTTCGGCGCGTCTTACCCTGGCCGATTGGTTTAACATTTCTCAGGTAAATTGGAAAAAACGTCTAATGATCGCCGTGCCGCTTCTCGCTATCGGCGGAACTTTGTCCCAAATTGATTTTAACATTATTTGGCGTTATTTCTCCTGGACGAATCAAACTTTGGCGATGATCGTTCTTTGGACGGGCGCGGTTTATCTTTATCGCAACAAGCCCGATTCCAAAGCCTATATGGTTCCCATGATCCCGGCAACTTTTATGTCGGTGGTCACCTTCACTTATATTTTGCAAGCTAAGGAGGGGTTGCAACTTTCCACCGACGTCACTTATCCGGCGGGTTTTGTTTTTGCCGCCTTTTGCTTGGCACTGTATTTGAAATCGACGGTTTTGAAAAAGAATAAGTGATTAAAAAAGTACCCGGAGCAGGTTGCTATAAGCAACCGACTCCGGGTACTTTTCAGTTCAAAAATATTTCGCAATCGTCCTCGACTTGGCGACAATTATCGCGCACCTTACTCATGACCGTTTGGGGATCGTAGCCTTCGGCAAATTCCACTTTCATTTTCAGGGTCATAAAATTGACGGAAGCATCTTTGACGCCTTCGGTTTTTTTCGCCGCCTCTTCCATCAAATTGGCGCAGTTGGCGCAATCGACTTCGATCTTATAAGTTTTTTTCATAATCGCCCGAAATTATTGCGGCTGTCCCTGATTCTGATCGGGATTCTGGTTCTGCTCCATCTCCAAGGCGCGGCGGATGAGTTCGCCGGCGCGGGAAGCGTCGATTCCCTTATCGCTCAAAAGATCCATCAGTTCCTTGTTCTTATGTTTCTGATAAGCGGCCTCGGCCTCTACCAACTGGCTGCGCAAATCCTTTATTTCGTTCTGCTTCTTCTCGATCTTACCCTTTATCGCCGCAATTTTTTCTTCAAAGTTGACTACGTTCGGTATTCCTCTCGGCATTTTAATTTCTCCTTTCGCCAAGCAAAAAAATTCATCAACATCTGCTGAATATAATATAAAACAAAAAATCTTTTGCGTCAATAACTTATTTGAGTTTTTTTCGCAAAAGATTTTTTCTTTTTTCCCTATTTCACGCGCTTAAAAAATTATCATCGGTAAAATATCCCGCTATTTATTCCATAGCCAAGGCAAAAAACTCTTTTCGTTCATCTTTGACCACAAGAAAATCCTTTTTATCGCAGACGTTTTTATTATTGCCAAACGCAAATAATAATTTTCCTTCGGCGACCAAAGGGGGGCGGCACAGCCGCACTATAATCCGCCTGCGGCGGTCCCCTTTGGAAACCCTAATTATTTAGATAATAGGGAGTCCAGAGGGGCGAAGCTCCTTTGGTGGGGTTTGGGGCAAGACCCCAAGACTTAATTTCGTCAACTATAATAAAATTCTTGCCCAAAGACATTTTTTCCCAAATAAAACCCGATATTATTTCGAGCTTTTTATCATCGACTTACCATTGATTCCTTTTCGCCCGAAATTTTAATATCCGATCACTTCGCTCAGGTTATATCTCGACTTTTTCTTTTTGCCAAACGGTGTCGTTAAAACGAAATCCGGGAGAAATGCTGCGACGGATAACCGCGCCGCGCGGCGTAGGTTTGCCGGAAACAGCCGGTTCGTGAAAACGACCGTCAAAAGGCGTGCCGGGTTTGGAAGAAATTTTGACTACGCCCATGTTCGTCAGCCGATCGGAAATAAAGTCCATATATTCCCGTTGGCTTTGCACCGCGTCAAGATAATCCGGATTGTTTGATTCTTCGGCAATACTGATATGTTGTTCGTAAATTCGGGAAATGCGATGCAAAAGTTCAATCTGTCCCATGGCCGCCTGACGTAATAAGTTATCGTTGTAAGATTGGAAATCCATAACCAAATTTTGCAGATCGGTTTGAATGTTGTTCAGCCGCTCGGTCATCTCTCCCGCCGAAGTTGTTTTCCCGGCGGCGCGACGGTTGGCGGCGGCGTTCGCATTTGCGGCGGCACTGCTTCCCGGTCGCGCACTCGATCCCGGAGGCGCGGCACCGGGTACGCGAGACGCTCCCGCGGACACGGGAGGACGACGCGACGACGAGCCAACCGCCGGACGCGCCGCGCCGGGTGGCGTCGGTCTTGCGCTCGCGCCGGGAGCTTGACCGGGCGGATGGGCGGCTGGCACGCGAGACGCTCCCGCAGACACGGGGGGACGACGCGACGACGAGCCGACCGCCGGACGCTGCGCGGCAGTGCGAGCCGCGTCCATGTTCTGCTCGGCATAATCATCCTCCGGCGGCAAGTCCGTCGCGGCAGACGCAGAACGCGAACTCGGCGGCGGCACACGACGCGACGACGAACCGCCGACGGGAGGGCGGCGCGACGACGAGCCAGCCGCCGGACGCTGCGCGGCAGCGCGAGCCGCGTCCATGTTCTGCTCGGCGTAATCATCCTCCGGCGGTTGATCCGACGCAACAGGCGCGGGACGCGAACTCGGCGGCGGCACACGACGCGACGACGAACCGCCGACGGGAGGACGCTGCGCCGAGCTTGTCGCCGCCGGACGCGCCGCAGATTCGCCCGGCGTTTGCGGCTTGTAAGCGGCAGCGGCCACGGGCGACACCGGGGGCGGCGCGATTTGCGGCGAAGGCGGCGGCGTATTTTCGACGGGCTTTTCAATCGGCTTGGGTTTGTTTTGTTCCGTCACCCAGTTTTTTAAACTCACCAAGGTTCTTTGCAAAATGTCTTCATGCGTTTTCTGCTGTTGCTCCAAAACGCGATGATTGAGCGTAAACACCCACGACCGGGCATCATAACGACGTTGGCGCACACTGTATTCCGGGTCTTGCAACACTTCCCACACCGAGGAAATTATGAGCGACGCATCCATCAAATCAATGGCTTGCCTTGACCAATTCAAAAATGACAGAGCGGCCTTGCGCTCCAAAATCCCCTTCACTTCCATCAGAAAGGGCGACCTTTCCAACATCGACGGCGATTCCGAAATTTCTCCGATGATCTCCTTGACAATGTTATCCACCGCCGCCAATTTCAATTCGTCGCTTTTCGTGCCATACTCGTTCGCTCGATAATATTTATACCATTCCAAACTGTCCATAACCTCAACCCCCTGAAACGAGCAAATCAACTTTGAAGTCTATTCGACGGCCTGCCGCAAAAATCCTTTGCCGAGCGTCGCTTTTTTGCGGCGGCAAAGCTTTAACGGCAAACAAATTTTGAAAAAAATAAAAATTTCAGAAAAATTTGACATCGTTTGTGTTATAATTATACGGTCAAAAAGAGCAGCGGCAAAAGAGCCGTCAGGAGGATGTATTTCATGAGCAGACAAATGACCGAGCAAGAGTTACTGGAACATTTTCGCGACGCTCTCAAAGAAAATCATATTTTTGCCTGTTATCAACCTCAAATAAATCACAGCACCGGACACATGGTCGGCGCGGAAGCCTTGATGCGCTGGAAAGACCCCGAAAACGGTATGCAATATCCTTCCGATTTCATTCCCATGTTGGAACGCTATAAACTTATTTACGAAGCCGATTTGCATATTTTTGAATGTGTTTGTCGTTTCCAACGCAAATGTTTGGACAACCATCTGCCTACCGTGCCGATCTCTGTCAATATGTCGCGTTACGACATTATTGATCATGAGTATGTCAAAGACATCGAAACCCTGCGCCGAAAATACGCGGTTCCCGTCGAATACATTCGCCTGGAGCTTACCGAATCTTCGGCCATCGGCGGTATGGAACTGGTCATCAGAACCATCGACGAACTTCACCAATGCGGCTATATCGTGGAAATGGACGACTTCGGCAGCGGCTATTCTTCATTGAATGTGCTCAAGGATTTAAACGTCGATATTATTAAACTGGATATGAAATTCATGTCGGGACACATGGGCGAGCGCGGCGGGATTATCCTTAACTCCATCGTTCAAATGGCCAAATGGCTCGACACTCCCTTAATCGTTGAGGGCGTGGAAACCATGGAACAGGCCGACTACATGAAGAGTCTCGGCTGCAATTACATTCAGGGCTATCTTTATTCCAAACCGATTATGGAAGACGAATTTTTACGCAAACTTCAGGAACTGAAACACGAGGCCATGAAGCCGGCCATGAATCTTATCAACACCATGAACGCCGGTAAATTCTGGAACCCCGAATCCATGGAAACGCTAATTTTCAGCAATTTTGTCGGCGCGGCGGCGCTCTTTACCTACGAAGAAGGCAAAATTGACATTCTTCGGGTCAATGAAAAATATCTGCAGGAAACCGGCATGAACCAGGGGGAAGATGACCTGGTTAAATCCGATCCGTGGGAATCTCTCGACGAGCGTAACCGTAAAATTTACGAAGCCGCCATCAAACGCGCCATTGAATCCAATGACGAAGAAAGTTGCGAAACGTGGCGGACTTTGCGCTCAAAATGTTGCGGCGAAGACAAAATTTGCATTCGCTCCCACCTGCGGGTTATCGGGAATGCGGGCAAGCAGCATCTGATTTATTCCATGGCGCAGAACATTACCGCCGAAAAGAAAAACTTTGCCGCCTTGTTGGAAAGCGAGACCAAATTCCGCACCGCCGCCGAACACGCCAATGTTTACGCTTGGGAATACACAGTGGCCACCAGGGAAATGCGCCCTTGCTTCCGCTGTATGCGCGATTTACACCTGCCACCTTTGGTCAAGAATTACCCGGAACCGGCGATTGAGATGGGCATTTTTCCGCCGGATTACGCCGATATGTACCGCGATTGGCATCGTCGCATCGAAGCGGGCGAAGCGAAACTCGAAGCGATCATTCCCCTGACCGTGGGTCGGATTCCCTTTCATGTGCGCTATACCACCGAATTTGACGAAGCCGGCCGCCCGGTCAAAGCCTACGGCTCGGCAACTTTGGTGGTGGATTCCCCGCCTTCTCAAGCCGGAGCCTGATAATATGCTCTTTGGGACGAGGTGACGCAGTTTGACGATTGAATTGGAAAATTTGGCGAAAGGCGACACCGTCACCGTATACGCCGCCGATCCCGACGGGAACGATATGGCCGTCGGCGAAATTTCCCGCGATGATGCCGACGGGTACCGCTACCTGGCTTTCGGCGATTGCGCCGACACCATCGGTATCACAGGACGAGCCGATTTGTCCAATTCCATCGTCATCAACGCCGCCGGTACAAAGCAAATTATATCCATGAACGGCGGCAACGCAGGCGACACGATAAGTTTTATCGGCGGGAGCCGTCTGACCCTCAACGGCGGCAGCGGAGATGATCTTGTCTCCGTTGATGAGAATACCCTGGGGAAGAATCTCCTGCGCGGCGGCGCGGGCAACGATACCTTTGACATCAAAACGCCGGGCAACACGATCTACGGTGACGAAGGCGAAGATCGCATTATTCTCGACGGCGGCAACAACATCGTTTACGCCGGCGGCGAGAACGATACGATTATCGCCGTCGGATTGGGGAACACCGTCATGGGGGACGAAGGCGATGATACCGTTATTGTCAAGACCGTCAAAGGCAATCAAAATCTGATTTCGGGAAACGGCGGAAAAGATCGCCTTGAGGTAAACGGCGGCAATAAGAACACGATCAAAGGCGGAGCAGACGACGACGCGATCATTTTCACGGCTGCAAACGACGATACAAAAAATATAATCTGCGGCGACGAAGGAAACGACAAAATAAGCATTTCCGGTGGAAAGCATTATACCGTTAGCGGCGATAACGGCGATGACAGCGTTGCTTGCGACAATGTTGCCTACGCCAAGATAAACGGCAACAACGGCGACGATTCGATTGCCGCCTCCGGGAGCAGGAACACCCTCTGCGGTGACGACGGAGCGGACACGCTGATCGCCGACGGCGACAAAAACAAAATCAACGGCGGCGCGGGCGACGATGTGATCAAGGTAGCGGGAGCCGCCTCCGTAACCTTGGGATCGGGAGCCGATTGTTTGCGCTTGGCCGAAAACGCCGCCGTTACCGTAACCGACCTCTGTAACGATGATTCGCTGATCTTAAGCTTTGCGCCGACTTTAGCCGCCTATGACGAAGCCGACGGAATTGTAAATTTCAGCGGCGAAAACGCCCAAATTAAATTTACCGCGCTGAACAGCGATTATGAGAGTATCAAGGACATTCGCATCAACAACGGCAAGACCCTGGCCGTACTTATGGGCAGAGAGAATCCCCCGCCGGACGAAAGCGACAACTCCGACGAAACCGACGAACCGAAGGATGCCGATAAATCCGGCGATGACAGGGAAGGCGACAAAGAAGGTGACAACAAAAGCGGAGCGCAACCCCCGCCGACGGACGAAGATAAGCCGCTCGCGCCGCCCGATAACGCCGCAGCCGACGACGATTCGCCGATCGACAGCGCGCCCGTTCCTGTCGACAACACAGCGTCCGAAAGCCGCGAACCGCGCCCGAAAACCTCCGGCACCGTCGAAGAAAAAATGAATCCTCCCTCTCCCGAAAATCAACGCGACAACCTTGTCGAAATCTCGGCCGATTTCAGCAGACTACGGCAAAATATCATCGTCGAACTGAGCAAAACCGGACTTTTTGCCGACGCAATCGAACTTGACGGCGTACACAGCGTCAAAGGAGCCGACGGACACGCCAATATACTCATCGGCACGACGACGCATAACGATACTCTTGTCGGAGGAAGCGGCGGACGCAACAGCCTTTGGGGCGGCGGTGAATACGATGATGTGCTCGTGGGCAGCGACGACGCCGCCGATTTTTTCCATTACGGCCTTGGCGAGGGTAATGACAGCCTGATCAACTTCGCCCCGGAAGGAGCCGAAAAAACCGATCGGCTGGTGCTTTTCAGCGGTTACGCCTCGTCAACATGGCGGCAGGAACGAAACATAATCCTAAGTTGGAGCGATGAGCGAGCTTTGACCTTGATTCGCGCCGAAGTCGGCGACGAAAACGACGTTTTTGTTTACGGCGCGTATTCTACGGGCGAGCTGCGCCGCGCCAAAATCGGCTTTAGCGATCGCCTCAACGAATTTTTGTACGCCTCTGAAATAACCGAATACTTCGGCAACACCGCCGAGAACGGCGACTGTCTGCGCGTGGGCGCAAATATCGCCGCCGCCGGAATTTACCTTGACGGATCGGCGGGGGTAATTTATCGCGGAATCACCGTCATTGACGCCGCGAACAGTCCGGGCAGGCTGGAACTCGCCGGAGGGATCACGGCGGACAGCATTAAAGGCGGCAAGGGCATAAACAGTCTTTGGGGCGGCGCGTCGCAAAATTCGGACACGCTTATCGGCGGCGCGGGACAAAACGTATTTTACTACGGACAATACGAAGGAAGAGACGTAATCAAAGACTCTGCCGCCACCGACAAAGTTGTTCTGTATAATCTCACCTATGATCGACCCTGCGCGGCATTTCGGAGCGACAAAGACTTTGTGGCCGTCTTTGATGACGGCAGTACGCTCACCGTGGAAAACATAAAAGACGGTTTTACCGCCGTATTCACCGATCGAATTATGGTCTACAACAGCGGAACTTTTTATTGAAACGCAAACCGGCCCCGTCAAAAAAGTCGCATCGTGCGACTTTTTTGACGGGGCCGTTGCTGATCTCAGACTACTTTCTTTTTGGAGAAATGCCGATTTTTTCTTGGGACTCTGCCCCAAACCTACCGGGGTGCGCCTTGGGAGCATTATAAACCGCCTACGGCGGCTCCGAACCCCGTTTATTTTAATTTTTCCGGCATTATACCAATCCCGTCACTATAAACAAGTTGAGCAAAATCCCCCAGACGATGCAGGCCATGGGGCCTACGGCCATTTCCACGATGCCGCCTTCGGCTTCGCGGTTGAGAAGAATCGCCGCAATGACAAAGAGCGTCCCCGCGCCGGTAAGATTCGCCGCTTCGATGCCCATGCTTTCGGCGGCTACCATAGAACCAACGACAAGAGCGATCTCGACTACGCGATTCATCGCCGTGCGAATGTGTTCGCCCATCTCCTTTATGCCGGGAAATTTATCCATGCCCCTGGCGGAAAACTTCAACAGGGAAATCTCCAGCCAAATGACCGCGCCTCCGGCCAAAAACGCCGCCGCCGTCTGCCCGTGGCAAATGAGACCGACCACAAAGACAAAGGTACAGCCCGCCGGGGCATAAACTCCGGTGACAATGGCCGTGGTGAAGATGAGCGGCGCAAATCCTATGGCTCGCGCAAAGGCGGCCAGAGCCGCGCCGAAGTATTCATCCTGACTTATGAGCGCCAACGATGCGGGATCGCCGGCGACGATGCCAAGACTTGCCCCCGCAGACACCAATCCCCCCATCAGCACGAGCAGCGGTACATTTCCTCCGATCCTGACGAGCCGCGACGAAAACGCCGCCGCCAACGACGCATGAGAATTGCCCTCGCCGCGTTGACGCGCCGCCGCCATGAGCATCAGCAAAATTCCCGCCAGCATGGCTATCCCCGCCGGATTGAACAAAACTTCATGATCGAACAGACTCACGCGCCCGATTTTCCTGAACAGCAAAAAAGTCAGCATGATGACGCCCACGGCAAACGCGCCCCGTTTTACGCCGTGTTGCAATCCCAGGGCAATTCCCGGAATTATGGTTGTCGCCGCCACAATATAATCGGACACATGACCGAGACTTTCCAAAAAATTGTAAGGAAGCGTGGCGAAAAATTCCGTCACCGCCTCAAGCCCCGCCATCAGCGCCAAAGCGTAAGCCCCGCCGCCAAGCCCCGCCAAAATAAGCCCGCCTTTGGAATCGGAGCACCATATACCTATAAGATCGGCGGAAAGGAGCAGACAATGGATCAAGATCACCGAAGCGGCGATTGAGGCGGGAATGCCGTAACCTACCACCAAGCCGAAACTGATGGCTAAACTCATGGCCGCAAGTTCGCGACGGTCGATGACGCGATCAAAATACTGCGGCAAAAGCGGGCGAAACCCATCGTTAAATACCGCTATTCCCCGATTGGCCAATATCGCCGCCAAAGAACCGATGAGGGCGATGATTGCGTATTTCATGCCGCGCCGCTCTCTTTGCGCTTAATCGCGGCAATAAGACACGGTAAAATTCTGTCCAGATGCCTGGTGGTGAACCCAAAGGCGATCTTGCCTTCTTGAACGGCGGCTCCGATCTCCTCGTCGGAGAGAAGCTTTCCGGGCATGGCCAGCGTAATACATTTATTATGCCCCAAAAGCGCAATGGCCATGGCCAAGGCTCCGCCGCCGCCGGTGTTGCACGCGCCGAGATAATAGTCGTACCTGCCGTCTTTCACCGCCATCGCGCCGTCAAAATCGCCTTTAATGTCCACCTTCGCTTCTTCGCCCAACATTTCCCGCACCGTCTTGGCAATTATTTGCTTTTCAATTTGTCCGCCGATTACTATTCTTATCATTGTGTGCTTTCGGACTCCCTTAATAAATTATTCGAGCATCATACACATATAAAGGAACAAATACTCCCGCTCGCTGGCGGGGAAAGATACCGGGCTGATCTCTTCCAGTTTGTCCCAAAGGCGAAGGGCGGCGACGTATTCCGGCGAGTTCTTCACCTGTTGCCATGCCTCACGGGTCATAGGCTCGACCGCGTTTTGACGCAGAACCCGCTCGGCGGCCAGAGCCAAATGCGTAATGAATCCGGCGGCGCGTTCCGCGTCGGCTTCGGGGTGAAGAAGTGCCAAAATCCTTGCCGACGTCAGAGCATAATCCGCCGTAGTCCGGGAAATTACGCCTCCGCCCAGCAAAATTTCTATTCTCCGTTCCATCATTTTCCTTGTTAAATCCCGACTTTCAAAACTTCGCTGAAATTCTCGCAAATATTGACAAATGCAAAATCTGTCTTTATTATACAAAAATAACGGTATACTCGGCAAGCAAAACAAAATCTGCAAGAGAAAACTCGAAAGGAAAATAACATGGCGGAAAATGAAACTGTAATAAATAATGAAAATGAAATTGAAGTATCGGTAGTCATTCCCGTTTTTGGCGATGCAACTTTCTTGGCTCGCGCCATTGGTTGCGGCTTGGAAAAAGCCGAAGTCATTATCGTCGATGACGGAGTTACGCAGAAAGGGCGCGAGGTGCTGGAAAGTGCCGCCAAGGTAAACGGCGTGACCGTAATCGGCGGAGAGCATCGCGGACAGAGCGCGGCGCGAAACGAAGGACTGAAGGCGGCAAAAGGAAAATATGTAATCTTTTGCGATGCCGACGATATGATCATGAATCGAATGAAAAATGCCATGGAAGTGGCGCGTTCCAATGAT
>Ga0310694_10004647_pt1 | contig 13222 bp, 7 predicted proteins | sample 174DNAGHGhighgp2_FD_203884 | JGI IMG/M metagenome (GOLD analysis project Ga0310694, IMG submission 203884) | Sheep rumen microbial communities from Palmerston North, Manawatu-Wanganui, New Zealand - 1742 DNA GHGhigh gp2 (v2) (version 2) | ecosystem: Host-associated > Mammals > Digestive system >...
TTCCTGTTCTGTTTGCTGCTCCTCGACGTTATTGTCAATACGTTGACAAGATGTTAACAAAATGCCGCAGGTAAGGATGGCGGCAAGCATCCACAGCTGGATTGTCTTCATTCTTTAGTTTTCATTGCTAAAGTTTTTTATATTTATTTCCTTTTCAGATACTTACTGCCCTGATAGAGATAGAGTCCACGAGGAAGTCCGGCGAAGGGATCCTGATGGTTGGTGACCCTGCGGACGATGCGACCATGCATATCGTATATATTGGGGTCTACGTATTCTTTTACTGACGGATGTTTCACCGTAGGCACCTGGATGGCCGTTGTGGTGAAGGGCGTTATCTCCCAGTTGCCTAAGAAGTCATAATAGATAAAGGGACGCAGGTTGCCGGTTTCCTTGTCCACAGCGTAATAGACTGCCTGCAACAGCTTACCCTCGTCGTCGTAGATGAAGTAGAGACCTTCGGTCACGGATGGTGTGCCGCCTGACATATCTTCCGAACGTACTTCTATCGGGAAGTTATCCTCAGCGCGGAGAATATAGTGTTCGCGGGAGAGAATCTCACCCGTGTCGGGGTCGGTAAGGATGTAGACGAAATGGTTGGTATTGGTCTCTGCGTCAAAATATTCTTCACAGACTTCATCTTTCAATTCGCCATCCGGGCCGTACTCGAAACTGCCCTCCAGGTGGATTTCGCCCGTGAGGTAGTTGTACGAATAGGCATTGGTGACAAGGGGTTTGCCTTCATCGTCGATTTCGGTTTCGATGCCCCATGTTGGTTGCAGAATGTCGTTGATATTCTCTTGATAGATGAAGTCGTTATCGTTCAAAAAGGTGATGCGTGACTTGTGGTAATAGGTGCTTTCCTTGACTTGGTATTCGTCGATTTGCATATTCGCGCCGGCAAGGTCGGCGACGGTCTCCTTGTAGTGAATCACTCTGTCTGCCGATACGACTTTGTATTCTCTCAACCGGATGAATGACGAATCGACAGGAATGATATAGGATTCGAACGCACTCAGTTCGCCATTCGCCAGACGGTCATAGAGGTTGACACCCGCCGGTGCGGTGTGTGTAACAATGTACGAGAGGTCAAAACCTGCATAGTCGGCGCTGTCGTTATGCATGATTTCATCAATGGTAAAGCCGAACTTGGAGGCTGCATTGCTGTCGGTATAGCCATTCATCACGATGGTCTCGGAGTCCTTTTCTGACGTCTCGTCATCATTGTCGGCGACCAGCGAAGCGGCACGGCGTGGAATCTCAGCGCGCGGCGTGGCGAAGGCAGGGTTGCTCTGGGCCTGGATGTCGGCATTGACAACTGGTATGGGATAGGGATTGTCTTGTGACTTCACAAAACATGTCGACTCGCTTTCCTGGTTGAGCAGTTCAACCATTTCGTAGGATGACAACAGGTTCTGAGTAACTTGTCTGAGTCCGCTGCCGCTGTCCAGTGTGGAGAAGCAATGTCGCCACGTGGTGTTTGGCAGTTCGTCGTACATGCCGCGCTGCTTGTTAGTAGCCATGTCGTAGCTGTTCATGATGCGTCCACGTTGCATGCCACAACCCATGCCATTCCAAAAGCCTGGGGTGCTGACAGACACTGCCGAGGCACAATTGACTATGTTCACGTGCTGACCGGCATAGCCCACGATACCACCAACTTTTTCAAGACCTATGAATGTTCCGAAGCTGGCACAGTTGATGATGTCACAATAAGCTGCGTCGCCCACGATGCCACCCACACTAGCCATGCCCTGCAGGACGTTGTCCTGGTCGAAGATGAGATTGGCAATGACAGCGTGCGACTGGATGCTTCCTCTGGCCACTCCCACAAAGCCCATACAGTCGGTGCCCTGATAGGTATTGAAGATGCCTCGGACGTGATGCCCGTTGCCGTTGATGCCCCCCCGGAAGGGATTGTTGGAGTTGCCTAAGGGCAGCAGGGTTATGTCGGTGCCGAACACGAGATCGCCCTTGATGTCGATACCGATGTTGCCGGAGATTTTGCCTATCGACACCAGTTCGGACAGCACACGCATCTCACTGGCATTATGGACTTCGAAGACGGTACTGTCGGCATTGCATTTGGGCATGGACAGGTGGCACACCTTGCATGTTCCGTTGGCATCGAAATCATGGCTCGTCATCGTCGAGTATTGCTCAATCGTCACATACGGGCAGTGCTCACACAGGGTAATGGTGCTGGGAGTGCTCATGCAGCTGAACTTCTCGATAACAATCTTTTTGAGGGTATGCTTATCATATTCGGGGATGATTTCGAAAGACTTCTGCTTCTGACAGAGGCTGCACTCGATGATTTTCTGCCCAGACTGGCCGCATAACGGCACACGCAATACCGTTGTATCGCCGTATTCATGGACATGGAGCGACAGGTCGTTGATGCTGCCTGCGAAATTGTATCTCCTGTGCGAAGTGGTAAAATCCAGTTTCATCACATGCTCACCTTCAGGTATGATAACGTCAACGCCTCTGGCACTGATTTTCTCGTTCCAGGAATTGCGAAAGATAGGCTGTCCGTCGCATTCCACCACGAGGGTCATTTTCGCACCTCGTCTCTGAGATCCGTCAGTATTGATCTCATACAGGAACCTGTTGAAGTTGAAGCCCGCCTCCTTTCCCTCAGGCACCTTGATATTGAATTTGATATAACTGTGGCTTTTTTTATCTACCTTCGTCGCCATGTAACAGTTCTCCTGTTTATACCTGAAGAAGCCAAATAAAGTAGGTTCGGAAATCTCAATGCCATCTGTGGTTGTACCGCCATTAAAGGGAAACTTCCCATAGCCTTCAACAGCGGCTGCAGGGATGACGAACAGCGGGGAAAGGACGACTAATAGAATCGTTAATATTTTAAAGAACTTCCTGTCCATATCTTTTTCAATTGTCAATTCTCAATTATCTACTGTTGCGATGCCGTTTCCGGTAGTCTGGCATCAGTTCCGCTACCACAGATGGCTGCGGTGGTGTTGTTCAGCAGGCTTCCGCCACCATTGGTGCCACAGATGCCTCCAGCATAGTCGCGAACACTGCCTACCCACACATCACGTGCTGTGGTGCAGCCAGAGATGGTGCCTCGATTCAGTCCACAGATGCCGCCGAGGTTCATGCCCGTGCCAATGGTGCTGACGATTGAGAATATCACATGGCACTTGTCTATCGTTCCGTCATTGACACCTGCCACACTCCCGATGTCATCCCATCCGCGCATATGGCACGAGGCCAGCGTTAGATCCTTCACGATGCCCTCCTTGGCAATAGCTCCGAAGAGTCCGCGGTAGCCGCAGCCTGCCTCTGGTTCTTTTGTCTGCAGCATGGCAATGACGTGACCGCCACCATCGAAGGTGCCCTGGAAGGCCGTTTCGTCGTTGTAGCCGATGGGTTGCCACGGCAATGATATGAAGTCCTCGGCCTGGAGGTCGTTGTCCAGACGGACATTGATGTTGGGATGGCGACGGTTGATATAGTCGGCCACCCAGTAGAGGTTGCCGTAGTTCTTGATGACATACGCGCTGTCGCCCTCAGTGCCAAAAGGCTCTGTTGCGGGAGACTCGTAGGGGTGGAGACAGTCCTGACGACGGCAGATGCCGTTGGCATCGAAGTCATGGCCTAAACCAGGCTCCTCGAAGTAGGCGTGATGTGAACATTGCGTGCAGGTATATTCTGCTAGGATATGCTCGCAGTCACGCGACCTTTCCACCCTGACGTCACCGAAGTCATGGCGCAGTTTCTGGAGGAATCCGCAGTCCTCACAATATATCATGTGGTAGTTCTCGTCAACGGGCAGCTTTTGCTTGCCAAAATTCTGGTGGTCGGACTGCATGACGTAGTCGCATACCAGACACTTCTTGTTGTGGTCTTGGCTATTGGACACATAGGAAGCCCATTTATGGTTTTCAGAGACAACCTGTCCGCAATCCAGGCATTTCTTGAAATGCGACTTGTCACACTGCGGGTCCGACTTGCTCCGTTGTGACCAGGTGTCGTGGCCGTATTGCGGAGGGAAGTTGTGTGGCTCCGTCTTGGTGAGTTTGCAATTGTCGCGCCCACAATAACGCACATGATAGTTGATGTCTCCCGTAGCTTTGAACTTGGGTTCATGAGTATGCCAGGTATAGACGAAGTAGCGTCCGCCACCGGCATGGGGGCCGCTATAGTGTCCTCCTGATGGTCTGCTGGTGACGACACGCACCGACTTGAGCACACTTCTATCAAAGTCCCAGTTGCCGGTGCGAGTGACATAGACGTGTGCCTGTCCGTCGTAACTTCCGCCATAAATCGAATAGTTGCGCCCATTGAGTCCTCCTCGGTAGCTTCCGTCATAATGGTCCTTGGACTCCTGATAGAAGGGTGCTGGGGTATAGAGCTTTCCATTTTCGGTAAACTCTATGCCATAAGCACTTCTGGTCGTGACTTTCACTTCGGTGATATATTGACTCGGGTCGTTAGTATCCTTAAAGACGGCAAACACATAACCACCACCAACACCCTTGCGGAAGTCCAAATCCGCGTCACCACCACCATAATAGCCATTGGCCTGAGGGGCAAGATCACTAAATTCCTGTACCGCCACAATTTTGATTTCTCCCACCAGCTGAGCCATGGCAGCGGGAGTGCAAAGTGAAAAGAGGATGGCGAATAGTATTTGTTTCATATGCTGTCGACTATTTATGTTCGAAATCTCGTTTGCGCACGAGCAATGCCTGGCCAATGTTCTCCAACGGCATGCCGGAAACGTCATCACGCTGAGCATCCAACTTGAAAATGCCATATTGGTTTGTATGGCTGTCAATCATGATGAAACGCTTGTTGCTGAAGAATGGCGGAACATCGGTGCGTTGGATGCGGTCGTCGCCGAAGACCTGTCCGGAGTAATACATATAGCGTAGTATCTTGTTCATCTTCACCGTATCGGCAATCTCATAGCCCAACGGGATATCCTTGAGCAAGGTACGTATCGTGTTCATGGCCGACTTATCCTCGCTGGTGTTGGCCATCACCCCTTGATGCAGGTAATAAGGCCCTATCTTCATGTTGGCTACGCAGGTGTCGTTCCACATGTAGATGGCACCCCTTCTGACAATGGCGTTGTTGTTGTAGGACTTGCTGTCGGAGGGGGATATGTCGATGTCGCCATTATTATAATAGACATAGTCGTCATAGGAGTTTCGCCTGAGTGGGGTGACAAAGCTCTTCGCCTGGTCCTCTGCACCATCGAGGTATTGCCACGTAATGGTGAACAGGCTGTCGTCTCTGCAACGTCGGCCAATGCCCTCACGGCACATCATGCCTTCCAAGGTGGGATAGAACACGGTGTATTCCACGCCATGCACATATTCGTTCAACACTTCGCCAATAATCTCCTGGTCAACGACAACCTGATTGGTCACTGAACGGTCAATCAGCCTAAGCGCGGAAATTGGTACCCTGGCATAAATCTGATTCCTGGCACGCGGCATGACATTGGTCTCGTAATTGATATGCTTGCCCACGAGGTCATTGTAGAGGTCGGCCACACTTTTTTCTGTGATGAGGTCGGCAATGGGAGCCACCTTGATGTCAATCAGCTCTACATTATTCTCCTCCCTGTCAGCACCAGGGGTGAACTTGAGCGACTTGAACCACTCATCCACCACTTGGCTCTTCAGTGCCATATCATCGCTGTCATGCAGACCCGACAACTTGGTAGCCAGGGCGCTGTTGCCACCGAGCGCCTCGATGTGAGTTTGGCGGTCGGTCTGTGTGTTAACCACCCAGTCCTGTGTCTGCGTACCATCTTTTTTGCCGATGCAATAGAGGAACGATGCACCAGCCTGCTCATCCAGTGTGGTGCGCGAGTCAACCACATAGCGGTACACCGTGGTACTGAACTTCAGCTTGCCGCCCAACTTGGCATGATAGATGACATGGGTGCCATAGGTTTGCAACATATTCTGCAGGATGCGAATGGCCTCGGTATTATTGTTGTTCTTGATGGCCTCGGCTGCCAACTGCTGATAGCGCAGGAATCCCGGGGAGAGCGCCTCCGGATGTTCACGGGCGATATAGTACAGGTCGTAGGGCTCCAGATGGCGTGATGCCACCGTCAGTCCGTCGTAAATGGTGCAGAAGGCATACTCGTTGCTCACGATATCGGTCTGGTTGAAGGTGCTCTTGACTTCGGCTTGGAAGAGGATGAGGTCGGTTTTCACCGATGACTCGCGGGTCAGCTTCTCGCAGATTTTAACGGCATCCGTTCCGCTATACACATGATGGAAGGATGACGTCGCAATGTCGTCAACAATCGTTGCAGAGCCATGTTGCGCGTCGAACTGCTGGATATAATTCAGGTCTATGACGCGGTCGCGCACCTCGTCGTAGTCGCTATATTTTCCTGTGCCGTTATAGCCGTAGCCGACACCATAGCTGCGATACAGCTCACCGATGTACTCCATGCGCTGAGCCGCATGTACGCGCCTCCAGTAGCTCTCTGAGTAGTCACCGTAGGCATTGGCTGCGTCATATTCTTCCATCACCTGTTGCAGGTCGTCTTCACGCGAACAGGAAGTGACCAGCAAGGTACTCAAGATGAGTAGTGAGAAGTATAGGAGAAGCTTATTCATAGTTCAATGTTTCAAGTTTCATGTTTCAAGTTTCAAAACTTGTCTATCGTTATATATATCGGGAAATACTTAAAGAAGCTTTGATCGGAATAGTTGAATGCCTTCACATATTCCGGATATTCGAGCAGCAAGTCTGTTCCCGAACCGCTCAGTCGCATGATGCGTACCTGACCGGCATCGTTAGTGATGATGGGTATTCCCTGACCGTCGTTCTGCGCAGGATTATCAATCTTGATAGACGAAATGGCCCAATAGCCTGTTGACCAGTCCAGTCCAAGCATATTACGACCGTCGTATGCGTGGCTGTAGAAGATGCTCATGCGGTTGCCCATCATCTTGGTGATACTCTTCGACTGCGCCACCGTTGGCAGGTAATCGTTCAGTCCTATTTGCCTCACTGACTGACTCACGGCATCGGTCCACCTCAATAATCCGTCATTGTCGCCAGTACGTTCTGGTACACGCTGGATATTCTCGCCTCCGTCGACCAGATAGAAGTTGTAGTTCCTACCATCTGCCTGCTGTATATAGAAGATACCGTCATGGTCCTGATATATGTTTTTTGCGAAGTCTTTAAATATCTTGTCTTTTTGCCAGTAATTTAAGATGCTTGCCAGTTTCAGTTCCACTGGACGTATCGACCAGAAGGTGCTGGCCACCTTGGCAAAAGTCGTCGGGGCGGCAAGCGCGTTAGGCTGTAACCTGAAAACAGAGGTAGTATAGCTCTTAGCCGACTCTTGTATGGTGGAACAAGGTTGTGGATGAACGGCATTCCAATAGAAATAGACATTCTTCAAGGCATGGGTCTGCTCGTCGAAGAGATTGTGGACAGAGGCGTTTTCGTTTTCAAAGAAGATGCTGTCGGAAGGAATATACACCGATGCGCTACCCTCCCAGATGACACGGCCCGGACGGTGGCTTTCATCACCGATGAACAGACCGGAATATAGGAATGGGCGCCAATCATTGTTCTTGTCCTTGATGAGTGGATAAGCCACGACACAGGACTTGTCGCTACGGATGGAGGGGACATATTCCTCGCAGATGACACATGCCTTGTCATTACCCACCGAAGCCACTCTTACATCAGCACCGTAATTGTCCTTCACCGACAAGACACCATAGGGAGCCTCGTCGACTTCCTGAGTGGGTGCCTCTTGCTTCAAGTACAACTCATAGACTTTGCGGAGCACCTGACGCTTTGTGACATCTTCAAACAACTCATACAACGGCAGATAACGGCCAGCGACAAAGGAGGCATTATAAGAAGCCGGCTCAATGCTGATATGGTTTGCCCATGCATAATAGTCACCATCGCTGATTTTCACTTCGGCAGCCTTCGTGTCATCAAATGTTTTGCTCAGTGCCTGACAGTCTTCAGCAGCACCGCCCTTGACGTTAATCTTTCCATGGTACTGAATATGATGCTGGGATAATTCACTGAGCACCTGCGAGCCTGTGGTCTTGACAACGTTCTTACCAAGGATGACTTCGCAGACCTGCTGCGTCGCATACACCTTATCGACACAGGAGTCGCGGTTGATTTCCATCTGCAGCTCAATCATGCCACCCAGATTTGACGATACCACGAGGTGAGTGCCGTACTTCTCGGAAAACTCGGTGGCGTCTTGTGAGGTGATAGCACCCTCGCCTTTGCTCACAAGTGCTGCCAGCTTGGTTCGGAAGTCATCTTCGAGCACATTTTCGGCACTGTTCAAGTCGTCCAGCTTCAGACAGCGCAGAATGCCCACATCAATGGTCATGGAAGCCATGACATGCTTGATGAACATGTGTGCCTTATAAGTGTTTTTCCATTGTCCTCGATAGGTCGAAGTGTTATTGCGATAATACTTGCCGCTGGCAATGACATCATTAGTATTGATGGTGTACTTCGTCTCTTCATGACCCATTTCCTGAAGCGTCGTACCACTGAAGATGTCCATAGATGTATAATGGCGGCGTTCTGAGCTGATAATGAGTCCATAGGTCGTCTCGGCAGCCTTGAGACGCTCCATGTTGATGATGGGAGATGCCGAGAAACTGCCGTCATCCATTACGTTGCCTGCGGCATTGTAGGCATATCCCAAACGCTGCAGCTTGATCTGTTCATAGGAATAAGCTCTCCTGGACAATGGAGTATTAGCCTCAGCAACGGTGTCTTCCGTCAGGTCATCGGAACAGGAGACAAAGCAGCAGGGAGCCATGAAGACCGCCAGTGCCAACAGTCCCTTCATAGCCCAGCAGCAGCTATTTCCGTTTCGATTCATATGATGGTATGTATTCATATTACTCATCTTCGAAATTACGTAACGATTTATCCATATAGTTCTTCAGAATGGTGCGCGTCTTGGCATCGTAGATGACCTCGTAGATAGGCACCAGACGGATGTCGATGAGTGCTGCATCGTTTGGTGTCACCGTTGCCTGCCACGTTTTCAGCGTCTTCGGGTCTATCGTTGCTGCCTGTCCCGTGGTGAATGCCGTCACGAGAGACACGTTGCCGCCACGGGCGGTGATATGGCTCTCGGAATTACGACTGCACTTCATGGCTGCATCTTTATACTCGCTACTGAAACCAGTACTGATGGTAATAAATTTAATCTGAACAGACAACTCCAGTGCCACTTTCACGTCGAGCGAGTTAGACACAGAGTCCATTTTCGTGGTATTGTAGTAGTCGAGCGAACACCCTAAGACGGAGCGAGTGACAAATCCGGAACCCACCTCATCGATAAACTCGCGACAGATTCCACTGGCAGCATATGCCGAGGAGGCCTGATGGATATTACGCACAAACTTCTGCATCACCTCTGAGAAGCCAGGAGCATAGACCTCGCGGAAGAGCGGCACCACCTTGGCCAGCGAGTCAGCATCGACGCTGGCGAAGGTGTTGGAGAGCGGAGAAGCAGCAATGGTATTGGCCACCTGTTCGCGCAGGTTCAGGTAGTTTAACTCGCGCGAGAAGTAGCTTTGCTTCAAACGCATCAACGAGTAATAGTTGCGCGTGGTAGAGAAATTCTTCTTGTTGAAGGCCACATCCAAATCCACGGCGAAGACACCGGCGTTGATGCCGAAACCGATGTCAAGCGACAGCTGATTGTTCAGGTCTCTAACACTCTCACTATAAAAGAACTTTTGGTCGGTAGTGGGAACATAGTCGTCAACGATATAGGAGGTGCTGTACTTATTCTCCATCTCGCGCAAACGACGCATATTGAACACTTCCATATCGGTGCCGACACAGTAGGACGCATTGTCCCTGTATGTGTAGCCAGCACCACGAGCAGCACTGATAACGGCCTCCATTTCCTGCAACTCTTCGGGAGTTTTGGCGGTGGCACGCCACGACACCGGCTGGATATCGCCTTGGTTGTCGCCGATAGCCTGAGAAGCCTCAGGGACAACGGGTATATCGTCATCACTGCTGCAGGATGCGGTCGTCAACAGGACTGCTGTTATACATATATATAATAAGATATACTTCATCCCTAATTCACAATTTCTTGACTATTGTGGGTTCGTTCGTAGTATATAATTCACCCTGTCCTGCACCTGTCCCGTAAAAAGGTTTGCGATGGATGCTATCTTCACGTCGGTAAGTGCGCATTTCTTCAGTAGGTCACTATCGGGAGTTGGAGGGAAGTCGACACTCGCCATCCACTCCTGAATGCCCTGAGGCGAAGGACTGGCACCTGACAATACAGCGGCTATAGCCTGCACATTCCCGCCACGGGCGTGGATGTCCAGACTGTAGCGGTCACGGGAAACATTCTTAAAATTCTCAGTAGTCGTACTGGTGGAAGTCTCCACACCGACGATGAAGCCTATGCTGGCATTGAGTGCCACCTCGAGACTCTGGTTCTCGCTGATCACTGATTTGTCTATCTGCAAGGTGTATTCCAGCACGCCACCCATGAATGAGCGTGCCACGAAGCCGCGACCCCATTTGTTCACGAAGTCCAGAACATCCTGGTTGCTTACGTTGACCTGATTGACGTTGTTGCCTTCGAGCTTCTTCCAGTCGGCATAGAAGCCTGGGGCGAATACCAAACTATCACCCGTCTCCTTGTAGTACATGATGACATTCTTATACTGCAGGTCACGGCTGTATGCCACGCGCTTAGTACGCTTCATGGCAAACACCGACTGGTTCTCCTCGACACTTCCCTTGGAGTAATTGCCCGTCACCTTGATGTCGGCCACGATGAAGTTGGCGCCGACGCTGGCTGACAGGGCCAACTGCTTGGAAATGGCATTGCGCGTCTCACCCGTGATAACTTGTTCCTCACTATATGGCGTATAGTCGTCGCTGACGAAGTTCAAACCCTTGACGTACTGGATGGAGTCCAGATAGTTGAGATTGAAGATGTTGAATGTCACTCCTTCCAGATAGTCGGCACCTGTGGCATAGCAATAGCCTACTCCACGCTCATAGCCTGGAGGGGCCAAGAGTCGCGACACATACGTCCCTGTCGTCTGTCCATCGTCTTCAGGTGCACCAGCGGCACTCCGTCGGTTCATGTCTGACGAGTCGTCTTTGCTGCACGACGCTGTACCCAGAACACAGGCAAGAAGGAGGATATAATATAAACGGTTCATCTTATTCCTTTAATTTGATATTAAAGTAGTCCGTCAGCACTTCCCGGGCATCAGCATTGACAATGAGCGCATAGATGGGAATCAGCATCATGTCAACCATCACGGCACGGGTGGGAAGACAACTGTTCTGCCATGCCGTGACGTCACTGTCATTCAACTCACCGCCGGTGACCAGTATACAAACCTTGCTCACATCGCCGCCACGCACCTTGACAGTCGCCGTCGTCTTCGACTGCAAGTCTTTGGCTTCCTTAGAAACGCCAATGTCGAACGTCAACTCACCGCCTGCCGACTTGTTCTTCACCTTGGTCTGGAAACTCGCCTCGAGAGCTACATGGACATTCAGCGTGTCACGCAGCAAGGTGCTGTCAACGCTAATCTGATAGTCGAGGACAGTACCCATCACCGACTTGCTGATGAAACAAGGGCCTATCTCACTCAGGAAATGGTCGCAAATTTCATACTGTTTCGTCAGATTACTCTTCGCAGCAGCAAGGTCCTTGGCAAACGTCTCCTGAACGGAGAGAAATCCTGGCGACAGCAGTTTTTGCTTCTCTTCATGCGTGGTTGCCTTTTCCAGCAATGACATGACGTTCATGTAGTGAATCTCGCGGGTAAACTGGGTGGACTTCAGTCGCTTGAGGGCGTATTTGTTGATAGACTTCTCCTCATGACCTTTTCCCACATCGACGCCGACACTACCGCCACCACTCTTGCTTTTCACGGAGCCGAAGTTCATGCCTACCGCAGCGTTGACGGTAAGGCCTTTGACAATCCCTTCCTCGCTGTCAGCAGTGATAACCTCCTGAGTCGTCTGCGGGAAGATGGCATCGGAAATCAGTCTGACGCCCGTGGCACGCTGTATGCTGTCAAGTGTGACTAGGTTGAACAGCTGAATCAAGGCTCCGTCGCAATATTCGCCACCAGGCATATAGCTATAACCGGCACCTTTATTGGAGGAGAAAATGGTTGAGATGGAGTCTAACGAAGGATTGCCCGACTGGACGATAGACATATTATATTGGCTCTCACCACCAGCTCGTCTGGTAGTGCCCTGAGTCATGAGCGTCAGCACATTTTCGCGCATGGCCCCCCAGTTTTCACCCACCTGGACGATAGCCGTAGTAGGACCTTCGCCTGACGACGGATAGATATTTGTCAGACCCTTCGAAGTGGCTATAGACCACTTGCCAGGTACGTTGACAAAGGCTGCATACTCCCCATAGGACGCTCCAGTATTCATGACACTGTTCCCTGAGGTTCCGAGAATGGACAGCGGAACATTGCTGTGCTCGCCGGCCATCTCGTTGCCTGTCATATCCTCGCTGCTGGAGCATGCTGCCGAAAGAGCGGCAACAAGTGACAGCACTAAATATAATATGCCCCTGTTCATTCCTACTCGTCTTTCAACACCCCAAATGACGGATCATTGATTTTGTAATTGGTGTCTATATAGTCCTTGAGATACTCATAGACTGCCAACTCGTCAGGATCTTTAATGTCAAAGAGGAAGTAAATAGGCTGAGTGATAATACCCACCATCACGGCCTTTTCCGGTTCGGTGCCGAGCAACCATGCTGCCAGATCCTCACATAGCAGCGAGCCACCGGTGGCCAGGATATTCACGCGCTCCACATCGCCACCGCGAGCCTTCACCTTTGCCGTGGTAGAAGTAGCTGCATTGAATACTGAATCGGTCACCTGGACATTGCCCTTGAACACGAAGTTCTTCAGCTTGGTGCTGTCCTTCATCAGCTCAAGAATCTTAGCCTTGGTGACAGAATCGACACCAGTTGTATCCTTTACCTGTTGCTGCCATTTGAAGTCAAGAGCAGCTTTCACGCTCGTGGCCTTGTTGGTCTTGGATGAGTCGACATTGATGCGATAGTTGAGCTCGCAGCCCAACAGGGCTTTCGCAATGAAATGGGTACCAACGACATTGAAGAATTCCTCTGATGCTTTCTTCTTTTTGTCTGCATTATCACCAGCTGCCTTGAACTGCG